>Ga0136596_1001656_pt1 | contig 9804 bp, 8 predicted proteins | sample AntRauTorcE11897_FD_101387 | JGI IMG/M metagenome (GOLD analysis project Ga0136596, IMG submission 101387) | Saline lake microbial communities from Rauer Islands, Antarctica - Metagenome Torckler E11 #897 | ecosystem: Environmental > Aquatic > Non-marine Saline and Alkaline > Saline | place... | reverse complement strand
TTGACTCCGGTTACATTAGTAACCAATATTTATAGACATTTTGAGAGACACAATCGAGTTTCAGAGCTGAAATTTGTTTCAACCACTAAAGAAGATTTTAATTTTTTAAAAAAATCGTTAGATCGATTAAATCTTCGTTGTACTATTGAGTTTATTGATCTAACAAATTATTCAAGCAGCCAGTTAACAAAAATATTTAGTCAATTCGATTATTTTGTGAGCACAAGACTTCATTCATCTATAATATCGACAAGCTTAGGTGTTCCTACTATTGCATTAGAGTATCACCCAAAAGTGAGGGGGTATTTTGAAGAAATTAATATGTCATTCTATTGTGTCAGTAAAATTGACTTGGTTCAAAATAAAGAAATATCTAAAAAAATAGATCAGCTCGTCTATAAAAGTTTAGAATTGAAAGAAAAGCTTAGGAATGGATCTAAATTAAAAAGAAAACAATCTTATGAAGTACTTAATACTACAATAAAAGAAATATTAAACGATTGAGTTCTGACAAAGAAAATAGAGAAGTCATATCTGGCACTGCCTGGTCTCTTTTGTCAAGAATTATTCAGGTGGTTGTAAAAAGTGGGGCTGTAATATTTCTTGCCCGTTTTTTGGGAGCAAATGAGTTCGGTCTTTTTATGTTGGTGATTTCAATATCAACTATTGCCACGGCATTTATAGATATTGGAATTAGTCCAGGCACAGCCAGGTTATTAGCCGAAAATAGGTACAATAATAAAGAGCTGATTAGAAAGTCAATTTTATTACTCTCCTTAACCTCTATTGGGGTGTTAGCTATATGCTATATAGGTTTTCCGTGGTTATCTGATCTTTTATCAGCAAGAGAGCTTAGTGATGTGAACCAGTTAGTCATTGTGTTGATTTTCAGTTTAATAGTACAGAAATACTTAATGAAAGTTTTTGAGGGGAGCAGGCAAGTTATATCATTCGGAAAGATATACTCGCTGGCTGGTTGGTTACCGTGGTTTTTGAGCTTTTTTTTTGTATTGGTACAAGGTGAGAATGTTGTATGGGCAGTTACTGGTTACACTATTGGATTTCTTGTTCTTGACGTAATGTTAGCCATTAATTTTGCTAAGTATTATATAGGTCAGAAGGAGGAGGGCGAGAGTGTCAATTATAAGAAGATTTTTAGGTATGCTCTTCCTATGATTGCTACTACTGCCAGCTTGTATATATATACCCAGAGCGACATTTTGCTTATTCAATATTTTTTAGGAGCAGAGGCAGTTGGGATATATGGTTCAGCAATTAAACTAATAGAAGCAAGCATGGTGGGGGCAATGGCTATTGGCAACGGAAGCTCAGCTTATTTCCCCCTAATGAAAAGTAAAGGTGCCGCAGCTTTTAAGAGAATAATCGTATATACAACAAAAACAATAAAATTATTATACCTACCAGTTGCAGGGGCAATTATTTTATCATCTTATGGTATTATTAATTTACTCTACGGTGTTGAATACATAAATGCACATGTGATTTTATTAATTTATGTTCCATACATTATTTGTAGGGCACTCTCATGTGTTTACAGTCCTGGGTTAGATTATTTAGGATTAGCTGATCAACGCGCCATGGCTGTAGGGGTTTCAGCACTATTAAATGTAGTGCTTAATATCATATTAATTCCAAGATTTGGAATAGAAGGTGCTGCAGTTGCTACACAACTTACTTACACTCCTTTAATTCTCGCATATCTAATTTATATGTTTAAATCTGTTGATATAGGTTTTAAGGGTTACTTTAATATTTTTTGGAAAATTTATTTGGTTTGGTTGGCGCTACTAACTTTAGCGGGAGCAGTGTCATATTACACCACTATTCATTCAATAGTTTTAGCGGTTGTTTTTGGTGTTTTATTCTTTTTGTTCAACTTTTTTTTGAAAGAAATAAATTTTAAAGCTTTAAAAACAAGTCTCCGACGTGAATAAGAATGTAGAAAAAAACTTATTTTATATTCTTATAGCCTCATTGTTTATTCAAATTTGGTTTGATGTGTTCGGTATCACCCTGCGTCTGGAGGATTTTATTTCTGTAGTATTAGTGTCACTAATTATACTTCGTTTAAATAATGGCTATAGGATAAAAAAACTATCACGGCTGGATTGGATAATTCTATGGTTCGCACTGGTTCTTGTAATCGCAATTTTCAACACCACATTCAGTAGCTATTCTGTTCAGGCAAAAAAGGATGCATTAATTAATGGCATTAGAATTATTTTATGCCTTTTATCTTTTTTTGTGGCATATGATTTGATGATGCATAAAATTATAGGCTTAAAGAGTATTGTTAAACTGATAATAGGAATAAGTTTATTAACAACCTCTATTTCTTTACTTCAAATATTTTATTGGGATGGTGTATTACCATTTGGATTACCTTCTATACTCACTACGTTAAAAGAAGGGGCGAATGTAGAACAAGGAAGAGAAATATTCGGTCTATATATAGGGGATACTGGCAGTCATAAATGGTCAGCTATGTTGTCGGTTCAAATTATTGTGGTCTTTTTTTACTTAACGTCAGTGAAAGAAAGGAAAATCAAATTTATTTTTGGTGCTTACCTTTTAATAATGTTCTACATATTACTTCGCATATCAGTAAGAAATAGTATTTTAGGAGTGATAATTTCAATTGTTGCTGTATTATTTTTAAATAACCTTCCAAGAAGAAAATTCAATCTTAAAGATTTTTCAAAAGCTGTTGGTGTATTATTTATATCGATAGCTACTGTGATAATATTAGTAGCTATTCTTCCTGAAGATAATTATTACGTCCAACGTTTTGTTAGTGCAATCCCAACATTTGGCGCGGATGGAATAGAAGTTGACAGAGCGTCAAATATTGTAGGCCGTATTTATTACTGGTACTTTGCATGGACATTGTTCACAGAAAACCCAATATTTGGTTCAGGCCTATATTCTTATGAATATTTAAGCATGGAACGTTCAGCTATGCCTACGGTCCATGCTCACAACTCCTATTTTAATTACTTAGCTGAAACGGGTTTAGTAGGTTTTATATCTCTGATAGTCCTCCTATTATTTGTTTTTAATAAGATTTGGAAATTGAGACGTGTGCCCTTCACCAGCAGAGCATTTATCATGGTGCGGAATGTTCTATTGGCAAGCTTTATTTTTATTGCCTTCACAGCTTTTTTTGGAAATACCATGTATCAAACTCCGGAACTAATGCTCCGATTCATATTATTAGGAAGTGTGCTATCCTATACAAGCATTCAAAAAGTATATGTCACAAAAAAAGTTTAAAGTCTGCCACATAACTAATCTTACTCAAATGGGTGGAGTTGAGAAAATGCTGTTGGATTTTCTCACGAATCATAAAAAAAAGCATAAAGAATTTGAGCATTTGGTTGCATCTACTTCTGCTTCTGATAAAGTTGTAAATGAGTTTAATGAGGCTGGTATTCACGTTTTCATTCCAAAAAGAAAGTTCCAATTCGATCCATTTGCAATATACTATTTGGTGTCATGGCTTAAGAAAGAGCAAATAAAAATTGTTCATACCTATAATAATGTTTCAAACACATGGGGTATGTTGGCTGCATTTTTTGCAAATACTGATATAAAAATTACAAGTGAACACGGAACAGCTTGGGACACAATGGGTTGGAGGTTTTTAGCAGAAAAAAAAAGTTTACAATTAGCAGACATAAATTTAGCGAATTCTAAAGCAAGTAAAACTATACTGGAAAAAAAGTATGGGATTTCTGAGAAAAAACTTCAAGTGGTGAATAATGGAGTTGATTTTTCTGGTTTCGATAAAAAAGTTAGGCTGAAAAAGAGTGATCTTGGAATAAAAATAGACGAAGTATTAATTGGAACAGTAGGAAGAGTTGATTATCCAAAATATCATTATCTGTTATTAGAATTGGCTTTATTAATTAAGAACAATAAAATAAATTTTCGGATTTTATTAGTTGGAGACGGTCCATTGTTAAATAGTCTCAAAAGGAAAGCGCAGGAACTTGAGATAGAGCACATACTTAAATTCACAGGTTGGAGAACTGATGCAAGAAGTATAATAGATCTTTTTGATATTTATTTATCGACTTCTTACAGAGAATCTTTTGGGAACTCTTTAGTAGAAGCGGCGTATTTGAAAAAACCTATTATCGCGCCAAAAATTGATGGAATTATCGATATTTTTGAGGATGGTAAAGAGGCAATCTTGATAGAACCCACCATAAAACCAAAAGCTACAGAAATTGATATAGTGAAATTACCAGAATTCAGTTTTAGAGACGGCAAACTGAAATCTGTAAAGTTATTGGACGCTAAAATTGTATTTAAAAATTTGATGAGATTATATAACAATGAGTTGTTAAAGAGGAGAATTGGTAAAGCAGGATATTTAAAAGTGTCCAACCAATTCAGTATTGATTCATATGCTCAAAGACTTGAACAAGCTTATAAGTCATTAATTAGATGAAAAAAATTATAATAGTTTGTACTCAGCTTGAAGCAGGAGGAGCTCAAAGGGCCGCGATACGGTTAGCAAAATACCTTAAAAAACAAGGTTATAGTGCTGAGAACTGGTTTTTATATAAAAAAAGGAACGTATTTCAAGGAGTTCCTGATGTTAAAATCATCTATCCCCAAAAAATTGATTCACTAAAAGATTTATTTAGCTTTTTTTATCAGTTATATAAAAAGATGAAAATTTCTGATCCTGATGTTGTAATTACTTTTGGGCACAACTCAAATATCATTGCGCAATTTGTGGCTTTACTGGTTGGGATTAAGAATAGAATTGCATCGCATAGAAACCCTAGATGGGGATATATGTCAAAACTCCAACAAGTAGTTGATAAAATATGGGCTATGGCAGGTGTATATCATAAAATTACTGCGGTATCCAAGTCCACAAAAGAGTCATTTACAAATTATCCAAAAAAGATATATAACAAAATTATTGTTATTGAAAACGGACTTGAGTTTAATGCCAACACAGATCTAAGTAAAAAAGAAGCAAGGAATTATTTTAACTTTCCCGATAGTGTATTTTTGGTAGGAAACGTTGGCAGATTAAGCGATCAAAAAAATCAACATGTTTTGTTTAAGGCAATTTCAGAATTAGATAATAACGTACATCTTGCAATTGCAGGAGAGGGAGAACTAAGAGAAAAGCTTGATGAGTATGCCAACAAACTTCAAGTGTCCGACCGGGTACATCTTATTGGTGAAATTGAATATGATAAAATACCTATATTTTTCACTTCAATAGATATATTTGCGATGCCCTCAAAATTTGAGGGTTTGAGTAATGCCCTGATAGAAGCAATGAGTTTTAGTTTACCTGTTATTTGTAGTTCAATAGATGCACAAAAAGATGTTCTGATAAATGAACAGGAGGTTAATTCTGGCATTTTATTAGAATATGACAAACCTGGGGATTGGGCCAAAACTATAGCAGAGTTAAAAAATGATACCGGCAAATATTTAGAATTTAAAGAAAAGGCAACGTTACGTTCTGAAGATTTTACAATTGAAAGAATGGGCGCTTCTTTTATCGAGTTAATTGAACCCGTAAGATAGAATGAGCTTATCGCAAGTGGATAAAAAAGAAATTACATTATCTCTTCATAATAAAATTGAAGAGTTTTTAGAACTCTTTATTATTAAGGATGTTAAGACTCTTAAGAATATTCAGGGAGAGTTTTCACTTTTACCTAATCAAGATGAGTTTGATTTATATGGCACTATAGACGCAGTTTACAGTTTTTTTATAATTGACCGACTAAAAAAATATACGTCAATAAATAGCAGAAAGGTTTGGGCTACCAATATCTTATCCTGCCAAGATGAACAAGGTTGGTTTACTAAAAGAAATTTAAGGGGCCATTCAAAAGAACATGCTACGGCTTATTCTATAGGAGCATTACGATTATTAGAAATAGAAAATGAGGAGTCATATGTTTCAAAAGTTAAACCACTTGAAGGAATAAGAGAGATATTCAAAACTAAGAAATCATTTAAGAAATGGATTAAACGCCTTGGTTTTAAAATTACCCTGGATGATCCGGTTGGACACGCGGGTTGGCACTATATCTGGCGTTCTTCTCATCTTGGAGGAGGTATAGCAGCAGCTTTAGGAATGACTCAAGAATTACATAAAGAATGGTGGCCGGAAGTAAATACAGAAGAGAGGTTCATATGGTATTTTGATTGGTTGGATAAAAAAGTCAACAAGAAAACGGGATATTGGCAAAGAGCTTTTTGGAACTGGTTTGTGCCCGGTGGAACCTTATTGATATGGCTGGTGCGGTACATTTTTATTGGGTGTATGAGAAATATGGTCATCCTCTGCCTTATCCGGAAAAAATAATTAAATCAACATTAAAAGTTCAGAAAGAATCGGGGTTATACCGGAATTACCCTATGTGTATTGATCTGGACGGTAACTTTTGTTTGATTAGGGCTTACAATCAACTACCCTCGGAAGTACAAGACAAATATTTTGAGGAAGTGAATAATTCTCTTGAAAAAAATTTCACTGGAGTAATAAGATATTTAGATGAGCATCCTTTAGAAGAAGTCTATAACGATTCTCATGGTTTGCCCGGAGCATTGGCTGCATTGGCTGAGTGTCAGGAATTTGAAGGGTTTACTTTTATGGAAGAGGCGAAACAATTTAAGAATCCTTTTGACAAGGCTTGGTGGTTATAATGAGTGAATTATACTTGTCAGGTTGTAAAGTATCAAACCTAAGTTTAAAGGAGCTATTAACTGGAATTCATAAGGAAATAAGAAAGCAAGAAAAGGATAATCCTTCAATCATGCTCTCCGCCAATATTCACGGCTTCAATCAAGCTTATAAGCATGAGTGGCTCAAAACGTTAAACAACGAAGCAGAATTAGTTCGAAATGATTCGGCAGGGATCTCGTTAGCCGGTAAGATATTAGGTACTCCCATCAAAGATCGAATGACCTGGGCCGACTTTGGCTGGGATTTGGCCGCCTTTTGTGAAAAAGAGGAGTTGACACAATATTTCCTCGGGAACAAACCCGGAATTCCTGAAAAGGCTAAAGACGTATTACAGGAAAAGCATCCCGGATTAAAAGTAGTTGGAACACATCACGGCTATTTCAAGAAAGAAGGGCCTGAAAATGAAGCGGTTATAAAAGAAATAAATTCCAAGAAACCTGACATCTTAATTGTAGGTTTTGGAATGCCTTTACAGGAAAAATGGATATTAGATAACCGAAAAAAGCTGGATGTTGGAATCATTATGACAGGTGGAAATTGCTTTACTTTTTTAGCTGGAGAAGAATCCCGCGCCCCAAATTGGATGCACAAAAATGGATTGGAATGGCTCTATCGGTTGGTTAAAGAACCGGTACGAATGTTTGACCGATATATTATTGGAAATCCCCTTTTTATGTTCAGAGTTTTTTTGCAGAAATTTGGACTCAAATATAAAACCAAAAACAACTAAGTATATTTTGAAAATTTTAGTAACAGGAGCAGCAGGCTTTATTGGATTTCATCTTTGTAAAAGATTACTTGAGGATGGGTATACTGTAGCCGGAGTAGATAACCTGAATTCATACTATAGTTTTAAACTCAAAAAAGACAGGTTGGCTGAACTTGGGATCGAAAAGTTAAAGGAAAATGCCTGGATAAAAAGTAATTCAAAAGATAATTTTAAATTTCTTAAAGCCGATATAAGTAAAAAGAAAATTATAGAACAGGTCTTTGAGGAACAAAAGTTTGAAGTGGTAATAAATCTCGCTGCACAAGCCGGAGTTCGACATAGTCTTGACAATCCACATGCCTATACATCCTCAAATATAGAAGGTTTTTTAAATATACTTGAAGGTTGCAGGAATTACCCGGTAAAACATCTAATTTATGCATCTTCCAGTTCCGTCTACGGTGATAATAAAGAAGTACCCTTTAAAACATCTCAGCACTTGGATAAGCCGGTCAGCTTGTATGCCGCAACTAAAAAGGCTAATGAATTAATGGCCTATACATATTCTCATCTGTATGATATTCCAACTACAGGTCTCCGTTTTTTTACGGTTTACGGGCCCTGGGGGCGGCCTGATATGGCTTATTTTAAATTTACCAATTTAATAAAGCAGGGTAAACAAATAGATATCTACAATAATGGCGAAATGTATCGTGATTTTACATACATAGATGATATAGTGGAAAGCATTAAAAAATTAATCCCAATTGCACCGGAAGGAGAAGTTCCAAGTGAATTATTCAATATCGGTTATGGCAGCCCCGTTAAATTATTGGAATTTGTTGAGATCTTAGAAAAACATCTTGGAGTTGTAGCGAAGAAAAATTTTATGCCTATGCAACCCGGAGACGTGCCGCGAACCTGGGCAGATACCGCCGATTTGAAAAAAAAGATAAACTATAAACCAAGAGTGTCTTTAGATGAAGGAATTAAAGAGTTTGTTGCCTGGTATAAAAATTATATATAGAACCGTGTTAAAACATCCACCTCAAACCAACCAAAACCCCAATCTGGTCCTCAACCAACTTACCATTATCAAACCCAGCTTCGGCCATCAGAATGAATTTTTGGTTTTGAAACGTTAATGGCATGTCCAGTCCGGCAAAAAAGCTCCACTGATCAATCGACGGATCAAACAGCGGCGCCTTTTGGGTGTCTTCTGGAATCCGGTTATCCCATCGTTTGCCGTAATTTCGGCTGAAGGTGGTTTTGGTCGTTAACTCTATGTTTTTTGGCAGTGAGAATGCAAGGCCCAGGTGGTGAGCCACAACCCGGTTATTGAAAACACCAATATTGGGATCACTGCTGGGCACAAACAGAGGATTTCCTATGGTTGAATTGTTGTACACCCAGCCAGTTCGGTAGGATCCGTGGTTGTAGTAGTTTTCATTGCCTCGGAAGCGGTCGCGTTCCAGGTTGCCACCTGTATTTGGCCTGCGAGGCCCATCCTGGTATTTGGTGTAAAGGAATTCGTAGGTCAATTTTCGAATGGGGAGATTCAGTTTGCCAGCTGGTTCAATTGAGATTCCGGTCAGTGCATCCTGGGCGCTTTTCAGTTTCAGGTTATCTTTGGTCTCCAGCGGAAATTGCCGGTAGACGTTCATATCGAATGCATCCAGCTTCAGGAAAAACCCAAAATCCCACGCGCCAAGCTGGTTGCCAATTACGTAAACCCTGTCTTCACCCGGTGCATCCTCTCCGCCGCTTACAGCTACCATCACTCTCAAAAAATCAGAAAATGAACTGGGTCGTTCTCTTCCATTGGGTTCAGTCCCTCCCCACAATACATACTGTGCAATCCCCCCATACAGATTCAACGGAAAATCACCACCAATTCGGGCGTGGCCCACTTTTTCGTGGTATAGAACATCATCAACATAACGACCGTTTTCCAGCCAACCGTGGGCGATGTGGCCTTTTATTTGGATGAAATCGCGTGTGAAGGGGAGGGAGGTCCAGTCGGCAAGTCCGGCCCGGATTTGCGGAATAGGCGGCGCATTGCCGCTGACGCCGAGGGATCCCATGCCAAGCTCCTCATCATGAATGGGCGAAGTGTTGTGAAACCGTCCCGCCTGAAGGAACAGACCGTAACCGTCCAGCCGCAGGTAGCCCTGGGTGAAGTTGGCGGTGGATTGGGTGCCGGGCCGTGCGATGAAGTCGGCACCGTAGCTGAGGGTGAGGTTATCGGTTAATTGGTTATCGGTGCCGTGTGCCTGGATGCGGGTCAGCAGCTGGCTGCCGTCGGTGGCAAACATGCCGTGGCGGTTGCTATGGAGCCAGA
>Ga0136596_1001651_pt1 | contig 9819 bp, 9 predicted proteins | sample AntRauTorcE11897_FD_101387 | JGI IMG/M metagenome (GOLD analysis project Ga0136596, IMG submission 101387) | Saline lake microbial communities from Rauer Islands, Antarctica - Metagenome Torckler E11 #897 | ecosystem: Environmental > Aquatic > Non-marine Saline and Alkaline > Saline | place... | reverse complement strand
CTGGTATCTCAATTTCATATAGTGTAGATGTAGCTCCTGGCGAAAACGCTCCTTCGAACTTGCAAATTACATATGTACTTAATAAAGAAGTTGGTAAAGATGTTCCAATGTCATTGGAAATAATAGATAGTACAGGAAAAGTTGTTTACTCCGAAGCTTCTAACGAGCCTCCAACACCATGTGATTCAATGAAAAGACCACAACTAAAGAGAAGTTCAGGTGCTCATGTTTACAGCTGGAATATGCGAGTTGGTATGTTCGATTGCATTAAAGAGGTTACAACTACCAGTCGTAATTTAAGCGCATATGATGCGGCGCCCGGCGAATATAACGTGAAATTGAGTATCGGTGATTTCAGCCAAACTCAAAATTTTGAACTTAAAATTCACCCAAATATTCTTAGCAGTATTTCTAACGCTGCCGCTTCATTCGCTGAACGCGATAAAATGTCGGCTTCTTTATTTGCGGCTGCAACCGAAATGGCTAAAGGTGTTCGCGACCTTCGTCAAGTGCAACGCCAAGTTAATTTTGCTTTAGATGTTTCAGAAAACAAAGAAGTAAATGATAACGGTGCTGCTTTAAACCAAACTATTGAAGATTGGATTGCAGAAATCTTACAAAAAGAGATGCGTACAGGACAACACAATTACCAATTTGAAGCAAGGTTATTGCTCAGATACAAGGATTTCTTAAATCAAATGAGTAAAAATATTCCTGTTACAGCTGGCTCAAGGGATGTTACCAGAGATTACTTAAAAGAGTGGTCTGATCTAAAAACGAAACTTAATACTATAAAAAATCAATCGGTGAAGAATTATAGTAGTTTATTAGTGAGTAATGGTTTGCCTGAAATTTATTGGCCTGAATAAGCTTACAGTTCCTTGACTACAATTATTAAGGATTGGATCTCTTGAGGTTCAATCCTTTTTTTTATTACAACAGTGAAAGTGTTCTTGTCCTCCTTGATTTTACTATCCTACTGCTCACCTTTATAGCCACAGTATCATCCATCAAGGAACTTTATTATCTCCATTTCTCTATGAATAAGGTATAAATTATCAGGTGAATTCGGGTCTATGTACGAACAAGCATAAATACATTTAGATGTTACCTTTGCTCTTGTCCTTACCGAACCTAACCTCATCACCTGTGTTTCTATAATTAAATTTTGTCCAGCGACTTACGCTCGGGATCCTGTAGCTTTTGATATTCACTCATACTCATCCCTGTAATTTCTTTGAACTGCCGGGAAAGATGTTGCAGGTTTTTATATCCAAGTTGGTAGGCTACTTCACTGAAACTCAGGTTTCCATATTCTACCAGTTCTTTCGCTTTCTCGATCTTCAGTCGAATAAAATATTTCTCGATGGTGATCTCTTCTTTCCTTGAAAAAACCCGTGATATCGTCGCGTAACTTTTGACTAGTTTTTTGGCGAGATAATCGGAAAGTGACGTCTCATCCGTTTCCAGTACTCCGGAATCAACCCATTGTATCAGTGTGGTTTTAACATTTTCTACCAATACCAATTCCTCATCTTTGATCACCCCAAAATTAAACCGCTCCAGCTCTTTTTCTATTTCGTGCATGGTTGGCTTCTCTCCTTTTCGGGTCACTTCCGCCTTACCCAGTTGCACATGATCTACTTGCAGCCCAAGAGCAGTCAACGCCGTTTCAATGACCATCTCACAGCGGTCACACACCATATTCTTTATATGCAGGGTTATTTTTTCCATAGGATCAATGTAAACAGAAGTAGAAGAAAGTGCATTCATATGAGATTTAACTTACATGATTCTGATAAATTATTATCGAATTAACTTCTGTCCGCGACGCATGCCTGAAATCTGATGGATTGATACGCTTCAACGATTAAGTTTGTGGTATTTATTAGATTCCCGTCTGCACAGGAATGATCTTTAGCCATATTTATTGATTTATTCCTGAAGTTTATTATCTCAAACAAAGGTTAATTATTCAGTGAGGCTAAATACTTCATAAAAGCTTAATTTCCGTATCTTTGGACCCGAATAAAACTTTATCAAATTTTCCCTATGACCACCAAAGATGCCATTCAAACCCGCAAGACCCTGAAGGTTCGGGTGGACCCAGAAAATCCCCTGCCGATAACCAAGAGTGAGCAATTCAGAGCTGAGATAGAAGAACTTATTTCACTGGCTGGGAAAGCTCCTTTCCACTATGAAAGTCCTGAAAAGCAACGCTCTGAAAAATTGATCGGGGCGGAACCATGGAGATTTCATACTTTGGATTCCAAAAGTTGCAGAAACTTATTACAGTCTCTTAAAAGTGAAAAGCCTGTGAAAGCGAGTGATGGCATCAAACAAATGCTGGCCGCAGCGGATGGACTTATCATGGCGACATGGCTTCCTGAACGCACACGAAAACTTTCTCGTAAATTTCATCCCAACCTGAAGAATATGGAGCACATTGCGGCTACAGGAGCGGCTATTCAAAACCTGCTGCTTGCGGCTACCGAAAAAGGCATCAATGCGTATTGGTCTTCGGGCGGAATACTCAGAAAACCCAAAATGCTCGAATTTCTCAGTATCCCTGATCACGAGATCTTGCTGGGTGCGATCTTTTTATTTCCGGATGAGATCCCGGCTTATGCCGAAACCAAACACGGTAAAAATATTGATAAACGGGGGAAAATGAGTGATTATATGGAATGGGTTGAGGTGTAAAGGAATATTCCTCAGCGTTTCATCAAGGCAAGCAGATCGTCGATCTCATCCTGGTTGATCAACACCGAGTCCAATCCCAACTCTTTTTTCATTCGGAAATTACGTTCGGGACCCAGTGTGTAAAACATCCGGAGCAGCTCCAGCTCATTGTCAAAGTAATTTTCGGTAAATCGATCTTTGAACTTGATAGATAGAATGTGCTCTTCCAGCTCATCTACAAGCAGACTTGATGAACCTTTCAAAAACTGATCAACCAATACACCTGTTTGTGTATCTAAGTGTAGCTGAAATTTTTGTGGAGTGATACGATTCAATAGCTGACTTGGTAAGTAGGCCGCACTTCGGATCGGGCGATTCAGCACGTACAATAATTTCAATAGTGCTCCCAATCCCTTTCGGGTTTTTAGGTGACCTTTAAAACAACCGTATACATTTGGATAATCATCCAATACCCGCATTGAAAGCCGAAATTCCCGGCTGTTTCCACGCCGAGCGGTAGAGATATAATAATAGGTTTCCGGCTTTTTGTTGGCGTGATTAAAGGGTGGACGAAGCGAACGGATCAGCAGGTTTTCAAGAAGAATGGCGTCCGTTTCTGAATTACAGACTTCATAAGAAATACGCTCGAGGTGAGCGATCATCCGCTGTATTTTCTTCGACTTCGAATAGCGATAGGAAGTAACCCGCTGCTGAAGGTCTTTACCCTTACCAATATATAACACCTGATCATGCCGGTCGTACATGGTGTACACGCCGGGATCGTGAGGAGGAAGCTCCTCACCCATGGCATTATTCACCCGCTCCTTTTGGGTAACGGCAGACGGTTCAAACAGGTCTAAAGTCACGTGCTGATTACTAAATGATTGCTAACAACGGAGTGCTAAAATAGGGGAAAGGCGTATTCAATATCCAACCATATTATGCGGATTTCACGAATTTGAAATCCGCATAATATTGACAAAACATGGGTTTACTTTGTTTTTATGAGGATTTGAAATATTATGCTGCATGTTATTGCGGATTAGCAAATCCGCTCAATACTATGTTAGGTATTTTGAGCGTCCAATCTTAAGTTCTTCTAAAAAGTGTTAAATTCACTGCTATTGAAATTCCTAAAATTTCGTCTGAAACAAATTTGGCGACTATTTAAAGAAGTTGGGTTGCTCCGTGCTTTATTGCTCCTAACTATATTGGTCAGCTTTGTATTTTTTGAGTTAACAGATCTTATTTCGGGGTATAATTTGATAGCAGTACTATTCTATCCATTAGTGATCTTGCCCTTCCATTTCTCAAGAAAAGATCATGGTTTCCTAAAGAAATTGGCTCTTCCACAAGAAGCTTTTTTTGCGGCAGAATATAACATACTTGTACTTCCCTACTCGCTTTTGCTTGTTTATTACCAACAATGGGAACTCATATTATCTGGACATATATTAACTACAATAATTATTTTTATTCCTTCTTTAATCATCGAAAAGAAGAGCAATGTAAATAATCAATTCAATAAATTGATACCTGAATATTTATTTGAATGGCGAAGTTACATACGCCAACATAAATTCCTTTTATTTTTTTGTTTCTCTTTAACAGCCCTGCTAAGTTTTTATCCTTATGCGATGCTTATAGCAATACTCATAGCAGTTGCTAATTTTTCAGAGGTATTTAATTATCTCGAATCCAAAGAACTAATTGAAACCTATCCTCAAAACTCAAATTTTCTGTGGTCAAAATTGAAGGATCATTCGTTATTTGTCCATCTACTATTTCTACCATTGTATTCCCTTTTTTTATCTTTGCACTATGAAATATGGTATCTATTAGTTTTTATTCTGTTAATTATTGAATTGTCTGTATGCTTCTGCCTTTTTTATAAATATTCACGTTTCGGAGTTTCAAGATCTGTTATTCATAACCAAATGCCGTTTGCTATATTTTTTATAAGTACACTTGTATTCTTTCCAATTGGCATTTTCTTTGTTTATTTATATTGGAAAAAAGCTCTTAAAGCACTCCCTGCATATGTTAGAAATTAAAAACATCAATTTTTCTTATGGAAAGAAGCAAGTGTTAGATGATGTGTCAATTTCTTTTCCAAGTGGAAAAGTTCATGGAATATTAGGTGCTAACGGAGCAGGAAAAACTACTCTTTTTCAAATTATTTATGGTTTATTAACTCCTTCAAGCGGGAAAATTATCTTTCCAAATAAAGATTTTAATACATCACAAATTGGATCTTTAGAAACAGAAATGCATTTCTATCCTTATATGAAGGGAGAAGAATATATTGATTTATTATCCGATGGAAATCCCGAATTCAATATTAATCTATGGAATGAGGTCTTTAAGCTCCCACTAAATAAATTAATTGATACGTATTCCACCGGCATGAAAAAGAAACTTGCTTTACTGGGCATCATATCACTTGATAAACCTATCATGCTTCTTGACGAACCTTTTAATGGTTTAGATCTGGAAGCGGTTGAAAATTTTAATCTTATTTTAAAAGAGTTGAAAAAAAAGAATAAAATTATAGTCTTAACTTCTCATATACTTCAAGTTCTAAAAACCAACTGTGACCAAATTAATTTTTTGAATAAAGGTGCAATACAACAAACATTTAACAAACCAGAATTTGGAAACATTGATGAGTTTATTAAATCGAATATAACGAGACACTCAGAATCAATTTTACAGAATATATTCGGTAAATAATTTGTACAAAATACCTAACAAGGCGTTTCAAGGCTGACTCGGGTAAAAGCTCCGCAAAGTTTAACTTTCAGCTAACTAATTAATTATGTTACTTTCCGTCAACCGAAAACCCTCGCACCTTAAACGCGGGACCGTTAGGCTACCTCATTTCATGACTTGACAGCATGTACGGAATAGCGTGCGTTATTTTTGTAAATCAGCTCAAGTTCTAAAAACCATGAAAACACTAACAGCTACACAAGCTCGTAAAGATATTTATCGTTTGCTCGATGAGACTTCTGAGACTCACAAGCCTATCCAAATTACCGGAAAGCGTTCGAATGCTGTTTTAATCAGTGAAGAAGATTGGCGGTCTATTCAAGAAACGCTTTATCTGACTTCTATTCCTGGAATGCAGGAGTCTATTGCCGAAGGATTGAATACTCCCCTGGAAGAAACAGAAGAAGATCTTGACTGGTGAGTAACTACAAACTCGTTTATACCAAACAAGCAGAAAAAAGGATGCCAAGAAAGTAGCTTACTCCGGTTTAAAATCAAAAATCGAAGACTTATTGGAGATCATTGAGGAAAATCCTTTTGAAGGATATCCTCCCTATGAAAAATTGGTTGGTAATTTAGAAAGAGCTTATTCCCGTCGAATCAATATCCAACATCGTATAGTGTATCAAGTCTACAAGAATGAGAAAGTCGTTAACGTAGTTAGAATTTGGACTTTTTACGATTAATCTGATAGTATAAAAAGAGCGTTTTAAATCTGAAGTTAGATGTATTTAAGTATCCCCTCTAAAAAAGCCCGGACACCAACCGAGCTCTTTATCAACCGGGGTACTAATTAGTCAACTAATTATTCATATCTGAGAGCAGCAAGTGGATCAAGCTCTGAAGCTTTTCGGGCCGGATACCACCCGAAAAATACCCCTGTAAATGCACATACTGCAAAAGAGAGGATGATAGAGGATGAGGTAATAACCGTTGGCCAGTTTAAAAAGGTTTCGATCCCAAAAGCTGCTGCATAACCTAACCCTACTCCGATGATACCGCCAGTAAAACTTAAGAGAATAGATTCGATCAAAAATTGCATCAGAATAATGGCCCCCTTGGCGCCAACGGCCAATCGCAACCCAATTTCACGGGTTCGTTCTTTTACCGATACATACATAATATTCATGATTCCTATTCCGCCTATTAACAACGAAATGCTTGCAATGGCAACCAATAAATAAGTGAGCATCTCACTGGTTGAGCTAAAAGTGTCGATGAGTTCATCCATTGAGAAAACATTGAAGTCATCGTCTTCACCTGATGAGATATTATGCTGATCACGAAGGATGGTTTGCACCTCGGACACAGCTTCTCCAGCCAGTTCTTCAGATACGGCCGAGGCAGTAATCGACTGAATATAGTCCTGAGCGAGTATACGCTTCATAACCGTGGTGTAGGGTGAGAGCATCACATCATCCTGATCTTGTCCGGAATTGCTGTCTCCTTTTTCAGAAAGCACCCCAATCACCTTAAATGGTGTTTTACCAAACCGAATGGTTTTTCCAATTGGGTCTTCTCCATCGGGGAATAAATTTTCAACCACCGTCTGGCCAAGAACCAGCACTTTCGCATAGGTATCAATATGATACTGTGTGAACATGCTACCCTCAATAACACTGATGTTGCGAATATTGATGTATTCAGGAGAAACGCCATACACAGATGTTGGCCAGTTATTAGCACCATAAATGGATTGCCCACTGGAGTTAACCTGAGGCGAAACTGCACTTAAATATTCTGCCTCCTGCAGTGCTTCGTAATCTTCGAGCGTGAGCGACTGCATCGAACTTCCACCCACTCTTACACCACCACGAACTCCGGAACCCGGGCGAATATTTAACATATTTGAGCCCATTGCCGAAATTTCTTTGCGAATACTGGCTTTTGAACCTTCACCGATAGCAAGCATGGCAATCACCGATCCTACACCAATAATGATGCCCAGCATAGTAAGCAGGCTTCTGGTTTTATTTAATAAAATGGCGCGCCAGGCAATCCTAAATAGATTTGAAACTCTCATACCCATACCTCCTCTAATTCTTCATAATTTTCCAGTGATACAGCTGCATCCTGAATATTTTCGTTGTTTGTGTCTTTTATCAGCAATCCATCGCGGAAGGTGATGGTGCGTGAACTGAATTCTGCGATTTCCTGCTCATGGGTTACAAACACAATCGTTTTACCATGTCGATTCAGTTCCTGGAAAATGGACATCACTTCGTAAGAAGTTTTCATATCCAGGTTTCCGGTGGCCTCATCGGCAAGAATCACTCGCGGATCATTAACCAGCGAGCGTGCAATGGCCACACGCTGCTGCTGCCCACCCGAAAGTTGCGCCGGCGTGTGATCCAGTCGGTCAGAAAGCCCAACCATTTCTAATGCTTCGAGCGCCCGTTCGCGGATTTGCTTATTTGTAAGCGTGTTGTTGTACAATAATGGCAACTCTACATTTTCTACCGCTGTTGTTCGTGGTAACAAATTGTACGATTGAAAAACGAATCCAATTTTTCTATTTCTGATGTCCGCCAACTCGTTTCTACTCATGTTGCGAATGATTTCTCCATCCAATTCGTACATCCCCGAGCTTGCTTGATCTAAACATCCAAGAATGTTCAATAGCGTACTTTTGCCCGAGCCGCTTGGCCCCATGATGGTCACAAACTCACCTTCTTGAATGGTCAGTGAAATCCCTTTCAATACATGCAGTGGGCTGCCGGCCATCATAAAATCTTTACGTAAATCTTGAAGTTTGATAATACTTTTTGCATTCATGGTGATTACCTGCCTCGAGATGTAGAGATGAATGGGCTGCGCGCATTTCCTTCGGTTTCATTTTCAGCCATCGTTTCAATTTCACTTTCAAAAATTCGATATACTATTTCGTCACCTTCTCTCAGGCCATTCAGCACTTCTACATTGATGCCATCGTTATCTCCCAGTTCTACTGGACGAGGAACAATCAAACCTTCAGCTGTTTTCACAAATACGATGGAAACCTCATCGCTTTCCAAGTTTCTGCGGGTACCTCTAATTCCTCCCTCGGGTGGTGTAGAACCTTCAGAACGATCAATTCCACGCTGCCTTTCGGAACCGTCTTCATTCATTTGCGTTCGCCCACCATCCGGACGTTCAGCTGACCCTCGTGGAGGTCGTACCGGCATTTCCCCATCTTCATTGGGTTCTACGTTACCAGACATTTCTTGAACCTCAATTCCTTCCTGCGCATAATATTCGGCCAACACGGTTTCATCGGGGGTGAAATTCAACGCTTTGGCTTGGATTGTGAGCACATCAGTTAATTCTTTGGTATAGATCTCGATGGTTGCTGTCATCCCAGGCTTCAATTTTTGATCTTCGTTCGCAGCTTTTACAACAACCGTGTACGTAACCACATTTGAGGTCGTAGTTGGATTCAATCGTACCTGCGTAACCACACCGTCAAAGGTTTCGCCTTGATAGGCATCTACTGTAAAGCTCACCCGTTGGCCTTCCTCCACCTGCCCGATATCAGCCTCATCTACATCCGCTTCAACCTGCATTTCTTTCAAATCTTTAGCGATTATGAAAAGGGTTGGTGTACTCATGCTGGCGGCAACGGTTTGCCCTTCGTCCACTTCTCGCGAAAGAACCACACCGTTAATCGGAGAATAGATATCGGCATAACCAAGGTTTGTTTCGGCTTCTTCAAGGTCCGACTCGCGCTGACTTAAACTAAAAACTGCCGATTTATAATTGTACTGAGCCAGTTCATGTTCTTCTTCAGTGATCAGATTCTTCTCAAATAAAGTTTTCTTCCGGTTAAAGATCCCTTCACGATATGTCACTTCGTTTTCTGCATTTTGATACGAAGCTTTCGCCTGTGTAACGGCGACCTTTAGATTGGTTTTATCGAGCTCGGCAATCAATTGGCCGGCAATAACTTCGCTGTTAAAATCCGCATAGATCTTTTCTACTTCTCCAGATACCTGCGTCCCCACATCTACCTGTGTAGTGGGTTGAAGCGTTCCGGTTGCAGTTACAGTGGAGACCACATCACCCAAAGAGGCGGTCACGGTTTGAACCTGAAATTTGGTTCCCTGATCGGTATTGAATGTGATCACCACGTAAATGGCAGTTGATAATGCAATCAGTGTTGTGATGGTGAAAATTGATTTCTTGTTAATCATGATGATAGGGTTATTGGGTTGCCTTGATAAAATTCAATTAATTGGGTGTATAAAATAGTGAGGTATTTTGCCTGCAGATGGTTTAACTCGGCAGTGTTTAAGGTTGTTTGCGCCACTATCAAGTCGGTAGCAGTGAGCTCTCCCAGATTAAATTGGGCTTGTGCTAATTCATACGAGGAGCGAGCTGCTTCACGAG
>Ga0136596_1001650_pt1 | contig 9822 bp, 12 predicted proteins | sample AntRauTorcE11897_FD_101387 | JGI IMG/M metagenome (GOLD analysis project Ga0136596, IMG submission 101387) | Saline lake microbial communities from Rauer Islands, Antarctica - Metagenome Torckler E11 #897 | ecosystem: Environmental > Aquatic > Non-marine Saline and Alkaline > Saline | place... | reverse complement strand
CGTTTCTGTTGTTTTCCTCTCATGATAAGCTGTGTCTATATAGAGGAGCCCCATGCATATAAAACTGTCCGGAGGCGTATGCGTGCGCGAGAAAATTAGTCGTCCGTGGGCCCGTTCGGCTACATGAGGGCGAGCATGAGGCCCAGCATGACACCGAGCATCGTTGCCGCAATCGATGCGACCGCCAGCGCCGCGCCCCTCCTGGCGTCGTATAGTATCGCCGATATCACCCCGGCGGTGAACCCCACCAGGCCGAAGAGCGGCGGCACGAACAACAGCGCGACGACGGCCGAGCCGGCGCCGGCGGTCAGCAGGGTCCTCTCGTTTGTCATCATACGTGTATATATGTACGACCCGGCGATTAATAAGTGCTGCCCGCCTGCCGCTCGATCCGGATGGCCGTCACGGGTGCGTCCGGTATGGGGGTCTCGCCGCCGCGTTCGGCCTTCGGGTGCCTGGAGCTTTATACGGGTGATCGGGCCGACGTACGAACCCCGAGGACCCGGTATTCCGGGGTCTGGGTCGGGCCGGATCGGGCTCGGTCAGCCGGCATTGGATTCTAGCATTCGTCGGCCTCCCGGGCCTTGACGTCCGACACGAGGCTCTCCGAGCACCCGACGACCGCGGCCGTCTCGCCGTTGGTCATCGTGTGCTCGTTCTCCAGCAGCCATCGGATCTTGTCTGAGTCGGTCGCGTCCTCGGGCCAGTCTTCGTTGAAACTGTAGTCGAGGGGCCGGCTGATGTGCGCAACGCCCGACGTCTCGTACACCTCTATCCTATCGACGCGGAGGTCGTCGGGCCCGTCGACCAGCTCGGAGTCGTTATCGGACATGTGCCTGTCGGGGGCGCCCGCGACGTGGTCCTTGATCCCGTCAACCAGCGCCCCGGCGCCGTCGGTGGTCAGGTCGCCTCGCGAGTACATCTGGTCGTCGCCGGAGAGGACGTTATTGACGCGGAGGTCCAGCTTGACGGTCTTGGCGGTGCCGCCCGGGCGTTCGAGTGTCAGCTGCGCCTCGAAGCGCAGCGACGTGTGTTTCTTCTTGCGGTCCACGATCAACGTCTGGTCGCCGGACTCCATTGTAGCCATTGCATATCATGGTACGCAGTGCTACCTAATAAGCGCTATCATAAAATACGGGAACGGGCGCTCCGGGGTTCGAACCCGGGCCTCCGATCAAGAATGCTACAAGCCAATGCAATGAGCGATGATCGGCGCCCTGCCGTCTGGGCCAAGCGCCCCTAAATCCGCAGAGGGGCCGGCGCGGGCTTACTCGTCGTCGTCGTCCTCGTCCTCGTCCTCGACCTCCGCGACGTTCAGGTTCGCGGCGTCCTGGACGTCCGACCACGAGTCGAAGTAGTTGTAGTAGGTGTGAGCGGAGTGGCGGCCCTCGTCCGTCATCTTCGTGGTGGTGACGGTCTCGGCCTCGCCGGCGTCGGCGAGGTCGCGGAAGTGCTCGAAGTCGTCGGCGTTGTTGATCTCGACGGCGAGGCGCTGGGCCTCGTCGATGAGCTGCTCCTTGGAGAGCTCCGCGCGGTTGCCGCGCCGCGGGAGCCCGTGCTGCTCCATCCGGCGCTGGATAGTGGCGTCGGTCGATCGGTAGAGGCGGCCGATGTTTGCGAGCGAGAGCTCCTCGTCGTTGTAGAGGCGGTCCAGCTCGTCGTGGGTGTCCTGCGTGTCGCCCAGCTCGTCCAGCTCGGCGTCGTAGTCGGCCCGGATCTCGGCGCGCTTGATGGCCTCGGCCTCGACGTCGCCCGGCTCCTCGATCTCGAGCAGCTCGTCTGCGCCGACCGTCTCGAAGAGCTCCTCCGCCTGTTCGCTGAGGGACGGCGTCTCGTCTTGTTCGTCTTCTTCTTCGACCTTCTCGGCCTCGGGTGCTGCTTTTGACATTGCAATCAAACATATGCCACGATGCCTTATAAGTCCTCCTGTACGCTGACGGCCCGCCAGACCCGCCGCGATGATCGCGACGGTGGTACTTATAAGCCCGCGCGCCGTGGTGATATATATGATAGGGAGCGACGACGGCGAGCTCGCGATCGTGGCAGCAGTCGCGGACAACGGCGTGATAGGCGACGACGGCGTGCCGTGGGACGAGCCGGCGGACCTGGAGAGGTTCCGGGTCCTCACGCTCGGCTGCCCCGTGGTGGTAGGCAGGCGGACCTGGGAGACGATGCCGACGGACCTGCCCGGCAGGACGTCGATCGTCATGAGCCGCGGCGGCAGGGTGGGCGACGCGGACCTGACCGCCGGGACGGTCAACGAAGCGCTCCACCTGGCGGCGGAGCGCTCGAACGGGATGGCCTTCGTGGCCGGTGGCGCTAATGTGTACGAGCAGATGATGCCCCACGCGGATCGAATGTTCATCACCCGCGTCCCCGGCGAGCCCGACGGCGACGCCGTGTTCCCGGGCTGGGACGAGTCGCGATGGCGCCGGGTCTCGACGGAATGCCGCAACGGGCTTGCTTTTTGCGAATACGGGCGCCTGGGCCATTCGCGTGCATGATTTCCTCGTGGCCGACGACGGCGGGCTCTCCGCCGTCGGCGAGGCCGTTGCGCCCTTGCGCGAGCAGATCCGGGGCATGCGCAACTCAGCGGCGTTCTTCACGATCGGCGACGTCGACGGGATCGACTGGGGGCGGAACATCACGCCCGCGGCGGAGCTGGCCGGGTCGTGGCCGCTCGAGGACGTCCACGGGCTGACCGGCAGGCGGCGCCAGAAGTACGTCAATCCCGACCACGCTTACGCCGCCCGCTACTCGGACATCGTCGTCGAGTGCGGGTGCGGCGAGTTCGTCCATAGGGAGCGGGGCGATTCGCGCTTCACCGGCGGCTCCGAGGAGAAGCACGCGGACGACTGCCGCGTCTATCAACGGACCCTAACGAGGGGCCGCGTCTCCGAGGCGAGGTACGAGGAGCTGGCCCGCCTCTACGCCATCGGGTGGAGGACGCCGCGCGCGGCGCCGAGGCTCGGAATGACGCGGTCGGCGCTCGAGTCGTTCGTCGACAGGCAGGAAGTCGACCTCGGCTCCCTGCGCGAGACATACCGGCGCGAGGCTGCGGAGACATACGTCGAGCTCGTCGACGGCGGCGCGGCCGCCACGGACGTGGCCGAGGCGTACGGCCATCCGTACGGCACGCTGTCCAACTGGGCGTCGGAATACGTAAAATGAAATGCCCGGATGGGCGCCACTAGTCGCCGGGGACGACCCCGGTACCGCGACAGTCGGGGCAGTCGTCGAACAGGGCTTCACCTGCGCACGTCGGGCACGTTATCATGTCGTCATTGCCTCCATATCACTATATGCGCCGGGCGCTTATTAGGGCTTCCATTAGCTCGAGGTCGCTCTTGCCCGGCGGGATCGCAGTGGACGCCTTTATATAGTCGTGCTGCATAGTATAGATTGCAATGTCCGAAGACGACAACTCCGCAGACGGCGAGGCGAGCATCTTCGATCAGCTAGACGACTCCAGCGAGGAGCCGTCCATCGGGCAGGACTACCAGGACTGGTGGGTGCCGGACGAGATGGGGTCGCACCTCATGGGCATCATCGTCGAGGTCCACTCCGCACCCGAGCAGTTCACCGACGAGGGCGAGATGCCCGACCCGATCTACACGGTCCTCTCGGTCGGCCGGGGCGACTTCGACGCCGGTACTGCGCTCTGCACGAAGACGCACGTCCAGATCCTGAGCGGCCTCCGCGAGGCCGAGCTCGGGGATCTGGTCAACCTGAAGCACCAGGGTCTCCAGCGCACCGACAACGGCAACGCCGCCAACACGTACGAGATTGGCGTCATCAAGCAGGGCACCTGGGAGGAATCGGGCCAGGCCGACGAGATCCAGGAGGTCATCGACGGCTTCCACGGCGCCACCGGCGACAACACCCGCGACGAGCCGTACGCGTCGTCGAGCGGCTCGTCCGGCTCGTCGGGTTCGTCCGACGACGACATGGGCGAGGCGGCCGAGTTCCTGATGGACCTCGTCCAGATGCACGACGGCCGGATGGACGTCGACAGCGCGGAGAAGATGGTCAACGACGTCCGCGAGTTCGGCGTCGACCTCGAGGACGCTGCCGCCGAGGCGGGCCTGACGGTCGACGACGACGAAATCGCGGCCTGATCGGCCCGGCAAAAATTTTAGCGCGGCGATGCGACTTGGGTCGGCGGCCCGGCTAGGACGGGGCGCCGGGTTCCTAACCCGGAGGTCGCGGGTTCGAATCCCGCCCGATCCGTTGGCGGCATGGGGCCTAAAGATAGGTCATTGCGTCGCACGCCCGTCTCCCGCGAAAGGGGCGGCCGGGCTAAACGACGCAGAACAACGGGGCACCCACCGCCATGCGAGCACCGGGGTCGGGCCGGATCTACCATGACATTCGACGGTTGCGGGGTTCGATCCCCCGCGTGCTCCTCGAAGCACGACACAGGACAACTATACATGAGCACGATATTTACCGAGTACCTGGAAGCGAAATACGCCAGCGGCGGCCCCGACGACAGCCGTTTCAAGGACGTCGACGGCGAGATACACACGTCGGAGGTGGGGCGGTGCCAGCGAAGGCTGTGGTGGGAGCGACGCAACCCGCAGGCCGACGAGTCATCGCCCTACTTCGAGCTCGGCCGGGTGCTCGAGGACGTGTACGGCGCGGCCCTCGGCTGGCGTCACGGCGACCTCGACGAGTCGGACCTTAACGACAACAAGCCCTGGGGCATTGCGCCGATGGTCCCCGAGGTCGAGCAGGACATCAACATCGAGGTGTTCATCACCGACGACGTGAAGATCCCGGGGGAGGCCGACTGGGCGGTCTATCGCGACGACTGGATGGACGAGGTGCGCGAGCACGGCGGCGTCGACGAGGTGGCCCTGGCGACAGGCGACGTCGGGGACGGCGAGAGGAGGGTGACGTGGCAGGACGGCGAGACCACCGACCTCGCGCCGGGCGAGCCGACGCCGGTGGGCACCGTCATAGAGACCAAGACCATCCGCGAGCTGGCGCTGCTGAAGGGATCGCCGAAGGACTCGCACCTGCACCAGCTGTGGGGGTACATGTGGGCGCTCAACGCGCCGGGCCGGTGGGACTACATGGTTCGTAACGACCTCTCGATGGCCTCCTTCGAGCAGCCGCTCGACGAGGACCTGTTCGTGGACGTCGAGCTCCGGGTGAGGAGGCACCGCGAAAACATGCGTTCGGACGAGTACCCCCGGGCCGATCCGGCGAACAAGTGGAGTTGCTACTATTGTCCGCACAAGAACGACTGCGATGGGGCGCTGATGTGAACGACCCCGACCCGACGGCCTCGATGAGCGAGGCCGAGGAGGAGATCTTTGAGGCGACCCAGGCGGTCGGGATCGTCGACGAGCCGGGCGTCGTGAACCTGTTCGCGTTCCCGCCCGACGCCGACCCCGACGCCGTGGCGGACCTGGCGAACCGCCTCAGCCACTACTTCGACGAGGCCGAGACCGCGTTCATGACAGGGCGGGTCGACGGCGACGTCGGGGTCGACTCCATGCAGGAGGACGAGCTCAACGCCCTCGCCCTCGCGCGAGTCAGGGAGGTCCAGTCGAAATGAGCGAGCTGAAGGCCTGCTCCGACGACGAGGGGTCCGCCCATTGGAGCGAGACCCACAGGGTCGACACCGGCTGGGGCAGGGTGTACGTCATCATCGGGTCGGTGGGCGACTCGACGGTGCGGCTCCAGGTCGTGGCGGGGCAGTCGGGCGGGTTCATCAACTCGTGGTGCGAGGCCTTGTCGGAGCTGGCGACGCTCGCCCTGCGTTCCGGAGCGCCGGCGTCGGGCGTATCTGACGCCCTCCTCGGGATCCGGACCGACCGCATCGACGTCGACAACGGGGACGCCGTGCTGTCGATACCGGACGCGGCGGGCATCGCCCTCAAGCGGCACGTCGAGGGGAGGCCCGGCGAGTCGGTCGTCGGCGATTTCGCCGAGCGCGACGAGGGGCACGTGGCGGACGAGTAAGCGCGAGGTTGCCTTTTTATTGCCGGGCGGCGTGGTATGTATATGAGCAAGACCGCGCTCGATAGTACGAACGACACCTTCTGCTGCGACCCCGACTGCCCGGCCGCTCCCTCGGAACCGGATATGACGACCGCGGTCGAGGCCTACGACGACGGGGCCGAGCCCTGTGACGAATGTTGGCCCGACATGGTGGCCATCAGGGCTCGGTCGTCCGGCGACACGCCCTTCCACACCGACATGGACTGCAGGTACTGCCCCCATGACGAGCCGAACCGGAGGACCGCGGTGATGCTGGCGTGGGGGTTCAGGGTCTGCAAGGAGTGCGCCCCGGAGGTGCTACAATGACCCGCGAGGTCTACGACCTCTCCGTCGACGGCAAGGGGTCGTCGATGACCATCACGACGATCGAGGACGACGGCGTGGATACGGTCGACGCGCCGTTCAGCCCATATTGCTTCATCGAGCAGGACGACCTCTCGATGATGGAGTGCCGGAGGCTGGACGTGAGGCCCTCGGGCGACGCCCCCGACGGGTACGTCCGGATCGAGGGCGACAGCTACTGGGACATCAGGGACTACGACGACGCCACCGTCCACGACACGTACGAGGCGGACACCGAGTACACGTCCGACGTGCTCATCGACGAGGGCTGGTCCGTCGCGATCCCCGACCCCGAGGACGTCCTGTACTTCGACATCGAGACCGACGACCGCGGCGAGTTCACGGACCCCGAGGACGCCGACACCCGGATCATATCCATCGGCGCCGTGGGCGGCGACGGCGAGGAGTTCTACTTCGACGACGAGTACGAGCGCGAGCTCCTGAGGCGGTTCCTCAACGCCGCCGACGACTACAAGGTCATCGTCGGCTGGAACGCGATCGGCTTCGACTTCCCGTACGTGGACGCCAGGTGCCTGACGAACGGGATCGACCCGGACTGGGACAGGTGGGTCCGCCTCGACCTCATGCCGCTCTACGACACGCTCGGCCGCCCGACCGAGACCCTCTCGCTGAAGCTGGACGACACGGCGGAGCGGGAGCTCGGCGAGGGCAAGACGGGCGTGAAGCCCGGCTCCGGCCGGCTGTGGGACATGTGGGAGTCGGGCGACGAGCGCCTCAGGGAGTACAACGTCCGGGACGCGGAGATCGTGCGCGAGATAGACGAGGAGTACGGCCTCGTCGAGCTGCTCCACACCGTCTGCGACATGTGCGGCTACCCGCCCGGGGAGACGTGCTACGAGGACAAGTACGGCAACGTGAAGCTGGCGATCGGGATGGTCGTCGACGCGAAGATCCTGTCGGTGGCGAGGTCCCGCGGGGAGCCGATGCACAACCGCGGCAAGTACTCGGACACGGGCGAGTTCCCGGGCGGCGACGTCCTGGACCCGACGCCCGGCATGCACCGCGACGTGGTCACCGTCGACTACTCCGGGATGTACCCGTCGATCATCCGCGCGTTCAACCTCGGCCCGAAGACCTGGGCCGAGGACCGCGACGACCTCCGCGTCAAATTCGGCGACGACGCCCTGCCCGACGCCATCAGGGGCGAGTCCGGCATGTTCGTCGATCGGTCGCGCCGCAAGTCGATCCTGGCCGAGGCGGCCGAGGACCTCGACGAGATCCGGCAGGAGTCGAAGGAGGCGAGGGACGCCGCGCCCACGGGCAGCCGCGAGTATGAGATCGCGAACCAGCGGGACATGGGCGTGAAGGTGGCGAACAACTGCTTCTCAGGCGACACCGACATCATGACGCCCGACGGCCTCAGGAACATCAGGGACGTCGAGGTTGGCGACCCGGTGTACAGCATTAACCCCGAGACCATGGAGTGCGAGGTGAAGCCTGTCGTCGAGACGGTAGCCGAGCCGAACAACTACGGGGAGCTGGTTCACATCGACGGCGAGGGCGTCGACCTCAAGGTCACGCCGAACCACCGCATGCTGGCGTCACGCCATCGCGGTGACGACTTCGACTTCCACCAGGCTCACGAGCTGGAGTCCGGTCGCTGGGACCTGCCGTCGCACGAGCCGGTCGCCGGGCGGACGCCCGACACCATCGACCTGCTCGACCACGGGCGGACGTTCAGGAGCGCGATCGACTGCGGCGACCTCCTCGAGTTCATGGGGTGGTACATCAGCGAGGGATCTTGCGTGCAGGCCGAGGTGACGATCCACCAGAAGACCGAGCGTCATCGTGAGTCCATCCGGGCGTTGCTCGACGACATGGGCCTCAACTACCATGCGCACGAGGGCGGTTTCACCATCAGCAACCGGAATGTGTTCGAGTGGTGCCGCGATCAGATGGGCGGGTGCTCGGGCGAGAAGCGCATCCCGGACTGGGCGTTCGACCTGGACCATTCCCTGCTCGAGCGCCTGCACGGGGCGCTCATGGACGGCGACGGATCTGACCCTCGAGGCTCTGTAAAGTATACAACGACGTCTGACGGTCTACGGGACGACTTCGGGCGGTTGCTCCTCCACCTCGGCAAGAGGATGCGGTTCCGCGAGGACGAGGCGCACCGGGTGTTCGAGAACCGCACCGACGGCGTCGCCGGATCCCGTAACGTAGAGCGAGAGGACCACGACGACGACGTCTACTGCGTCAGTGTGCTGGACAACCACACCGTGCTGGCGGGCCGGAACGGGACAATGCAGTGGACGGGGCAGACCCTCTTCGGCGTCTTCGCCTCGCCGTTCCATCGGTACTACGAGCCGGGCATGTCCGAGAACATCACCCTCGTGGGCCAGAAGCTGGTCGACATCGCGGCCCGGGTGTCGGACGAGCGCGACGAGATCCGGCGAGTGCTGTACGGCGACACCGACTCCGTCATGGTCGAGATCAACTCCGAGTACATCGACGGCGACCTCGACGCGAAGGTGGAGGCCGCCAAGGAGGTCGCCGCCGCGATCGAGGCCGAGATACAGCGCTGGGCCATCGAGGAGCGCGGCGCCCGCGGCGAGCTCCTCGAGCTGGACGTCGACTACGTCTGGGACAAGTTCCACCAGACCGACAAGAAGAAGCGGTACTTCGGCAGGGTCGTGTACGACGGCGGCGACCGGGTCGACAAGGTGAAGTACAAGGGCATCGAGGCGAGGCAGAACGACGTCCCGGGTCCCTGCCGGGAGCTGCAGAAGGAGCTCATGCACGCCCGGTGCTACGACGAGCCGACGGCCCCGATAGTCGAGGAGTACAAGGAAAAGCTGTTCTCGGGCGACGTCGACCTGGACATGGCGACCAAGAAGGGCCTGGGCAAGAGCGTGTCGGCGTACGAGGCGGCGACGCCGCCGCTCCACGTCAGGGCCGCGATCGCCATCCGCGACGAGTTCGGGCGCGGCGCCGTCCACGTCGGGAACAAGGTCGGCTACATCAAGTACGGCCACGACACCGGCGACTGGACGTGGGTGTACGACGACGAGATGGGGCGCGACTTGAACCACGTCCACCACAGCTACCTCTGGTCGGAGAAATTCGAGTCGGTCATGGAGTCGATCGGCGTGGAGCCGGACGCCCGCGAGCAGACCGGCCTGTCCGCGTTCGGCGCCGGTGCGACCGACGACTGATCCCCGGGGACAATAGACATTATAAGCCCGGGGCGCGTCGGGTTTCACATGACGGAGAGGAAGTGCGGCAACTGCGGCCGATCGGTGTCGAACCTATACCACAGGGTCATGTCCGACCCGAACACGGGCGAGGTCAGGGCGTGCCCGTCGTGCCCGAACACGAGCCCGAACAAGGAGTACAGCAACTTCCTGGAGCGGGGCGCGGCCTAGCCGGAGAGGATGATGCGGTCCAGCGTCATCCCGTATCCGGTCTCGGTGCGGCGGATGAGGTCCAGGGACGACGCCTCGATCT
>Ga0136596_1001648_pt1 | contig 9833 bp, 4 predicted proteins | sample AntRauTorcE11897_FD_101387 | JGI IMG/M metagenome (GOLD analysis project Ga0136596, IMG submission 101387) | Saline lake microbial communities from Rauer Islands, Antarctica - Metagenome Torckler E11 #897 | ecosystem: Environmental > Aquatic > Non-marine Saline and Alkaline > Saline | place... | reverse complement strand
AGGCCACTGGCTGCGAGAAAGACTGGCCCATATCAGGGGAGATGATTGAAGCCATCCAACTGGCCCTAGACACGGTAATGCCCGACATAAAAAAGAAGGGTACCCGCCTATTCGTGGAAGAACGGGTGTACTTGGGCAGAGAGCTAGGGCTTCGTGACACCATCGGTGGCACGGCGGACATTCTTATCTACCTGCCTCGCTCAAAGATCCTGAAAGTCTGGGACTTGAAGTACGGCAAGGGCCATTTTGTATCGGCCACGTGGGACGCGGTAGTATTTGACGGCATCGCTGAGGTGCCCGCGTCCAGCCTAGCAGGTTTTGATGCTAATCCGCAGGCCGCCATATACGGTGCGGCAGCCATTAATGATCTTGAGCGACTAACGGGGGAGAAGCTGGAGGTCAAGGAGGTGCAGGTAGGCATCATCCAGCCGCGCATAAAAAGCAAGAAGGGTTTTGTGCGCACCACCAAGCTTACGCCGCTGACCATTGAAATTGTGGAGATGGCAGTCATGGACGCTGACCGCGACCGTGGCGTGCGGGTGGCCGGAGATCACTGCCTATTTTGCAAGGCGAAGGGCGATTGTGCGAAGTACGCAGAGTACGAAGGGTGGAAGGCCACGAAGGGCTTCACCGCCGAAAGCAAAGATGCGGTGGCCGCACCCGCTGCACCAGTAGTGCATGAACTGGCCGAGCTACCTGCCAAAGACCTAGGCACGCTTATATCTAGGCCGGTGAAAGGTCTGACGTTGGCCGAGTTGGGCATGGCGCACGATGTTGTTAAGACCGTTACCAAGTGGGTGGCCGAGATCCAGAAAGAAACCCTAAGCCGCCTGGAGCATGACTTAGAAGTGCCGGGCAAGCGTCTAGCTCCGGGCCGGGGGGCACGCACTTATGGCGGCACCTACGACCAATTGCTAATAGCGGCCCGTACCACCGCGATGCTAGGATATGCTGAGTTTGCTGATCTTGTGACCCCGCAAACGGTGCTATCAGCCGCGAAACTGGAGGAGAAGCTGGGGGCCAAGACATTCAAGGAAACACCACTGGCAGAGTACGTAACCTTTGTTGCCGCAAAGAAGCCAGTGGTGGTGGATGAAGGCTCAGATGCGCCCAGATGGGCACCACAAGATAACTTTGAAGCCGAAGAAGCACCTAAAAGCAGTTTGCCGTAAACCTAGAAACCCTTAATTGAAGTGAGATAAATCATGGCCGCATCACATCGCGTTACTACCGTACCTATCGCAACCACCTACGGCTACCTGCTGGAGCCACGCCGCGAGGCGCAGGCAGACGGCAGCGTAAAAGTTAAGTACCAACTCTGCCTGCTGTGGGATACCAATATCCCGGAACAGAAAGCTGATCTGGATAAGGCAATCGCAGAAGCCTACGCAGAGGGCGTGGAAGTCTTTGGCCAGAACTTTTGGGCCTTGGTGGAGCAGCGCAGCATCCGTTGGCCTTTCCGCAACGGCAGCGAGATAAACCCTAACACCGGCCAGAAACGCTTTGGCGACGGCATCATCTTCGCTAACGCATCCAGCCACACCAAGCCCGACGTAGTAAGCCGCTACTATGACCCGGCTGACCCGGCCAAGAAGCCACGCAAGATCACTGACCCTAGCGAATATTACTGGGGCCAGAAAGCCCGCGTAAATCTGACGTTCAAGCACTACAAGCGCACAGACGGCAGCGGTATCGCGGTTTACGTCAACGGCGCGCAACTGTGGCACGAAGGCGACAAGCTGGGTGGCGCGTTCGATGCCCAGTCTGAGTTTGATGCTGAGGGCGAAGCACCGGCAGCGGCCTATGACGGTGCGACCGCAGCGCCAGCTACATCTGGCCCGCCAGCCACCAGCCCCCCAGCAACGGCGAGCTTGGCCAAGACGCCCGCAGGGGCACCGGGCGCGCCAGCACCCGGCTCCAGCCTCCTATAGCACACCCTATGACACATAGCCGCCCTACGGGGCGGTTTTTAGTGGAATTGCGCCCATGATTAATATTGATATAGAAACACGAAGCCCGGTAGACCTTGCAAAGGCGGGGGTGCATGTTTACGCGCAGCATCCTCTCACGCGACTGTTTAACTTTTCGTACAGCATCGACGATGGCCCCGAGATGTTGTGGGAGCCAGGGAACCCGGTGCCCGTGGCGCTGGAGCTAGCTTTACTAGAGGGCCAGGAAGTACACGCTTGGAACGCGCAGTTTGAGCGCGTTATGTGGCCAGTGGTGCAACGTAGCTGCCCACTGCCGGACATTGCGCTGGAGCAGTGGCGCTGCACCATGGTCAGGGCATTCTTGATGGGATTCCCCGGCGGACTGGCCAAGGCGGCAACTAGCATGGGGCTGACCGAGGCTAAGGACACTTCGGGCCACCGCCTAATGCTGCTGGTCAGCAAACCCCGCAACACGTTCAAGCCGGGGGCCAAGGGGTACGAAGAAGCGCTGGCACTATTAGGCGGTGGCCTCCTGCCCGAGTATGATCTGGATTCCGACGGCACCATCTACCAGTGGTGGGTGGACGCCAGTAGGTGCGCCAGGATGGGGGATTATGTGAAGCGAGATGTGGCCGCCGAGCGCGCCGCCAGTAAGTTCCTAGACCCCATCCCCGACCGGGAACTGGCCGGATGGCAGCTAGACCAGCGGATCAACGACCGAGGTTTCAACGTGGATCTGGAACTGGCTGAGGCGGCACGCAGGCTAATGGGGCCAGCCACCAAGGCCGCCGACAAGGAACTGGCCCGACTCACTGGGGGCGCACTGACCAAGGTGACTAAGCCCAACGACCTGCGGGCGTGGCTAAACGAGCGCCTGGGCCTGGAACTGGCTAGCATAAACAAAGAAGCACTGGTGGTGCTGAGGTCTGAGCATGATCTAGATGATCTGTCTAACGCGGTGATTGATCTGCGGCTGAGCGCTGCCAAGACCTCCACGGCTAAGATCAATTCGATAACCAAGGGCGTGAGCGCCGATGGCAGATTCAGGGGCGGGCTACAGTATGCGGGTGCAGGCCGGACAAACCGCTATGCTGGCCGACGATTCCAGCCGCACAATATCCCCCGGCCACCTAAATGGGCACCCGATGCGGTACCCTACGTGCTAACGGGCCGGGTAGAGCCGATAGAACTGTTGTTTGGCCCCGCCCTGGAGGCCATTAGCGGCATACTGAGGTCGTGCATCGTGCCCAGCGGTGAGGGCAGCAGCCTGCTAGTGGCCGACTACAATGCCATCGAAGCACGCGTAGTGGCGTGGCTGGCGGGGGCTGGGAAACTCCTTGGCGCTTTTGCCCGTGGCGATGACCCGTACCGCATGATGGCCGCCACCGTGTTTGGCATCCCCGACTGGCGCGACATTGCAAAAACTGATGATAAACGGGCACTTGGGAAGGCCATCGTGCTAGGTTGCGGATTCCAGATGGGTGCCAATCGGTTCTGGGAGTCGTGCCGCAAGGATGGCCTTAACGTAGACAAGGAACTGGCCCAGAAGTCCGTGACCGCCTACCGGGAGGACAATCCCGAAGTGCCTAAACTCTGGGCCAACATACAGGACGCCGCCATCTTCGCTACGGAAAACCAGCACGAATGGGTGTCAATGGATGACTCTGGCAGGATATGGTTTTACCATGACAATCGGTTTCTTAGGATGCGGCTGCCATCAGGCAGACTACTGTCGTACCAGACGGCCCGCACCTATGAAAGCACCACGCCATGGGGCTCCCCGTGTACCAAGCTCCAGTTTTGGGGGTGGAATGGGCAGGCCAACCGCATGGAGTGGCAGAGCCTTTACGGGGGGCGGCTTACGGAAAATGCCGTCCAGGCTATTGCGCGTGACGTACTACTTGATGCTATGCTGGCCCTAGACACGAAAGGCTGGCACATAATTCTATCCGTTCACGATGAAATCCTTACCGACGAACGCACCGACGCGCATAGCGTTACGGAGCTTGAAGAAATAATGGCCGAAACCCCTTCATGGGCACCGGGCCTTCCCTTAAATGTAGAAGGCTGGCAGGGCGACCGCTACCGTAAATGAGGTACTAACATGCTAGACACGTTAAAGCTATTTGACGCGGGATACACCGCGCTAGTATCCGTCGTACCCCCGCATGGCGTGGTCGCGGCGCATAGTAAGCTCCAGCAAAAAGACGCAGGCAAGTCACCCGGCATCCGCAACCACCTTGGCGAATACGTGGGATACCCGTGGCTAAGAACGGAGCCAACGCGCCAGCAAGTACACCAGTGGGCCATTGACGGCAGTAGTGTAGGCTTTGGGGGCTGGGAGTACCCGGCCTTTGATATTGATATTGTGGATGAAGAAATTGCCGACGCCTGCGTGGCCGCCATAGAGACGTTGCTGGGGCCGTGCGTCCTGCGCTACGGGCGCAAGCCCAAGGTTATGGTCATTGGCCGGTCTGACGAGCCGCTGCGCAGCTTCGACGTGCACTACAAGGGCGGACACCCACTCCTAGGTGAGGAAAAGCACCTTATTCAATTCCTGGGTGCTGGCCGTCAATATGTCATGGTGGGTACGCACCCCGGCACCATGGCCCCCTACACCACGGTAGATCCGATCCACGCACTGGGCATCATGGGGCCGGAAGCGCTGCCTCTGCTGACACCAGCCGTGGTGGCTGAGATATTTGAGGCACTGAATGCCGTGCTGGCGTCGTTTGACTTCACGACAGAATCACGGGCCAATGCTGAGCCGGGCAGCGGTGACGTGAGCCAGGAGTCGCTTAGCGCGCCGAGTGCCGAAGCCCTGCACCGTCTGGTAGACCAACTGCCGAACACAGCACCAGACCGCGAGGAGTACATCACGGTAGGGTATGCCATTAAGGGTGCCAGCCTGGAGTTTCCCGAAGCTGGGCGCGAAGCGTTCCAGTCATGGTGCGCCCGGTGGGACGGCGGCCACAATGACCCGGAGCTAGTGGACATAGACTGGAATAAAATGTCACCACCATTCAGGGCCGGGTACGACCTATTACTGGCCAAGGGCAACGCCTGGGGGGCCAACGTGTCTGATTTTGTGTTTGGGGCTGCTGAGACGCCGCCTGAACCATCCACTGCCGCAGAGCCGCCGCCTGAACCATCCACTGCCGCCGACGACAGCGCCACACTGGAGGCGGCCAACTACTCAGACGTGGCACTGGCTGAGGGCTTCATGGCGTCCACCAAGGGCGGCATGTTCGCGGTACCAGCTATGGGCAAGGACGCCGTTTACTTCTGGCAGGACGGCCACTGGGTAGCGGGAGGCGAGTCCAGGCTTTTTGCGGAAATAACCAAATACCTAAAGCGTGTTTTCCGCGAGGCGCAGATCCTCATAGAAAACCCCTCTAAGCTGGCCGAGATAGGTATGCGGCTGGGCAGCCTGCACTCCATAAAGACCGTGGCCAGCATCGTGCTGTCACAGGAGAGTATAGCTAAGACGCCTGAGCAAGTAGACGCTAATCCCGACATTATCAATACGCCGGAAGGCGCAATAGACCTGCGCAAGGGCACGCTCTTGCCGCCGAGCAGGGGGCGCTTTGTCACCAAATGCACCGCAGTATCATTAGGATCTACAGATGAATGCCCGCTGTGGCTTAAATTTATCGACGAGTCAATGGGTGGGCAGGAGGACATGAAGCTGTTCATACAGCGTCTAGCAGGCTACGCGCTCACAGGCCACACCCGTGAGCAGACTTTCCCCATTTTTATCGGGGCGGGCAAGAACGGCAAATCCACGTTTGTTGGCATCTTGGCCAAGCTCATGGCCGACTACGCTACCCACTTACCTGCTGACCTATTTGAGGATGGGCGACGCGGGGGCGACGCGGCGTATCACGTTGCTAATCTGAAAGGTGCGCGACTGGCCGTTACCTCTGAGACGCGAGTAGGCGCTAAGTGGAATGAGCAATTCGTGAAGCAGATAACGGGGGATGATGCGCTTACCGGACGCCACCCGTATGGCAGGCCATTTACCTTCCACACCCAGGCCACCATCATCATGACCAGCAACTACACGCCTGACCTGACCGTGGTGGGTGTGGGCATCTCGCGCCGCATGAACATAATCCCCTGGGAGTACGCGCCCGTTATCCCAGATAAAGATCTGAGCCGCAAGCTGGGACGCGAACTGCCCGGCATCCTGGCCTGGGCGGTGGAGGGTGCGCGAGGTTGGTACGAATCTGGGATGCCTTCTGCGGCGGCGGCTGACGAGGAAACGAAGGAGTACTTGATCGACCAAGACGCTATTGGCGAGTGGATGATGGGCCACCTGACGATCACTAATCCACGCGGGCTGGACGTACCGGACTTTACCCACTCGCACGAACTGTACGACTCCTACAGAATGTGGATGATGGGCCGCAGGGCAGCGCCGCTAGCTTTCCGCACCTTCGCGCAGGCGGTAGCCCCGCGCATACGGGCCAGGGGTGCCAGGATAGGCCGAGTTGGAAACGGGCCAAGGGGATGGTTCGGAGTAACTATCACTCATGACCACTCGCGGGATGCTGACCTCCCGCCCAATGTTACTAAACTACCGGCATACGCTAATCCGGGACTTGCTAAGCCCCGGAAGAAGTGATAGTTTAGATCTGGCTTTGACGTGTACTTTACCGGCCCCCTGCATACCAGCAAGGGGCCGGTTTTTTATTGCCTACGTCTTAGTGCGTCACCCATATTCTGCGGGCTTCGTCCTTGGCCGCGTCGTATGTCGATGGTCATCACGTCATCCAGAATACTGAACGGATCTTCCTCACTTTCCCTGCGTGGCAGCCCCGCTGCGGGCTTCATGCGCGCCGCACGCTCTGCTGGGGGCGGCGGCGCAGCCATTGTCTCGCCCACTTCCTCGGCCATCTGGCCCGGATCGAATGCCTCCACCCACGCGGCCACTGCCCGCGAGTCCTTTCGGCTGGGTGGTTTGCCCCGTACTGACCGCAGTAGTGCATCCAGCAAGCTGGGGTCAGTAGACACCAGCGCGTCGTTGATATACCGGCGGCTGGGGTCATTGGTCATCCGGTTGATGGTGTCTTTGAACAGACCAGACACGATGGCCGGTGTCTGAATGTTGCCGGGGCCAGGAGTCGACGCGGAAATCACACTGCCCAAGTTAGCGCCACCTATGCTCGCCGTAGCCTGCAACATTTTACTGGTCGCGTCGGTCATGACGTTCTTGAGGGGGTCGCCCTGAGCCGCTACGTCCTGCTCCAGGCGGTAAGCCGTGTTGGCGTACCGGCGCATGTTGGCCAACTGCTCAGGCGTGTAGATCTGCGCTACTGCCCGACGCATACGCAGAATGTCGGCGGGAACGCCATCTACTGACCCGTCCGGTGAGAATATTTCCCGTAAGCGCGAACCCCTCAGATAGCGTTCTGGGGCCGAATCGTTGGGCACTGACTGGCGGACGGTAGCTCCGCCCACGATTTGGTCGGTAACGGCCTTGCGGAACCCTTTCACCGCTTCCCCGGTAGGGTCGGTGCTTAGGTCACGCATGGTATCCCGTACCGCTTGGTTGGAGCCGTTCAGCACCTTACCTACGGCTTCGTCGATGGAGCCTGCGTTAGCCGCCCGCAAGAATATATCGCTGCGGTTCACGGCAGGATCATTCAGGGATTTGGCTAGCGCACTGGCCGAGGACTGGGCCGTGTTGAGCCGCTGCTGCGCGTCTACAGCCTGCCGCATCTGGCCTGCAAGCTCCGGGCGCGCCTGTAGCACCCCAGCGTTTTGGCGCATGAACGTCTCGGCGGCGGGCAGATTCACCTCCCCTTTGGCAAAAACCTTGTCATTAAACTGGTGGCGCATGTAGTCATCCACTGACCCCCAGGCTGCGGGATCATTGTCTACGGCGGCCTGTAGCTCTCGCGTACCCACGCCGCGTAGCTCACGTGCGCCTGTGCCCACCATCGCCCGGATCGTCATCTCCGGGGCCACCTTATCCCCGCCATTGGCCACTGTGCCCAGTACCCGGCCTACCGACCCCTGGCGGAAGCGCTGGGATTGCTGCGCGGTAAGGGCACGGGCCGCATTAAAAGCGTCCTGCACTTCTGGAGCCAGACGTGAACCTGCGCCCACAAAGTCGTCGGTGATGGCGTCAGCCAACTCCGTGTTGATGCGCGCACGGTTAAGGTTAGGGCTAGCACCAGACCGCTCGGTACGCGCCGCACGTAGCAACTCTGACCGCATGGCCTGTAGCTCACCAAACGTGCTTTCACGTGCGATAGGCTCGGCAGTCTCGTCAGCCGCATTGGTCGGGCGGAAATTGCCGCGAATGTCCTTCCGGCCAGGAACAGCGGGCACTTCCTCTGCCACGTTCATGAACCGGCGAACACTGGCCGGGAGCAGCTTCATCTCGTCCGCGCCGTACTCGTCGGCCATGCGGGTGAATGCGTTTTCAAAGGATGCGATGCCGCTGGGCGACTCTGGGGGGATACCCTTCCAAGCAGCGCCCACTACCTTGCGGGACTCGTCCTGCGCAAACTCTAGTCGGTCGCGCAGTATCCTGGCCGCATCGGCAGGGTCAACGTCGGTGCCAAGCGCCTCAATGGCCTGCCTAGCGTCTGTGCCTGCCGCGATCACCACGTTATCGGCCTGCTGGGTAGCGTCATCACGTAGCGCCGTTAGCTGGCGTACTGCCGCTTCTGGGTCGGCATCATCACCTGATATTGTTTTGTCGATTCGCTTTATGAGTTCGCTGGTGGTGCGCTCTGCGTCCTCGCGCCATGCGGCCCGCAGGTTAGAGTTCTCGTCACCGCCACGCACAGCGGCCCCCAGGCGATACACGCCTGCGTCGTCCGCTAGCTGGGTAGGCGTGAGCAGGTCGCGCTCCACGGCCTCGCCTACCTTACCTTCCAAGGTCATGCGCGCCCGTTCAGGATTAGTCGCCACATCGTTGACCCTGGCCTGTGCGCGAGGCGTGGCCACGCCCTTGCCAGCGTTCTTGAAGCCTAAGCCCCGTGCGCCCGCTGCGGTAAGGTGGCCGGGAAGCGTGTTGTTGAACAGATCAAGCCCGCCACGTCCCACAGCACCAGCAGCACGGGTGCCCGAGGACACCGCGCCCGCTGCGGTAATGCCTGCGCCTAACTCGGCCAACACCGCTTGCCATGAGTCATCGCCATATGAGTCGCGGGCCGCTTCACCCGCGCCGCCTGCTGCACCACCTGCCGCAAATTCTGCCATGCCGATGGTCGCGGGCCGGGATAATGCTGGTTCCCCCGCCGCCGCCAATACCCGCTGGGCCGTGCTGGGCAATGCGTTTACGTTGGCCGTCCCCAACGTCCCGATGCGGCTGGCCGTCCTGGCACCTAGACCCATCAAGCTGGCCCCCATGGTTCCGCCAATTGCGGTACCTTGGCCCATCATGCCCGCAACGCCCTCGGCCTCCTGGCCGGGTGCGTTAGTTAGCCCCACCGGCTCCAGCTGGCGGCGCAGCAGGTTGGCCCCGGATGTGTCTTCAAAATCCGTCAAGCCCGTTAGGTTGCCCGCTTCCATGAATGCCCCCGGCACGTTCCCTAATACGTCTGCGAACGAGCTTCCAAACCCACGTGCAAAGCGGTCGAACGCTCCCCGCTCGTACTCTGGCGCTTGAGATCCACTGGCTTGCATGGACTTGAGCATACCGGCCAGTTGGCGGGCATCGTTGGCAGCAGACTCGTCTCCGGCGTCCGCCGCCTTGGATGCGTTCTCTAGCGCACGTAGTAACCCTTCACGTTTTGACATTAGTTGGCCCACCGGTCAATCAAAGCTTGTTGGTCTGGTGAGAATTCCTCGCCAGCCCCTGCGGATTGCGTCGAAGATCCCCACGCGTCCAGTACGCCATCTAGCTCGGCTTGGTACTGTGTGAGCTTCTCCTGGGCCAGTCGT
>Ga0136596_1001642_pt1 | contig 9849 bp, 17 predicted proteins | sample AntRauTorcE11897_FD_101387 | JGI IMG/M metagenome (GOLD analysis project Ga0136596, IMG submission 101387) | Saline lake microbial communities from Rauer Islands, Antarctica - Metagenome Torckler E11 #897 | ecosystem: Environmental > Aquatic > Non-marine Saline and Alkaline > Saline | place... | reverse complement strand
AGGGTGGGAAGATTGCCCATTGATGCAAACAAAAACATATAACATTTGGATGACTTGTTCGGGTGGCACCGCCGTAGCGGGCAAATACAAAGCCAAGGATGCCCGCGCCGCCAAGAGGAGGGCGAAAAAGGAGCATGGTGACGGATGGACTTATTATTTGGCGAATTGAAATTATGAAAACAGCAAAAGAAACCAACCGATGTTTTGTTTTCCATATCCATAAGCTGGGATGTCTAAATGTTTTTTAGTTTTTTTTAGCTTTCCTTTTCTCCCAACCAGATTTATCTTGTTGGGGATTTCTAAATAGTTCTTGGGTTTTTGTTGTTCACTGGTGGGATGTGCCCCCCGCACTTTATATATACATTTCTATGTGTTGAAGAATCAAGCAATACCCCCCCCTTATATACATAATGATATATGTAATGATATACATTGGGTTCTGTTAGACATATATACCAACGTTCTGTTAGATATACATGGCATATATAGAAAAGCCCCGCTCGGACTATGCCAAGCGGGGCGATGATATACAAATGATATGTATTAGCGAGCCTTGAAGTCTTCCATAGCTTTATTTATATCATTGCCGAAGTAGTGTCCATTATGATATCCCCCATCACATGAGTTATATAAATGGGTTACATATTCCCCTTTGAAGTTAAGCCTTAACACTATAGAAAGATATACGTCGGCTGGATTATTATTAAGTGGACGGGTTGCGATTAGTTGCGTTGTCATATATATATTAGTTAGTTGCTAGTGCCGCTTTCCTTGCGGCGATACATAGAAACTACCATGCCAGATGCGATAAGCTATAAAAAAATGCTCTGTATGTTATAATAAATTGATTTAACATACAGAGCATCCTGATTTGACGAACAAAGGCGAACAAAGAAACGAGCAAGGCCGGAACGTCAACTTTTATTTTAATTCATTTCAATTCTACCGCGCAGAGCCTAGGAAGCCATCCTAGGCGGGGGCAGGCCGATATGGAACTAGGTGCCACAAGCCCGGGTTGATAGTCTTGGCGTGACACTAGGGCATAAAAAAGCCCCATCCTGCATTCCGGCAGGATGGGGCGGACTACCTAGCGGCAGGGCCTAGCAATAGATGGATTGGAAGCCCTTGCCAAGCGTGACAAGCTCGGCCCGTGCTTCACGATCCGTCAAGTGCTTGGTCCATTGGTTCTTGTGCTCGGCCGCCATCCCAAAGGCGGACTTGCATACGCGGGACGCAGCCGTGGTTGCACCCTCTCGGCTTCCTGTCCCTTCCCCGCCTGTCCAATACTCTGTTCCGGCGTTGAATGCGTCAAATGTGCTCTCCCCGCTGTTCCCCTCCCCGGCAAGGTAAAGGTTGACCAGCGAAGCGGCCGCATTGCGTGACCGGGTGGAAAGCTCCATGCCTTTCTTCACCTTGTTTACCTTGGCAAGATATCCCTTGGCGAAACATTCCATCTCGTCGACTGAAAAACTTTCGTCTTTCAATTCATCCATGGATTGCTTGAATACGTCACGGCCGTTCAATAGGGCTGAGAGAAGCTGCTCCAGATTCTCCATTTGTCCCGCAGCGTTCTTCGTGTGCTTGACTTTGAAGTCAACTGCGCCCGCTGCTTCAAGTGACCAACGAAGCGTATTCATGCAAACGATGCGGGTATTTGAATCATAGGCTTGGCAGGCTAGTGTGCCGTCATGGGAGGTAATGAAGTTGACATAAGAAAGGAATTTATCCCCTCCGCAAGTCATTTCCTCATGTCCGGACAGAGCGACGGATAGGAAGAACTTGCGGCAATCGCCAAGCGTTCCGGCAGTCGTGATCTTGTAATCCACCCCAACGGATGAGAAGGCCCGTTCCATGCAATCCAATACTTCGGCATTGTCAATGCGGCTGTAATCCTCTCCCATTGTGGAAAGCTGTAATAGCTCCCCGCCATTCCTGCCGCGAAGGTCCGCAAAAATACCTTTACTTTCTCCCCCGTCATATTCGCTGCCGTCGTCAAGGATGAACTTGGCGCGGACACTTTCACGCAGCGGGAATTCCAGCGGCGCGGTAATGGTGCGGTTAATGGTTGGAACGCACTGCGCTAGGCCGTGCCACTCTGTTCCTTCAATTGAATACACAATATCATTTTTCTCGATTTGATGGCTCATATTTTTAACTTTTTTTAACTACCCCTAAGCGGGGGGGGCGTTCCCGGTGCTGGATTCTTCCAACGGGGAAAGAATGAAACAGAAAAGAATCCAATTCAAGATCTTTCTTCTTTAAAACGAAAAATATTCTTTCAAATGAACACTGTTTACCCGAACACCCCCGAAAATCCTTCCTTTCTTAATAGTCTGCGGGCGGGCGCGACTATCGGAAAAGATCCGGCGCGACAAGAAAAATCGAAAATATCTTTTTGCATGTAAAAATCCGTGCCGATCCGGTGAAAAAATTTGCATGCAAATTCGCCGAGCCATGCGAAGCGGCGCAGGTGTTCTGCAGAACACTGTTCAAATGCACATGCCGTTTAATTGGCCAGAAAGGCCCTTTTTAGGGGGGGGAGAGGTCATATGGCATATGTAGTCGAAAAAGCCCCAAAGCAGGGTTTGCATGTAAACTTTTCTAACAGAAATCTAACAGTTGGCTGTTAGGTGAAAGTTGGCACGAAACGTGCGCAGGATGACAATTAATTCGCGACAAAAATGTCGCATGTCGAAACTACTGTTCTGCAGAACATGTGACACACAATACACGACAAGAATGTCATGAATGAAAATATGCGAAATGGATGTCACGAATCGGGAAGCACGACAAAAATGTCACGAAATGGGAATCATGAAATTTCTGTCAGGTGTTCTGCAGAACAGTAAAAGTTTTTTATATATCAAAAAAAAGAAATTGATATGTCATTGATATGTATTCTCCCGCGCCGCCCAAATATATATCAAAAGAGATATGCCCGAAAAGTTTTTATATATCGGGGATTTTCCATATATGCTTCTGAGTTTGATATATCAATTTAATACAAAAGAAAAGAAAAGAGATATATGTAGTTTTTGCATGCAAATTTTTCAGGCGCGGGCGGGTGCTTGAAAACAGGTGTTCTGCAGAACACGCGACAGAAATGTCGCATGTCGTGTGTCTTCGAAAATTTGCATGCAAATTCCCGTCCGCTCTTGCGAGAGTGGACAAGTGTTCTGCAGAACAGTGTTCGCTTGAACATATATAAAAATACTTATATATATCTAACAGAAACAAATTGATATGTAATTGATATGTGACGCGGTTTGGCATATATGTCAAAAGCAAAATGATATACTTTTAGTTTTGTATATATGTCTTTAGAAATTGATATAAAAAATGCCCCGCTTGGCATAACTCCAAGCGGGGCGATTTACTAATAACTCACGAGATGGAAGATATGTTTTCCAGTTTGATCGCGTTAAAGAGCGTTTGTCCCTTGCTCTCCGCTTCTGCCTTGCTTTGGCGCTTGGCTGTTTCACTTGCGAGGAGTTTCGAAGCAATGGTCTCCACGCTTACAACTTCGCCATTTTCCGTCCAATCGGATTTAACCCTTTCACCGAAAACGGGAAGGGCTAAATATTCCGTGCCGTTTGCATGTTTCCAGAAAGTCAAGCCGTTAATCTTTTCTACGCTAGAGACCCATAAAGGAGTCTGTGGCGATTCCCTCTCTCCGCTAGTTACCGCGTCCTTGACCGGAGCACGGCGAGCATAGGAAGCAAGCTGTAGCGCATAACGTGAGCGCTTGCGGATATTTTCTGATTTGAAATCTTTGCGGACTTTGGCTGGACGGTCTACAACAATTCCGATGATTCCACCCGCTTGACGGGAGGCGATTGCTTGTGTGATGGCTTGTTTTTCCATAGGCCCAAATTCTACGCTTTCCGCTTGGCGATGTCAAGCCAATGACGAAAGAAAAGTAAAAAAAGATTTTCACGAAAAAGCTTGACAAGTCGATTTTTTTATTTGTAAAGAAAAAAATGAATTTAATTAAATTTACATGCAAATTCTACGGGCGGAGCTGGGAGGTGTTCTGCAGAACACTAGTCCGGCGTGAAAAAAATAAAACAAATAAGCATTGACATTCCAGCGGCGCGGGGCGTCAATTGGATGACGGCCACAAACCCCAAAAAAATAGAAAGCGAAAAGACTGTTCTGCAGAACACCTGACACAAATGTCGTAGGTCTGGAAAATTTGCATGCAAATCTTGTCAAGGAAAATCGTGTCAAGCAAAAAATAAAAAAGAAAAAGCTTGACAGGCCCGCCCCCGGAAAAATGAAACAAAAAGCCCGCCCCTGTTTCCAAGGGGCGGCGCTGAAAATCTGTTTTAGAATTCTTTTCCGCTTTCAATCGCGTCGCGCAGTTTTTCTACTCCAACTTCTAAAAGCTCATTTGATAAGCTGCTAGGAAAATCAGAATCATCGGAAAGCCCGACATCCTCAATTTCCTCATTTTCGATTTCTGTCTCATAAGCATAAAGGGACTGACCGTGGTGGGAGGTGACAAGCTTTTTATGGCTTGAAATGTCCGCCGTGATTGTCGCCATGCCTGTTTTCCCCCTAAGGGAAAAATCAAATTCAAATTTAATGTTTCTCATTGCAGGGACAAGATAAAACTAAAATCCGAGGATGGCAAGGACTTTCTGGGCCGAAACCGTTTTTCTTTTCCCGAATAGTTTTTTTAGATCTGTTTTAAATTGGTCCATTTCCTTGCCATCCAGATAGGATTTTTCCCCTTCCTTTGTGGCGCGACTCATGTCAATTTGAATTCCTTTTGCTGATTCGTAGTGATCCATTTTTTTATTCTCCAGATTTGAGGCTTGCAATTAAGCTTACGTTGTACTCATCGGAATACCATCCCATAAGCTTGTCGTCCCCATGTTTGAATTTTTCGTATAATTCATCCCATTTCCGCGAAAGGGTGGGAGACCAGAATTCATCTTCAGAAAGGATAGTTTCAATTTCCTCGCCTTCGGCGTTTGTCTTATAGCTTGCGATATATGCTTTTCTCATGGTGCCAACATTCTAGCGTTGAAATGGGGGCGGCAAGCTCTTTTCTCAACTATTTTTCGAGGAGCGGCGCGGGCGCTAAAAGCAATTCAATTTTAGTCAGACTTGGCTGGTTGGCGATATACTGTCCCGCGCCGAAAATCAAAAGTAAAACTAAAGTATAGCAGGCGAGGCAAAAAAAGGTTTTCAATTCTTTTTTGAAGGCGGTGTATTTTTTGCGATTCATTTTAGTTTTGTTTGTTGATGATTTTATGAAGGGTAAGAATGCGGCGCTGATTTGTCGCGGTTGTAGTTTCCCACGTTTCTACCGGAAATGTCAACTCTTTTTGGTTGCTAACATAGGCTAAGCAAACATGTCCTTTTGTTTGAATTAAATAATATCCGGCGGGAACTAAGAGCGGAAGCGAATTAACCGCTTTTCCTCTAATTCCGTTTCTTCTGTGATAGGGTTTGGCGGAAAAACCATTTTTGTTTAATTGACGAATCATGTCCTCCACCCATTGACAGAATTTAAAGCTTGATTTGTCGATACCGAAGAAAGCCAAAACGGCACAAGTGCAAGCCGTTTTATATCCATAGTCATGCGCCAAGATGCCCGCGTGGCTTTCGCCCTTGACTATCTGGTAAGCTGTTTTCTGCCGTGTCATGCGCTTATTCTACTTCAAAAGGTTGCCGTGGCAAGTTTTATTTTCACTTTTTATTGGCCAGAAACTTCCCTTAGAATTCCTTTAAAATAAAAAGAAAAGTTTTTCGGGCGGCGAGCCATGCAAGCGAAATGTAAACCAATTCTTTTTATTGAATCTTTCATGTCCTTAGACTAGGCGAGGGGAAGGGGCGGCGCAAGTAAAAAGTTTATTATTTATTCGCCTAATTTTTGTTTTAATTTAAAAGCACGGTCCCGAGTTTCTTGCAAATCCTCACGCCATCCTTGACGCTCAATTTCCTCAATATAAGGATCGGGATCGGTGATTTTTTCGTCCAGCCTTTCCGCATGTTTTAAAAGTGTTCTAATTAGGCGGGAGGTTTCCAAGCGGGCGAAATCGTCGTCGGTGATAGTGAAGTTTTCCATAACGATTTGAAGATGGCGTTTTTTTCGAGTCGCGTCAACAAAAAGTTTGTTTTTCTTTTTTTTAATTTAAAGGCTTGACACCCACCGATTCCAAGCTTCCGTTTCCTTGTCGATGTATTTTGAAATAAACATCATTTCTTCTTCTGAGACATATCCGCCCGCTTCCATTCTGTTAGAAATATTTTCAATTTCTTTTGGAACTCCCTTGACATCTCCGAAGTTTTCGGTGGTTGGCATTTCCTCCCAAGTTTTCAATTCCTTTTTGTTGGAGTGATTAAAAAGGGCGACGGTGGAAATGACTGTGATTAGATAAATAATTTTCATAACGAGAAGAGACTAGGTTGGTTTTCGGCCAGAGTCAATAATTATTTTAAGGAAAATTTCCCACCCTTGGCGTCCCAAGGGCGGGCGGTAGTAATTTCATTTTCCAAGGTTGAGGAGTTGACCTTTCAAAAGAAAAAACTAAACAAAATTTTTAGCTCCTGCCGCCATTTTTGATTTCTTCGTGGCGACAGATGGAAATTACCAGATGGCTGGATTGTTGCAAGGATTATTTTGCTTTTTTATTTTCCGATTCAATTACGATTTTCCTTTACACTTTCCCTTTTCTCTGAAACGAAAAAACGCTGTTCTGCAGAACACTACTTTCCAGACGGACAAAAAAATCCCCATCCTCGCGAAAGGATGGGGCGGGTTGATTTTTTTATTGACTTTCCCGCTCGAATGAAAGCATGGCGTCAATTTCTTCGCTTTCGTCGGCAAGGCACCCAATCATATGGTTTACCATAAATTCCGTATTGGTAAAATAATTCGGTTCCTCATGTTCTAAAAATTGAATTGAATTTTCCGTTTCAATTTCCGCGCCGATGCGCTCAAGCACAGGGGCGAAAATTTCTTTGATGGACTCCAGAGGAAGGGCGGCGATTGCGGATGTGTATTGTTTCATGACAAGGACAAACTACTTTTGATTTTCACCGCTGGCAAGAATTATTTTCATTTTTTTTTCATGGGCGAAATACTGTTCTGCAAAACACTACATTTAAATTTAATTAAATGCCAAATTGCGCTTGACATTTGACGGGCGCGGGGCGAAAATTGGCATGATGGCCATATCTTCCGCATGAAATGCCGTTTGTCCGTTTCAAAGAAAGGGCGAACAAAACTGTTCTGCAGAACACTATTCCAATTTTCAATTTAAAATGAAAATCCCGCCCTCGGTTTAATCCAAGGGCGGGAAACTGTTTTTATTTTGTTTTAATTGACTTTGAAACCGCCTTTCTTAATCTCGGAAACGTAAACATCTCCAAGCTCTCCGGTTGGGCAGAAAGGGGAAGACACATGACAGAACCAACGGCCATATGGTTTATTATCGTCTACCTGATATTTTTTGAGGACTTTCCAAGTCCATCCTTTATGGTTTTTCCAGATTTCATAAGGGTTTGATGCGGGGCGAGTTTTGAGGCATTCGTTTTTCATAACAGGGAAAGAGTAACCCCAATTTTTGCAGGGCGCAAGGTTTATTTTGCTTATTTCCGAAACTATTTTCCACTGTTCTGCAGAACACCTAAGCCAATTTTCAATTTAAAATGAAAATCCCCACCCTCGCGAAAGGATGGGGATTTGCCATGTCCACACTATCACCCAATGAAATTTAATTTGTTTTACTCTGGGTCGTGTTCCTCCCAAAGCTGTTCGATTGCCTTCCCGCCCTGTTCTTCTGTCAAGTCAATAGTTTCGCCGTTTTGCGTGGCATTTTCTATTTCAAAATAAGACGGTTCTTCGGGTTGCCAGTGAGTTTGTGCCGCGCCCCTATGGAGAATTGCTTCAACCTCTATTGGCTGGTCTTGGTTGTCGTAAATTGTCGTGGTTGCCATAACGAGAAGAACTTAACACTGGGCGGCGGGCGGGTCAAGAGTTTTCTTTGACTATTTTATCGTAATTTTTAATTTCTTTTTCTGTCCACTCACCGATTCCCTCTTTATGGGTTTGCGGCAAATTCTTATTTGTTTGTATTCTGCGTCGCTTTCCGTTTTGGTTAAAGTAAAGAGTTTTGTTTCCGTTTACGTCGTTTTTTGTTTTAATCATTTCCATAACGAGAGAACCTTAGCCCCTTGCAGGGCTAGAGTCAATTATTTTTTTTGTTTTTTTTACGAAAAGAGAATTCCGACTATTATTGCAATTACAATTATTTCCACTATGCCACTACCTCCGCTTTCTGAAATTTCCCATTGACTTGGCGCTGAATATAAGCACTCCCGTCTTTCTTCCTTCTAATTTTCTGGTCTGGATGTTTACTCATTGCACGGATGACGCGCATACGTTGATGCCGTTCCTCTTTTTCTGTTTTAATTTTCTCCCGCTCTTCTTGAATAAGTCCCAAGCGGGTGCCCGTGGCGTGTTGATGGCTGATAAGGTTTTCACGCTCGCGGCGCGTAAACAGTTTCCCGCGTGAAGCGGCGCGATGAATGTTGGCATTTTCCGGCCATGCGGATTTAATAGTTTTCATTTTTTTTGGTTTTTGTATTCGGTGATTATTTTATCTTTTGCCTCATCCAATGTCAAGGCATAAACCATCCCGCCATAAGAATTTTCGGAATCGGCTCCACAGGAAGAAACGTAACAGAAGGCCAATTCCCCGCTAGTGTTGTGCGGCGGCACAATTGGAAGATCTACAGAATAAATCGAAAGCTTTTTTGTTTTGCTTATTTCGTAAACCCAGTGAGATGTATTGCAGCCGGGTTTATCCGTTCTGTGATTCGGACAATGATCTTTTGAGGTGATTTGTTTCCACATATTAAAATTAGTTTGTTTTTAAATTGCCCTCCCCTTCGTTTTGAAGGGGAGGGGCGAGGTGAGTAGATTACTCCTAGAAGTCCCAGCGGTCAAGAAGCATTTTCCAATCTTCCTGATTTTCTTCGGCTGCTCCGACGGCGACAAGGGAAACAGCCCGATAGGCATCCAAGGGATGATTTTCAACAAGCTTCATTTCAATTTCCTTTTCCGTGTAGACGTGAAGGGTTTTTCCGTCAAGATGGGAATTGATTCTGAAACCGTCAAAGAATTCTTGGAGAAGGGCTGCGGTATTAGCGATGGTGGTAGTGTGTGTGTGCATATGTTTTTTGGTTGCGGGGAGAGAATAAGCCGGATTTTCGGCCCAGTCAATAACTTTCTTGCGCCTAGGTGATCCCCAGACGCTCGCGCTCTTGTTTTAGTTTGTCGGCGAAGATCATGCGTTAAGTGCTTCTTGGATCGCTTCAATACGGGCGGCGGGTTGGTCGTTAAACTCAACTCCCGACACAGCCTCGATTGAGACTTCGGATGCTGCCATCTTGTCTCCAAGTTTCTCGGCGAGTTCAGCTTCCAATTCGTCTGCTTTTTCAGCAGCGGCGATCCAGTTCCCCCAGAACTCGATTTCGTCAGCAGGGGCTTCGTAACGCTCTTCTTCGCTGTTGTATTGGATTTCGCTACCTTCGATCAGATCGGCAAGGCAATCGCATCCGGTTGGTGCGTAGATGAGGGTTTCGATTTCGTTGGTGGTGGTATTCAGGATTTGCATTTTCTTGGTTGGTTTGGAGTTAGGCCGCTTTCGTTGCGACAAGAAGAGATTTGCACAATGTCCGACAGAGAGCAAGGATTATTTTCGCACAATGTGAGATTATTTTTCGAAGCCGTCAGAATCAAGAATCGAACAAGGCGCTGCATGGAACGCCGAGGAAGCCCTCTGATTTGGTTGGAAGTCTTTCGCGGCGTCCATGAGCTAGTCGTTCTCT
>Ga0136596_1001638_pt1 | contig 9856 bp, 8 predicted proteins | sample AntRauTorcE11897_FD_101387 | JGI IMG/M metagenome (GOLD analysis project Ga0136596, IMG submission 101387) | Saline lake microbial communities from Rauer Islands, Antarctica - Metagenome Torckler E11 #897 | ecosystem: Environmental > Aquatic > Non-marine Saline and Alkaline > Saline | place... | reverse complement strand
TTTATCCACACCAGCAATTGACATGAATATATATTGTCCAGCACCTTCAACAAAAGCATTTATAGCACCAACTTTTATAGATTCTTTTTTAGCTATATCATGTGGTACACCTCGTTCTATCATTTCTTTGTATGCACTACCGCCTTCAAGTTCGTACATTTCTTTAGCACCAGCAATTGAAAGACCTGCTTTTGGATTACCAACTAAAGAACCTGCAACTAAACCAGCTATTTTAATACCAGGTGCATTAGCCCAAAGAGTTGCTTGACTTGAAACACCTTCTATTCCTTTATCTAAAAAACCTAATATTTTATGGTCCTCTCTGAATTTAATCATTTCGTCAGATATACCCATTTCGGGATGTTGTTCCCTAAAGTTTTCCACCTTTGCTATGTCTTTTGAAAGTTCAGGTGTTAATCCATCGCCATTCATTGCTTTAGCCCACAAATCCATTTCAAAAATGTGTAACCCTTGTACAGCTATATCTTCGACAATTGCATCAGGAGATATTGCTAAACCTTCATCAGACGATAATCTTTTTTCAACTCTTGTTAAATATTCATTTGTTGTTTCACCAGTTGGTACAGTTCCCAAATTCAGTGGTGTGTTAATAGTTTTCATTTTTTCTCTAGTAACTTCCATGTCAACTTGTCCATCTTCATTATATTCAACTTCATTCATTAATTTAGCTTGTTGCGGTGAAAATTGATTTGAGAAGTTTTTAGCATTTCCACCTGGTATAAATTTATCTTCTTGTGGCTCAACTTTCTCATTAGTGGTTTTTAGGCTCGTGAATCTACTTCTAGCTTGTTTTGTAGCTTCGACATCCTTTTGACCGTTGGTGTTTAAAACTTTTATCTCGTCCACAGTTTGGGGATTTAACATAACATCTAAATCTTGTTTAGTATTTAAATACTCTTGATTATTCATAAAGTTAAAAGGTGTTGGTGCTTGTGCTTGTGGATTATAATTTTGCATATCAATTTTTGGTGCATCGACATATCTTGTTGAGTTTAATCCAGGCAATCCTGAATATTCATTTAATACAGAAACATGGTCATCAAAATCAGCTCTAGTCATTTCACCAAAAGGTGTTTTAATATTACTTTTTAATTTTGTTTGTTTTTCTATTTCTTCTAATTTTGCACCTTTTGAATATTGCCCAGCATCATAAAATTCTTTAGATGTCCAATTTTCTGTATCAATATTACTATCAATCGGGTCATCATAGCTTTTGCCACCACCAAACAATTGACTTGTTGTATTTTTGAATGCATCATTAGAAAGAGAAGTATTGCTACTTCCCCCACTAGGTTTAAATGCATCTTTCATTATTCTATTTACATTACCAGGACTTCCAGCTTGTGGTAAAGTATCTTTACTAAATGGTGATTGTGACAAACCAGGGTCTTTAATATTATATCTTTTTAAAACATCAGGTTTAAAAGTTGAATAATCTTCTATTCCTTCATCAATTGTATATTGAAGCACTGTCCTTGTATCATTATCAGTCATTCTATCAAGTGTTAAATCATCATGCGATAAATCGTGATAAAGTTGATTTGCACGTTTCTTGTCATAAGTGAATGTGTCATTATCTTTTTTCTTTCTGCTATCACCAAAACCTGCTCCCTTAATTTGCATTGCATCACCTTCCTATTTTTTTAATCTTTATACTCGTCTAATCCACCAAGTTGAGAATTTATTTCTGATAAGTTACTTTCATATAATTTTTCAAATTCTTCTCTTGATATACTTTCTGTTTTTTGATTCATCATTGAATCTAAATAATTTGTTGCTTCGGTTGAATAACCAGCATCACCAGGCAACAATCCTTGCGGTTGATTTGTTTGTCTATCCTGTTCAGCTAAAGCATTGTAAGTAGTTGGGTCAAATTCAGCAACATCAGATGCTAATCCTTCTTTAGTCATTTGATAAGCTTTATCTTGCACCGTTAATTTAAATTGCTTTTCATTCATTTCTTGTGCATCGTAACTAAGTCCTAATCTTTCTTGTGCTTGTGATAAAGCGGTTGAGTCGTTTTTTATTTTAGACCATGTCTGTGAAAGTTGTGTTGAGGTTACATCTTTATTAAAATCAAATTGCTTCTGTGCCATTGTATCTTCACCATTAAGTGAACCTGTGAGTTGTGCCATCTGAATATTTTGACTAAAATCTTGATTTTCTTTATTGAAATTTTGTTGCCATTCAGTAGTTTCTTCATTAAAATCTTGTTGGTTTTCAGCAAACTCTTGTTGCCATTTAGTGTTTTCTTCATTAAGAGTATTTTGTTTGCTTTGATTTCTAATATTATTAATTATTTGCATTGCATTCATAGCTTGACTATTAGCTTGTCCTGATGCTTGTAATCCAGCCATTAAAACGTTTAATTTGTTTTGTGTTTCTTGCATATTTAATTGTTTTGTTTGGTTCGCTTCATTAACGCTTTGACCTCTTAATTTATTTGCTAAAGAAGATATTTGTGCCGATTTTTCGCTTTGTATTTCCCCCGCTTTGTAATTCTTATAAGCTTCTGTTGGTACTTGATTAAATACACCACGTCTTACAGCATTTTTATCTGATTGTTCCATGAAGTCATTCATACCTTTTTCATAAATTGGATTTATTTGGTCACCTGCTTGTTTTAGTGCTTCTTCATAACTTAAAACATCAATCTTTGTTTCACTACCTTTGGTCAATTCATCTATTGCATTTTCATAAAATTCTTGTGTTGATTTTGATTCTTCTAATTGTGCATTAATACTATTAACCATGGCTTCTGTTTCAGGGTCTAATTCTTGATTCCTATATCCATTTATATTACCATCTTCATCATACATTACTTCTCCACCGTCATCTAGTTTTACCCATTCATTTGCTACAAATTCAGGTGTTCCTTCAATTTTATTAAAGTTGTTTCCATCCTGCCCACCTGTATATCCTGACTCGTTTCTTAAAGCTTCAGCTTTTGAAGAATATTCTTCTTTTAATTTTGTAGCTTCTTCTTCAGAAATTTCACCAGCTTTTTGTTTAACATCAATGTCCATCCATTTATCACCAAGTTCTTGAATTTGTGTTTTAACATCTTCAGACATACTTTCAGGAAAATCGTATTGTGAGTCACCATTTGTTTTACCCGTTGAATCTCCACCGTTTTTATTAATCATATCTTCCCAGTTACCTTCAACTTTGACACCTTGACCATCTTTCATCTCGTAAATTCCGCCACTTGTGTTTACAATTGAACCTTCACCAACTCTTTGAGTACCGTCTTTATCTGCAAAAGTAATTCCATCTTTTACAAATCCAGTTTGAAGATTTCCTTCAGAATCCAGGTATTGTCTTTCATTTATTTTTGATTCGTTTGTTGTATCATTACTAGGTGCTGTATTGTCGTTAGGTGTTGTGTTAGCTGTGTTATCACTAGCTATTGTATTTGTTTTACTTCCATCAGTTCCACCTGAAAATCCATACTTAGAACGAATTTTTTCTGATTGCTCATGAAAATAATCTTGTGCTTTTTTTATTTTTTCAGGGTCTTTATAAACATTACTAGCATTACTATATCCATTTTTAAAACTATCAATTTTAGATTGGTCCTGTTTTGATATGTTATTACTGCCACCAGTATTTTTACTTGGTGTTGGATTAGTATTTTTATTTCTATCTCTATCTCTTAAAGTATTAGAAGCTGTATTGTCATTTGAATTGTTGTTAGTGTTTTTAGTCGGTTCGGTTTTAGTTGGAGTGTTTTTTTCAGGAGAAGAATCGCCACCTGTATTTAATTTTTTATCAGTTGCAAGTTTTTGTACTTTCTTTTTAGCATTAGCATCGTATTTTCCAGCTTTTTTCAATCGTTCAATATAACTGTTTAATGAAGCTTGACTTATAGCCATTTATTACACCTTCCCCTTTTTATTCCATACCATTTAAATTATTTTCTTGTCCTTCTAAAAATTTATCCAATTCAATTACAGCTTTGTCTATTAAATCACTTATATCTTTCTGACTAAATAATATTGTGATTATAATCGGTAATCTTTTATATAATTCGCTTATTACTTTTCCTTTTTTTATTATACCAGTTTTGCTTCCTAGTTCTTTTTCAGCTTTCGCAACAAGATATCTTATAACATCGATTACAATTTCTTTTTTACCTCGTTTATACATTATAATTAGTATAACTACTAAAAGTAATATTAAAATGTAATTAGCGTATTGCATCATCATTTGTGTTAATATTTGTTCCCACTCCATATCTTTCACCCTTCCATTTTTTATACCCAACACTTGCCATAACAAAATGTCCTTTTTCAATACATTTCTTTATATATATTTTATATGCATTTATACCCATAAACAACTAATCCTTTAAACTTTTTCTTAATTTAATTGTCAAATTCTCGATTGCTCTTTTAATAAATATTAAAACTGCGTAAGTTTCCATTGTTCCATTTATCTTTTTAATCCATATTTCAGGGTTATTCATTAATCCATTTTCAATGAACCAATCGAATCCCTCTTTTTTCCATTCGTGGAGTGTTGAGTTGCTCATAAATTCGTTTATTTCGTTTACATAAGCTTCCCATCGCCCATCTCTTAAAATCGTTCTAGGACAGTATTTACCGTTCCAATCTTGATGTTTATAAACTATACCACCTTTAGCTATTAACAGACTGGCAATAAATATCTTTGCATTTCTTTCTGTTTTTTCCAAATTTCCATTTTCACAATTTTCAACCGCTATTGTATGTGTGTTACCAGGACCATTTTTACCATCACCAGCATGATAACCTTCTTCATTTAAAGGTAACACTTGCGATATTGAATCTTCATCAATAAATATGTGTGCAGCAACATATAATCTATCTGCATTCTCAACATTTTGCATCCATTTGCTATGTGCTTCATCTGATGCTGTTGCTTGTATATTACCCGTACTGTGTTGTGTTACGCCCCACCATTCACCTAATGGAATTAATGTTCTGACATTTCTTTTTCCATCAGGTTCAACAATGTTTATTTTGATTGGGATGCCATTAATTTCTCTGTCTTGAATTATTCCATTAACAATTGTTAGTGGTTTTATTGACATTTAAATTCCCCCTATACTTTTTCTATTTCACCAATAATAATTCCGTTTATTTGTTTACCCGTAAGACTACCATTAAGGGCTGATATTGTTCGTTCGGAATCTAACAAAGTCTTATCTAGTGCTGAAACATGAGAATTGAAAATACTTGATGTAACATATTTGCAGTCAGTAAATAGTTTTGATGTACAAACCCTAAATATAAAATCTCTTAAAGTATTAACTGATATTTTATTGTATTCGTAAAAACCATCCATAAATATATCTAAAACTTCTATTTCCTTTTTGCTGAATTGTTTTTTGTTTTTATAAAAATTTTTAAATTCAGTATGTGATTTATTTATAACTTGTATATGTTCATTGTATAATTTGTTGCATGAATTATATTTATTCGCATCACATGTTTCATAACATTCATCTAATTTTATAGCTAACTCTAATAAATTATTTTTGAATATAATAAAATTTTGTTCTAAAACTGTTTTTACCAAAACTTCTCTACCATCATCTTTTATATTTATTTCGTTTTCCAATCTACTAACTAAATCATCAATATGCGAGAATAAATAATGGTGTTGTAATTTTCCTGATATGTTCATACGTTCTTTTTTTTCTATGTTCAAACTGATGACTTTCTTTATTAGTGCTATGATTGCTAAAGATAATGCTACGATTACTTCTGCCATTACAAATCACCTCTATATTATTTTTTCATTTTTCATTAATTACCATCCTAATCTATTTAAATCAGATATTGTTTTAGCAAATTCTTGATATTCATAAAGTAATAGTTTGTGTGTATCACCTGCTTTAAAACAACCTACACCACCAAACCCACCAAGTGAATTGATGGATAGGTGAGTGATGTTGTCACTAGCTGATACTTTTTCTGAAGTGCTCAATATTGGATTTGAAAAATCACCATCAACTGCATCTATAAATGTTGAGTGTAATTCACCACCAACTATTTTAAATAATTTAGCTGAAGTATCACTTAACTGAATTATATCAGGTGATTCCCCGCTAGTTAATTGTTGTGCGTTTTCAAATATGAGTTCCATTATTAAACCCCCTGACTAAATGTTATACTCGCTTCTAAGTCTAAAATATAATTTTCATTTTTATCCATTGGTTCAATTTTATAACTTGCAGTTATTACTTCATCTATTGCGGGTGCTGTGGTAAATGAAATTGTTGGTTTATTTGAATCAAGTGTGGCTATTTTCGCCCAATAAATATAGGCGTTTTTAGTGGTGCCACTATTATAACCTTTAAATTTTAAATAGTTATATGAGGCATTAAAAGTGTAATAAGCTGTTTCAGCATAGTCTCTAAAAGTACTCTCAGAGAAGATTTCTGTCCAAGTTACACCGTCTGGCGAACTATATATTATAAAATTCACACATGAACTATAAGGATAATCAATTGGACGAAGATATGCTGAAATTTGTTTTCCATTTAAACTACTCGGGTCTTCTAGTTTTACTACTTTTTCTACTGTTGAATATCCTACATTTACGGTATTTCCAACAAGAAACCCATTTAATAAATCATCAAAATCTTCATGTGTTGAGTCTGCATGTGCTATCATAGTTTGTTCTATTGAGTCAACAGAATCCCCATTTAATAATGTATAAGCTGTCGTAACAACACCGTCAATTTTAACTTCTAAATTAGTTGCTGGGTCTAATAATGGGAATTTCGGTATGATGAAATCAGTTTTTATTCCATCACCAGTTCCTAAAGTTTCATTCTCTAAAAGTTGTCCACTCCAAGTTGGCATTGTGTTTAAATTTCTTGAGCATATCCCAAGTACACCAAATTGTAACATTAATTCAGGTGTACTGGTTATGTCTATCCTTCTATTAAATGTAATAGTTTTACTCGACACATCAGTCGTTTTACTATTTTGACCATAGCTGTTATTTTTAAATGCAAGTACGCCCTTATATTTTGTGTCATATCTTATAGCGGATAAACCAAATGTAGCATTACTAAAAGACGGTGTATATTCATACTCGGAAAAATACTTGTGCAAACTATTGTTAACTTCCTGCATTTTTGTGCCTGTATCACTTCCTGAATCTAATGTACTATAAAACGTTGCGTAAATTTCTAAAACATCGAATTCAGTTTTTGTAATTGTTAATGGGTTTCCTTCAGCATCTTTTATCATTGCATGTGTTAATAAAGTATTTCCATAATCTGATATTCCAACTTCTGTAAATGTCTCACCAACATATTCTGCTGGAAGAAGCACTATTTTTCTTGTGTAACTTGTTGTTGGAAATGCTCTTATAACTTCATCTGTTGTTGCTTCTTTACTACCTAAATCAGTGAATAGTGATGTTCCACCTGCTATTGGTGTTCCTGCACCTGTTCCAAATCTTATATATCTAAACCATCTTCCTTCAAAATTACAAAACGTATTCCAAGCTTGGTCCAATATTATGTTTTCTGCAATACCCTCTTGTATTACTTTCCCATCTCTTATTACTTTAATTTCAAACTTATTGTGTATTCTAACTTTAACATCTGCTTTCAAAATATCCCTCCTTATGGATTAACAACACTAGCTTCTTGAAATATAAAAGTGATTTCCGCTGAAGCTGTAATATTATCAACATCACCATTTAATAAATCTGTGTATCCCACCTCGCTAAGTGTGTACGTTATAGCGGATTCCGCTGAAATTGTTTCATACACCTCTGGATTTAAAAATTCCTCTAAAAATCTCGGTGAGAATTCCACTTCAAAACTTTCAACATTACCACCGTAACCTTGTATGTTTCCAATTACTGAATCATATGTGATTGTAATATTTTCGTGCGTATCTCTGAATTTTTTAAGATACTCAAAATTAATTAATATCCCTAAATCTGTTAATTCAACACTTGAAATTTCATATTCTACATCATCAACTGGACCGTTTATATACCTTTGATGTTTGCCCGTGATTGTGAACGCTTCTCGAATAATAACACTTAGTGAACCATAAGCATCAATTTCTACCCAGTGATTTCCTGTGTTAGAAGTTGAACCATGGAGCCAATCTCTAATATATCTCACATTAATTGGTGCGAAAGTATGTGTTTTTCCTGCCGAAGTTTCTGCATATTCTCCGTCAACTGCTGAATCAAAAACTGTTACCCAAGTTATTCCATCTTCGCTTACTTCTGTTTTGGTGTCATGATACGTTCTTTCATCTAAATAATAGTGCCAAACTTTTACTTGCTCTAATTCCACAACACCCCCTAAGTCAATTTCTAAATAAGTTGGGTCTGTTGTTGAAACAGAAACGTAAAGTGTGGTATCTTCATATTGCCCGTCAACAATACTATTACCCCTATTATCCAATGTTCCAACTCCTGCAATATATGATTTTCCTAAAGAAACAATTCCCAAAGTTGGTGTTGGTGGTCTTAACAATTGGTTGAATAAAACATTTATTTTTTGTCCTAATTCAATATCAACTGGTAAATTTGTACTGTCAATTATACTTAAAGTTAATTCTGTTGTTATTAATTCTTTCGTAATTATAAGCGTATTTAACCCAACAACATTACTATTAAATCCAGCAATATCACTTTCTGATATTGTTAAAACCTGAGTTGTTTCATCATCATATATACCAATAGCACTTAAACCATTAACTTCAAAAAGCTCACCTATATCATAAATTGTTTTATAAGGCGTATTTGTGATTACTATTCTTTCTAAATTAGCCATTCCATACCCCCTCTATTGTAGGTATTGGTGGTGGGTCAGGTTCTAAATTAACTGAATTAAACGTTGCTTGTGTTTCATTAAATAAATAACCACCCTCATTTTCAGCTGTTCCTGTGTGCATTACTAAAGTTATTTCTTCCCCTGGAAACATATTTATATTTTCGTAATCTTCGAAAGTTAATATATAATATTCATCGTCAAAACTGATATCCGTTGCTATAAAATTAAATCCAGTTTCCCCAATTATTTCAAAACTACTAGCACTATAATTGTGTAAAACCCATTTACTTTTAAATCTTAAAGTTGTAACATTAACATCTAATAAATCACTAAATAAATTATCTCTGCTTCCTTCAATTAAATGTGAAATGGTAATTTCAGAATTTGCGATTAATGTTTCTACTCCAAATAAATCGGTATAACTAACGCTGTATAACTCAAATCCTATACTACTTTGTGCATATATGTTTTCAGGTCTGAGTGCAAGTCCTGCCCAATTTCTAGGTGTTATTAGCCAGTGAATATTTCCAACTGAATCTTCAACTGCAAAACCAACTCTGTAATCCAAGGTTAAAAATAAACTTATATTTGAGAACGTTTGGGTAATTTCCGTTATCTCTCTCTCGTTTTCCCAAACATAATCGCCTGACTCTTGATAACATTTATTTTTATACCATAAAGTTCCATCATTTTTTATATACGAAACTATTATCCCTTGGTCGTTTCCAGGAATATTCTCATTATTCCAACCTCTGATTGTACTTACTTTATTAACATTGGTACTCAATAAAATTAATGTACTTGTGTCTGCCCATTTTTGTCCATATAATTCGTCCGTATCATTTACCCAAAATATCCAAGGAGTTTCTTCAGTGACTAATCGCCACACAGCTCTATACAATTTCCAACGCCCATCAAAACAAACCGCAACATCTGTTCCATTTCCTAATTCAAATTGGTCTACCCAACCTAATTCATCAACATCAGGAAATTCTCTAATAGATGTTTTAACTATTCCATTATCTACATGAATTT
>Ga0136596_1001633_pt1 | contig 9883 bp, 6 predicted proteins | sample AntRauTorcE11897_FD_101387 | JGI IMG/M metagenome (GOLD analysis project Ga0136596, IMG submission 101387) | Saline lake microbial communities from Rauer Islands, Antarctica - Metagenome Torckler E11 #897 | ecosystem: Environmental > Aquatic > Non-marine Saline and Alkaline > Saline | place... | reverse complement strand
TTGGTAGAAGTAGAAAGATATTCGGCCTGCTCGGTGGCATCAGCTGCAACAACATTGATCCCGGCCATCACATAAGGTTTATCAAATTGTTTAGAAGGCTTGAACCGATTGCGATAAATTTGAATAGCCTCCATCAACTGCTGGGGCGCAAAATGGCTGGCAAATGCGTAGGGGAGTCCTAGCTCAGCAGCTAAATGTGCGCTATCTGTACTTGAACCCAGGATCCAGATCGGTACTTCTGTTCCTTCACCCGGAAAGGCGCGGACTTTATCTTCTGCATTCTCTTTTGATAAATATTTTTGAAGCAGCCCTACATTTTTTGGAAACTCTTGAACGCCCTGCATTCGGTTTGGCCTTATGGCATGGGCTGTCACCTGATCAGTGCCCGGCGCTCTTCCTAATCCAAGATCAATTCGCCCCGGATACATAGTTGCCAGCGTACCAAATTGTTCAGCAATTATATAGGGGGAGTGATTTGGGAGCATAATTCCACCCGAACCGATCCTGATCTTCTTCGTTGCCTCAGCCATGTGCCCAAGCAAGACAGAAGTTGCCGAGCTGGCAATGTGTTCCATATTGTGATGTTCAGCCATCCAAAAGCGATTGTAACCCAGTTCTTCCACATGCACAGCCAGTTCACGGCTACGTTCAATGGCTTCTCTGGGATTACTTCCTTGGGTAACTATCGCTAGATCTAAAACAGAATATGGGATCATAATTTTTGTGAATACATGTTTTATGTAGTTAACAAAGTCGATTTTAAATTGGCTCTCAGTTGCCCCCTGAGAGCTTAAAATATATAATCAGAGTTACAATGTATCCCCTGAAGGGTCTCAAAGTCTAAATTGACCGGTTGTATTATACTTTGAGATCTTTGGCGTTCAATAATAGTGTTTAATATATCTTTTAAAGCGCTCAAGATGACAATTTTAGAGAGCTTATTTCGAGTTCACATTATTCAATCAACAAATCATCGATCGCTTGAGTTTGATAATGACCTTATTTTTTCCTTGAACCAGACCTTGGTGTTTACCCCAATGTAATACATGGAAGGAACCAGGAACAGCGTCAAAAAGGTGGCGAAACCCAATCCATAAATGATGGTCCAAGCGAGGGGACCCCAGAAGCTGGCATTATCTCCACCGAAATATAAGTTAGGTTCAAAGCTGGAAAACAGGCCATAAAAGTCTATGTTTAATCCAATAGCTAACGGTATGAGCCCAAGAATGGTAGAAGCTGCTGTCAGTATCACAGGATTTAAACGAGTGGCTCCGCCTTCAATTACGGCTTCTTTCAGGTCAGTACCTTCATTTCGCAGAATATCGATGTAATCGATCAGGATAATTCCATTCTTAACTACAATTCCGGCTACGGCAATAATTCCCATTCCGGTAAGTACTACAGAAATATCCATTCCAAAAGTTACAAAACCGATGAAAACACCGATCAAACTAAACAACACCTGCGACATAATGATAAGTGGCTTTCCGATGGAATTGAACTGTGATACCAATATGAGGAAGATCAATCCAACAGCGGCTAACAGAGCTACCATCAGGAACTGACCGGTTTCGGCCTGTTCTTCCTGCTCTCCGGTTAGGGAGATCTCGTAGCCTTGTGGCAGCTCAAAGTTCTGAAGAGATTCTCGAATTTCTGTGTTGATCTCATTTGCATTATAGCCGGTAAGTACGTTGGAAGAAATCGTAACTACCCGGTTCAGGTCAATCCGGTTAATAGCGCCGTAACTGGATTCAAGGCGGGGAGTTGCTACTGCAGATATCGGAACGTATCCGGTTGGAGTACCAACAGTCATGTTCATGAGGTCAGTGATGTTAGAACGATCCTTTTGCTGGAGTCGGAGAGTGACATCATATTCATCTTCATCTTCACGAAAAGTAGAGATCGGTTCTCCCAAAAGAGCAGTACGGATGGCACTTCCAACCTGTACATTACTGATGCCGTAACTGTTGGCTTTTTCGTTGTCGATATCAATGATGATCTCGGGATTATTGACTTGTAGATCGGAACGTAACTCTTCAATTCCTTCAATATCCTGACCCTGTATAAATGAAGTAAATCTATCGGTTAATGCAATGAGTTCATCAAATTCATCGCCGGTGATCTCAATATTAATAGGTTTGCCTGTTGGCGGGCCTGATTGTTCTTTTTCTACAGTTACGGTTGTGCCGGGAATATCCTGAACGTTGTCACGGATCTGATTTAGTATTTCCTGAGTAGAGGCACCATTACGGTTCTGGAAATCTACAAACTCTACGCTCACTTTACTTTGATTGGCTGTGGGCGTAGGATCGCTGCTTCCCGGAGGATTAGCCCCAATGGCTACGTTTGAGATAACAGATTTTACCACAGGATTATCTCGTCCAATTACTTGATACACGCGATCTTCGATCAGTTTATTAACGCGATTGGTTTCATCCAGATCGGTTCCGGCAGCCATTTCATTATATACATAAACAAAATTAGGAGCATTTTCGGGAAAGAAGACCACTTTTGGTGATACCACTCCGAGTAGTAAGAAGCTAAATATCAGAAAGACAAAAGTTCCTCCTAGAATAAACCAGGGACGGAGTCCCACCAGGATCCACTTAATGGCATCATGGTAAGCACTTTGAAGTTTGGGTAATGCCGATTCATTGAATTTTCGGATCAGAGGTTTAAGTACAAATCGTTCTAAAAGCCACAACAGATACACAAACATCAACAGGTTCGCTACAAATAATCCTCCGGTTAGATAGAAAAAGAAGGCAAGCCCAAGTATAACCACAGATGCGATCCATACAAATCGGTTGTTGTGCTTTTTCTCTTCTTTGATGTCTTCTTCCCCTTCGTTCATAAAAGAAACCGCAAAAACAGGATTCATTACGAGTGCTACGAAAAGTGAAGCCACCAAGGTCAGGATCAACGTGATGGGAAGGTAGATCATGAACTTCCCGATAATTCCACCCCAAAAAAGCAGAGGCACAAAAGGTGCAAGGGTAGTAAGTGTACCTGTTATGACAGGAAGTGCAATTTCACCCACAGCTTTTTTGGCGGCTTCAATTTTACTGAGCTCGCCCTTGGTTACATGTCGGAATATATTTTCTACGATCACGATGGCGTTATCCACCACAATTCCCAAACCTAAGATCAGTGCAAAAAGCACTACGGTGTTGATAGAGAATCCAATGCTTGGCATCACAGCAAAAGCAATGAGTGAGGAAAGAGGAATAGCTAATCCCACAAAAACCGCATTTTGTACGCCCATGATGAACATCAGCACCAATACCACAAAAAAGAACCCAAGAATTACCGTGTTGAACAGGTTTGATACACTGTCTTTGGTATCCTGAGACTGATCTCCTGTAACAGTGATGTTGAGAGCGTCTGGAAATTGTGTTTGTTGCAATTCCTGAACAATGGCCATGCTGGCTTCAGAAGTTTCGATCAGGTTGCCACCACTCTTTTTCTTTACATTTATAGTGATCACAGGCTCACCATTCAGGCTAGCATAGCTTTCCCGGTCAGCAAAGTCATCCTCGATCAAAGCGATGTCTTTCAAGTATACTTCATCACCCTGTTCGTTTTGGATGATAAGATCTTCCAGATCTGAAGCTTGGTCAATTTCGCCATCTACCCGAACAGAACGCTCCATAGCACCCATATCCAACTGTCCGGCAGAAACGGTCATATTTTTATTTTGAACCGCTGTACGAATGTCATTAAAAGTTAGTCCGACTGACTGCATTTTATGCAGATCTATATTCACCTGGATCTCGCGCTCCAGTGCGCCCACGATCTCGGCTTCATTTACATCCGAAAGACTTTCGATCTCATCCTGAATTTCATCGGCAAACTCTTTCAGTTCCACTAGGTCAAAATTACCGGAGAGGTTGATGTTTAGGATGGGTTGGTCATCGAGGTTAAAGTCGTTGACCTGAGGTTCCTGAGTCAATTGTGAGGGAAGCTCAGCCCGGGCCTTATCAACAGCATCGTTCACTTCCTGCTGTGCTACCAGTTTATCTTTACTGGTCTGGAATTCAATAGTGATTATAGATGTAGCCTGCTTTGAGACGCTGCTGATCTGATCAATGCCATCAATTCCTTTCAGCTCCTGCTCAATCGGCCGGGTGATGACATTTTCAATATCTGCAGGAGAAGCTCCTGCATAAATAGTAACCACATTGAAAATGGGGATCTCTACTTCCGGGAAAGATTCCTTAGGCAGCGTGATGTACGAATAAACACCTATAATAGTGATCAAGACCGTCAGCAGATACACTGTGGTTCGGTTATTGATCGCGAGGCTTGAAATCTTAAATTCTTTGAAATTCATTTATTTACTCTCGTCGGTTCAATTAATTTTCTTGTATTGATATAAAGGCGCCATCAGAAAGATCGGTGTAACCGTCCGTGATAAGAAGATCACCGAACTCAAGTCCGCCAGTAATTACCAGATCGTTGTTGTAATTAAAGCCAAGGGTGACTTCCCGGTTTGAGGCGACCCAGCCGTTCTCTGTTTCTTCAGCTACAAATACATAGCTGATCTGATTGGCTTTTTGTACGGTATTGGCAGGAACCACGATCTGGTCCTGAAGTGAAATATCATTGATCATCACTTTGGCCATCATGTTCGGGCGAATATTTCCGCTTGCGTTGGGAATGTAGATCTCGACCCCAAAAGTGCGATTAGAACGATTGATGACCTTACTCACCACATCCAGCTTTTTGCTGATGCTATCATCAAGGCTTGGAAAGCTGATCAATACACTATCTGTTTGATCTATGCGGGAGATGTAGGCTTCAGAAACCTGAGCTGTAACTTTTAGGGCATCAGAATTGGCTAACTGGAATACCGGTGCAGTTGGTCCAACGGTTTCTCCAACTTTTAGATCCACGCGATCCACGGTTCCGGAAATAGTAGCACGGATCGTGTAATTCTCATACTGCTCGGTAAGGGTTGCCAACTGGTTTTTGGCCGACTCATACTGTGTTTTGCTTTGCAGAAATTCTACTTCAGAGCCTATGTTTTGCTCACGGAGATTCTGTTGCCGTTCAAACAAAGTTTTCGCCAGCTCAAGCTGTGTTCTAACTTCCTGTAGTTGACTACGGGTAATTTCACCATCCAGTTTGGCAAGTATATCGCCTTTTTGAACGTCATCACCGGCACGTACTAAGATCTCCTCAACGGTAGCTGTTGCTTTTGGGGTGATCATGATGGTCTTATCCGATTCCACATCTCCCTGAATATTTATAAAGTGATGAAAATGGGTTGGCTGCAATTCTTGTACATAAACAGGAGTGGTTCGGACATTTCCGTTTTCGCTGTTTTCATCAGAACTGCCATTACCGCAGCCGGTTACGAATAAAAACAACGAGAGTATTAAGATCTGAGATTTCATTTGAGTCAGTTTCATGTTATTTGAGTTCAATATTTTCTTTGATTTGCTGAATGTCTTGTTGTACAAAGGGCACCTGTCCGATCGCCTGATCGTATTGGGCTTTGGCAGTCAGGTATCCGGATACCATCTGAGCGTAATTGATTTCGGCCTGACGAAGCTGAAGTTCGGCATCGGTTACTTCCTGCTGTGAACCCACACCGTTTTGATAGCGAATAAGTGCACGGTCGTAGCCTCGGTCGGCTTGTTGTAAAGCTTTTTGGAGTGCATCACTGGTTTGAAGTGCTTGACGGACACCTTGCTTTGCTGAAAAAATTTCTTTGTTAGCCGTTTGCCGGGCCTGAAAAAACTGAAGCTCGGTATCCTTAACCTGTATCTTTGCTTGTTGAACAGCTGCGTCCCGACTAAAACCCTGGAAGATCGGAAGCTGAACTCCGAGCATGATGGTTTGTGAGCGTGCGCGGGATTCATTATTTCCAAAAAACTCCGGAGTTCCGGGTTGAGAAGCGGTCCAGTTTAAATTATAGGAAGCAATGATATTAGGCAGGTATGCACTCCGCTGGGCATCCAGCTGTTTGCCCTGAAGTTGTTTTTGCAGATCCAGCATGCGCAGATCACCCCGAAGATCCATAGCTCGTTTTAATGCTACAGAATCTTCTTCCATAACAAGAGGAGTCAAACCGTCGATCTTTTTCAGCTCTTCATTTTCTTTGGTTTCTATGGATTCAGTGTGAATGTTGAATTCACTTAAATTTCCTTTGATCTCAATAGAAAGCTGAACGGGGAGACCCATTACATCCAGAAGTTCCTGAAGTGCATTTTGAATACCGAACTCAGCCTGTGTCAGCTGAGGTTTGAGATTACTGAGCTGTACCTCCAGCTGTAGTATGGCATAATCGTCTGTGAAACCTTGCTCGTAACGTTTACGGGTGTCTTCAAGGTTTTCATCAATGCGGTCGATCTGAGCTTGTATCAGACGAAGCTGCTCTTTGGCTACCAAAGCCTGATAATAGGTGACCCGTGTTTGAGTTACGATGTCTTGTGCCGTTGCACGCATACTCTCGGATTGAGCAGCCTTATACAATTCCGAACTGCTTATCCCCACAAAAGCCTGTCCACTGAACAAGGTTTGGGAGACTGAAAAACCGCCCTGCCAGTTATTGTCCGTTCCAAAAGCAACCGGCACCAATTCATCAGGGCTGGCATTAGGGTCAAATATGACTGCAGGAATAAAATTCACAGGTACTTCCAGGTTACGAGTGTAGTTTGCTGAGGCGGCTATATCGGGCATAACATTACTCCAAGCATTACGCACCTGCTGGTCGGCATCCCTAACAGAAAGCAGTGAGCGTTTCATCTGTGTATTATTAGCCAGTGAGATCTGAATAGCCTGTTCTAAATTTAGAGTTTGGCTTGTAATATCTTCGGCATCATATGGCGACTGGGCGACAGAATTTGAAGTTAAGCTGAGACTAAAAAATAAGGCCATTATCCAGAAATAGGCATATGGGCGTACAAAAATCCGTTTCATAGAATTTGTAATGGTTTGGGGTGATTGAAATTGATAAAGGTTCATGATGCAAGATCCTGTGTTGAACTGAACTGTATATCCAGAAACTGATCCATTATTTCGAACATCGAGAGTTGGTGTTCATCTAAAATTTTTTGAGCCTGTTTACGGGATCCGGAAATGTAAAACTGAAGCATCCCACTCATTTGAAATCCGATCATAACAGCCGATACTTTAGGGTTGATGGTGCTTAGAATACTTCCGTCTTGCTTTCCTATTTGGATCGAGCGGATGATAAGCATCAGGATTTCACTTTCGAGGTGACTGCAATCCTCTTCCACCTGGTGTGATTCTGTGTCATTTTCATTGCTGTGTTCAAACAGCATCATGGCTTTGGTAAAGGTGGGATTTTCGGTGATGAGGCTGAGAAAAGTGAGCATCATTTTCTTTACTAGTTCAGCACCTGTCAGATCTTCTTGAATTACTTTTAAAAAACTTTCGTGTAAATAACTCAGTGCTCTCTTTTTTATAGCGTGGTGCAAAGTGGCCTTGTCATTAAAATAAAGATAAAGCGTACCCTTACTGAGTTCCGCTCTTTCAGCAATTTCATCCATGGTCGTGCTTTCAAAACCTTGCTCACCAATAAGCTCTATTGCAGCATTCAATATTTGATCTCTCCGCCGCTTTTTGTCGCGCTCTTTACGCTCTTGTGTTCCCATTTGAATAACTATTGGTCATAAGATGACTGAGTTTATATTTTTACGTTCAGTAAGTTTACTGATTAGTAAACTAAATAAACACATCTTGATTGAAATAGTTTCCTAAGCTGATATTTAAATGGTAATGGAAGTGGAGGTGCTTAATAATTCGAGTAAAACAACAGAAAAGCGGTTTCTTGAAATTGAGTACCTGCAATTTCAAAAAGGAGGGTTTTCTCTTTAACAATATTTTAATGTACGCACGGTCATTAATTGTGCGAGATTATAATCAGGTGTTGTTTTCTTCTTTGTATTTCTGAATTAGATCTTCCGATTGTTTGGCTAGAAACCTATGAAAGTCGTTGGCTTTTTCCAGGCGAGTGGAATCGGTATTTTTATCTGATTTGATGAGATCTAGTCCTTTTTCGGTGATCTCTTCAAGATCGAGCGCAAGCCGAAGTTGCTTCTGCATGAAGTCAATTATGGAGCCTTCTTTCAGCTTGAAGTAGATCTGACGCTCACCTTTGACTCGTATTTTTTCAATAAGCCCACGTTCCAGTAGCATCCGAGTCACGTTACTTACTGATGCCTTACTGATATCAAGGTTTTCTATCAGATCTGGAAATGATTGGTGGGGAGGATCACAGATAAGGAGCCAGCCTAATATTTGGCCATAGATACGAGGATGTCCCAGTTCTTCGATCTTTAGACTGAAGGCTTCAACAAAATCTGATTTATCGTTATAGCTGCTGCCAGACATAGCTTCTTTTTGAATAGTACTTTGTTTACTCAATACTAAACAAATCTCTGAACTAAAACGACTTCAATTTTGAGATAAGTACACTTGATCAAGCCAAACTGGTCTATCAAGCAAATGCTTTATCTGCCCGCATGTAAGATCCGTGTTCCCCAGATCCGGATGTCATCCAGTATCACATAAATAGATGGAAGAACGAGCAGGGTTACAACGGTTGAGAAAGTGAGTCCACCCACGATGGCTCGTGCCATAGGAAAGTAGGGAGGACCGTCTCCGCCTATTTGGGTAGTACCGATACAAAGTGGGATCAGTCCTAATACGGTGGTAGCCGCTGTCATTAATATAGGGCGCATTCGGTCTCTGCCACCCTGAACTACGGCCTCTCTTCTTGAAAGACCTTCGCTGCGCAAATGGTTAATGTGATCGATCATCACAATTCCATTATTCACAACAATTCCCATTAGAATAAGGATACCAATGAAAGCCATAAGGTCGAAGGTGGTATTGGTAATGAAGAAGAACCATAAAATTCCTACTACACCAAAAAAGATACAAGAAAGCACACTCGTGGGATAGAGGAGCGATTCAAACAGGGAGGCCATAATGAGATAGATCAGAAAAAAAGCAATGAAGATGTTGAATAACATGGTAGCTGCCACATCATCGCCCATAGAGAAACTTCGTCCATAACTCCAGGAGTATCCGGTTGGATATGCGATCTGGTCCATGACTTCCGAGATCTCCTCACGGGCTTCATCTGAAGTAATTCCTTCAAGGTTTATAGCAATACCAAGTGAAGTTTTTCGGTTTTCACGGAAAATTTGTCCGGCTCCCTGACTGTACTCAAAATCAGCAAGTGAAGCCAGCTTCACGGTTTGTTCATCAATGGCAATTGGGAGGTTTCTAAGGTCATCGACCGTTTGGCGGTTTACATCCTGGAAGGCAAGCACCACATCAATTTCGCCATCGGTTCCTCGAATTCGCTGTACGGTTTGCCCGCGAACGGAACCGGAGACCATTTGAGCTACGGCTGATGAAGTCAGCCCGAAATTACGTGCACGATCATGATCTACGGTAAGACGGATCTCATCGCTTCCGTTTTCAGCTTCTGATCGGACATCAGCAAATCCTTCGAGCTGACCAAGTCTCCATTCCACTTGTTCAGCAAGTTCTTCCAGCGTTTCCATGGATTCCCCTTGCACAAACACACGCACCTGTTCCGCACTGTTACGGCTGATATATTCAAAAGCTGGGCGGCCAATGGCGATCATCGGAAGGTTTTCCTGTATTTCTTCTTTGATCTGAGTAACTGATTTTTTGGCATTATCATCAGGAATCAAATTGAGAGTAGATTCTGCAAAATCCGGAGTGTAATAAGAGTAAACAGATTCGATCTCAAAATTTTCTTGGTTGTTATACAGGTATTTTTCGATACGATCTACCGATTCTTTAACCATATCGAGGGTATAGGCAGCATTAAGGTTGTACTGCAAGCCTAATTGGCGTTCCTCAACTCTGGGGA
>Ga0136596_1001632_pt1 | contig 9891 bp, 17 predicted proteins | sample AntRauTorcE11897_FD_101387 | JGI IMG/M metagenome (GOLD analysis project Ga0136596, IMG submission 101387) | Saline lake microbial communities from Rauer Islands, Antarctica - Metagenome Torckler E11 #897 | ecosystem: Environmental > Aquatic > Non-marine Saline and Alkaline > Saline | place... | reverse complement strand
GCACACAAAGATTTAGGGAGACTAAGTTGTGAAGACATTTGCGACAAAATTAAAGAAGAGATGGGGTACGCTTCTATGATTTCTGTTTTTGAGGATGGAGAAAATGGGGCCGAGGTCCATTATTATATAAGTGAGTTAACAATTAACAACACAAACAAAAAAACATAATATTATGAAAGACAGAATCACAGAACCAAAACCACTCGCTAAAGTAGATCTCCATAATCTTGAATACTACGTCCTCGATGAAGACGATTCAATGGCGTGGAATTCAAGCACAAATTACGATCGTCGTATGAAAGGTCCCTCTCTTGTAAGGAAAGGAACCGATCCGAATTTTTTTGGCACTGATTTACAAGAATTCTATGTCAACGATCCCGACGTTTGGGAGTACATCGATGCGATGATGCAACTCGGAGCCAAACACTTAGAAGAGAATCCGGACTTTAACTTTAGGGACTGGCGTAAGAAAATACGAGAAGCTCGTGAGGATTATGAGCCTCATGTCTCAATGCTCAAAAAAAAAATGATTAAAATGGAAACTACAAAATTAGAAATGATTATAGAAGCAAAGAAATTAGTGAAGGAGTTAGCTAAAGAAACAAAAACACTTTGGCAAAACGACGCTTATAATGTTTGTTTATTAGAAACAAGCGACGGAGATATCAAAATAACTAAAATTCAAGTAGGTTGGAATACGAAGAATCCCCACGTAGTAATAGGAAATAGTCCAATGACAAAAAAAGAAGTTATTGAAACATTAGATTTTCAAGAATCTGAAATAAAAGAATACCAAAACCAAAGAGGCGTAGATTATGATACATAGAATAGAGAAAAAAATATCAGAAACATACACACCCGAAGAAATCACAGCTTATATCGAAGAAAACGTTGGGCTACAACAAAACAGTCTGGTGACAATTTGGGACACACCTTCTGGATTGAAGTACACCCGCGGAACTATGGAATACAGAGAAGAGGGTTATGAAGTTGTGTTGTATTTCATAACAATGGACGAGGTTCCAGAAGGTGAAGACCTTAAGCATAGTGTTGAGTTTCAAATGAAGTTTAGACCTACCTAAACTATTTGGAATGATTCCCACAAAAGGTTAAATTTCTCTAACGTTAGAATAATAACATTTAGTACCTTAATGAACCTCTAAACCCAACCCAATACAATGACTGATATACATACTGACATCTACGACGACATATCATCACGGTCTTCTAAACGTGACGTGCTCCAATGGTTCGAAAACCAAGACGATGAAACACAAGAAGCTATAATGGATTCCTCTCCTACGCGAGTGGCTGATCCTCAAGAAAAAGCTGAAGTATTTCTCGCCAGAGTACATGTTCGACGTACAGTCAACCAAGTAATCGATCGTTACAACCGGCGTGCAAAAGCACACCAATAACCTCTAAACCCACCACTTATGATATCCCTACCCTTACGAGGGTTGTCCATCCTTAAATGGATGAGCGACCCCGACAACCACAAGTACGTCCTGTATGTGGTACTGATCTTGCTTGCTTCATTAGCATTGCAACAGTGCAACAAAGTGGACGATTTACAACATGATCTTCAGGTTAGTGACAGCAATCTGATGGCGTTAGCCGATGATCTCGAACAGCGAACTACAGATCACCAGACCACTCTGGCCGAAAAGGGCGCTCTACAAGTTCAAAAGCAACGACTTAAACTCATCAATGAAGACCTATCGAAGAAAGTCAACCGGTTACAAAAACCACTGACCATTACTGATCTCGGATATAAGATTGTGCGGGACACAGTAGTAGTATCAGATGTTTATGTATCACAGGCCGATGGCGCTTACACGGTAGGTTTCCGGCATCGCGAGGTAGAATCTTGGGGGCGAAGAGTTATCGAAGGACGTACCAAATTTCGGTTCTCCGACTCTTCAGTTATAGACCCTATCACTACCATCACACGGGACATAATAGAGACTCAGATCACCACTGGCTTTCGTCAGAGAGATGACGGCATGTTGGTGACGTATGCAGAGAGTCCCGACCCCAATATCGAATTCACTCAGGTCGATGGCGCAGTCCTCGATCCCAATGAGTTTGCGCGTAGCGAGCGTTCACCGTGGAGTGTCGGTCCTTTGATCGGCTATGGAGTGACCCCCGATTTTAACCTCACCCCTTTCGTGGGTGTTGGCGTTTCCTATTCACTGTTTCCTTGAGAGTGAGTGGGGGTTCGCCCCCCTCTTTTCAACAAAACCTTAACTTTAAACTTTAGTACAATGAATGACACACAAAAAGAACGCTTATTAGAACTCGCAGAAGACCTCGAAACAGGTGATCTTGAGTTTGATGAGTTCGATTTCAGCCGGTACAAAAACGATATGGCCTGTGGAACCGTAGGCTGTGCAATTGGACATTATGCGGAGCGATCTCCCGATTGGGTTTTCGATGACCGGCGCAATCCAGTGTTGGTTGAGAATGTCGACCTTCGACCTTATGCTGATCCAATGGGAGATATCGGTGAACATTTCGGTTTGCCTTACGGTATGGTGGTTGCCATATTCAGTACCTATCATAAAAAAGAGTGGGAAGATCTCGGTTTCAAGTACGATAAAACCGTAGACGATGTACAACCAGAAGACGTAGCAAAATTAATCCGAAAAGCAATAACATTATATGAAGAACAACCAGAACATTTCAATACGAATCCTGAAGAAATTAGTGAGTGAAATTTACTTCGAGGATCTACTAAACGACAGAATAATAACCCAAGAACAATTCGACGACGCATCTTTTCGAAATGTAAATGCACTGACTCAAGACAATTTCGTTGAGGTACAAGTGGAACTATCATCCGGTATCGATACTGACCACACAGTGCATGAAGTAATTTCCGATGCGATTTATAATGTCGTCGGACCTTACGAAGATTTAAACTTCACCGAACCATTAATGAAGTTGGTCAAGTAAATTTTGGTGGCTGACCCTTCAGCCTTTATATTAAAACCTAACCTCAAAAAACCTATAATTTAATGGCTCTAAGTAAAGAAGACCTCATAAATGACATATACAATTACCGCGACTATCTCGCGAAGCAAATGTACTTTCTAATGCTCGAAGATGTAGGCATGTCCCACATCAGCACCCAACGTAGGAAGGATGCGCAATACATCTATGGTGCACTCAAGAATACCATCAACACATTCTTCGAGGACTTTTCCGATGAAGCGACCGACAGAGAACTCGGTGAGATCGGTGCTATCCACCACAACCTCACTAAATCGAAACCTCCAAAAACAATCACAGACCCCATCTAAATGAACCCCTTATACAACATTGATGACACCGCACTCAACGATCTCAACAACCTGATTTCAGGTGATTTTGGAGAGATACTTGAGGATAACGAATACGATAAGATTGAATTCCTACAGCGTCTGGCTACGGATATGGCCAACGATGCAGTTGAGAATGAAGTCTCACTTACCCAACTATACATTTTGGGGAAACACGTCGAAGAGTTCGGCAAGACCTTGAAAGGTGTAGTGAAAAAGGAAGCGATTAAAAACTTCCGGGCACTGGTTGACAACACTGGTGAGAATTCTCACTTCATTTGTGGAAACAAACTTTCACTGACTGAACGTAGTAAAGACGAAGTGATTCCAAATAAGAAACTCAAACGTCTTCAAACAAAAGAAGATGGTATTAAAAAGGCCATCAAAGAAGAACAGAAACGATTGAAAAAGGAAGGCGGAGTCAATAAGAAGACACCTACCTATTCGATATCTATCTCTAAATCATAAACCTCTAAACACCCATACATATATATGTCTGACAAAACAGTTTTTAACGTTCTATACGATATAGACGTACACGAATTCATTAAGGAAAAGAATGGCTTTGATTACCTTCCGTGGGCCAGAGCTTGGAAGTTGGTTAAAGAAAACTTTCCCGAAGCAACCTACGTATACCACCGGTTTGGTGAAGAACAACGTCTGTTTAACTTCATTGAAGGGTACGGTTCCGAAGTTATGGTGTCCGTTACTATCAACGAACAAACGCACACGTCTACCCTACCCATCCTCAATCTCCGAAACGCTCCGGTACTTGATTTCCCTGCCAGTGATGAAGTGAACCGCGCCATCCAACGGTCCTTCACGAAAGCAATTGGTATGCACGGTCTCGGTCTTGGTCTCTACGAAGGCGAAGATGTACCAGACACTGACGGATTTAAACGCAGTGGCTCTTCGAAGAAGAAGTCCACGAAGAAGTCGGGGGGTAGCAGTAAGAAGTCTGGCTCTTCCAAGAAGAAGTCTGGTGGTTCTAAGAAGAAAGGTGGTAGCTCAAAAAAGAAAGCTACATCGACCACCGAGGAATCTGGCACTACATCAAAGTCGACTAAGAAGTCCGGTAGTTCCAAAAAGAAATCCGGAAGTAAGAAAAAGTCGTCAAAAAAGTCACAGTCGTCCGACGACGAATCGGAGAAGAAGTCCACGAAGAAAAAGTCCGGAAGCTCGAAGAAGAAGTCTTCAGGGAGTACGAAAAAATCTTCCAAGAAGAAGTCTTCAGGTTCATCAAAAAAGAAGTCGGGAGGGAAGAAGTCAAAGAAAAAAACGACCGGTTCCTCCAAAAAGAAATCCGGAAGCTCGAAGAAGAGCGTGAAGAAGATGAGTGAGAAACCCTCCGATGCAGAGGAAACCCCACCGTGGGACGGTGACGATGGTTACGATCGTGATGTGGTTGGTTACTTACAAGAAGCGGAGACATCTGCTGAGGTGAGTGAGCGACTGATTGAACTGAGAAAAGAGGCCGACAATCCGGCACAGTTCATGAAAACATATATGAAAGTTGCCAACGAGGTCATCGAAGGTATCGAAGATTAATTAAAACGAGAGGGGGTTGTACCCCTCTCACTAATTCCATCAAATAAAACAAATACAATGTATAAAGACGTAGCGACAGACGATTTAATCGAACAAGAATTCGATCTCGATCAAAGTGCCGATCTCATAGAACATCAGCTTGAAATGGCCAAGATAAGTGGCGACTATGATGAGGAATGGTACTCAAAAGCAAAATACGCTATGCGGTGTAAACGTCGTCAAGTGGGACGTATCAACCGTATTCTCGATCAAAGGACAATCTCAAACACAACTAACTAATATGATACAGGAAGAAACACAAGCGACACAACGCACATTTGACGGACCTTATGGTGAACAACACCTTCGGATCTACGATTATGGCCGTGGCCGACTATTAGAAATCGACCGGTCTCTGGGTAAAAATGAAAATCCAAAAGAATCTGTGTATAATTCAGCAAGTTCACGCTGTTTTGTGCGGGATGGCAGAGTTATCACACAAACGTTACTCTCTAAAGAGATGTTGACGGAACTATCACACTTAATACAATATACCAATGTTCAATTTGAAAGAGCACATCAACAAGAACGAAGAGATCTACAATGGTTTGAAGAAAATTGTCTTGTTGAAAAAGGGTCCGCACAAACTCAACGAACGAGTCACATTGTTCGGTCACAAACGAATTGAGTTCGACCCATTCAACCGCGCCCTTTACAATCATCGTTTCTTCACAGATGAAGAACTGAACCAGCTGAACTTTCTTACTCAGCCGATGTTCATGTCGATGAATTAATCATCATCTTCAGACTCCGCATCTTGAACAGCCTCAACCAATCCTGCAAGACCACCCTTATCGCCAATGTAGAAGTTGTTCTGTTGGTTTTTAGGGAGCGATTTACTACTCTCTTTCTTCCAACCTTCGGCTTCCAGTGCGCGAAGTTCTCCGGCTCTGGTCTTCGAATTGCCAACGGCTTCACCGAGATGTACAAAGTGCAACGACTCTGCATACAACTCTCTTATGGTATCAGCATATTGAATGAAAGGTTCGGAGTTCTTAAACCAATTCCTGACCCTTCCAGTATTGATTCCGGCTTTGAGTGCAGATTGGGTTTTCTTGGGGAACCAACGGATGTATTCAATCATATACCTCTGTTGGTCTTCATCGAGATCATCCCACCCGTCGATGATGTCCAACGCAATGACATCGCCATCGGGGAATCGTTGTTCGAGTGCGTCTGATTCAGGGTGGAGTTTTTTAATCTTTGTCATAGTCTAATTTAGTTTAACATTCAATTAAAAATACCAAATCCCCTATAATATGCCTAAAGAAAAAGAGACAACTAACAAACGAACCGAGGCGCTCAACCGGCGCAAACGTCCTAAACAGAACACTCTCGGTATGGACGAAGAAGAGTACGAGAAGTACAAAGAAAAGATGGTCAACCGCTATCGAGATGAGTTCGAATCTACAATCCGCGGACTTGCCAGAGAACAGCGTGAAGAAGGTATCACATTATATGCTGACAGGCTACGACGATGGATTGGCTCTGCCGGTGTCCGCATCAAAAGTAAAGGGCAGTCTATCCGTAAAGGGAAAGAGAGGATGAAACAAACAACGTTCGGTATCACGGCTGATCAGTTGGACATCCTTTCACAATTTCCAAATAGTAGCGAAATTGCGAGAGTCGCAATGGACATCATCCTCGGCATTCCCACACAGAGTATGGTGCTTTTTCTCGGTGAAGGTAAGAACGTGATCTTCGCCATCACCGGTAAGATCATTGAGGCGTACATCACCAGTGACCTCACACAATTCGAAGAGCGTACCGTGCAGACGCTTATCAACAAAGCCAAACTACACGGCCCACACTACATCATTAATTTCGCCACCGAAAATGAACTCGATTTCTACGGTGGTCAAAACCTGTATGAATAAATGGAAATATCCAAAAACGACATAAATGTTAAACATCCGGTCCCGACTGACTGGTACTACGCGACAATCACACAGGGTTACTTACACCCTCGGTTAGAAGATCCCGTGCTCGTTCTGTGTCATACGATCGATACCGGAGACTATGCGTATCAGCATGTTCTCAGCTTCTTTAATCTGGAATTGAATAACGGTCAAGCTCGTCTGAAGAAAATGTCAGATGGTATTGAGTTCAATTGGTTTGTGAAGGATGTGTACGATCCCCTGTTCCCTGAACAATTCGTCGCACTCCGGTCACACATCAACGTAGTCCAGAGTCACAATTCGAAGAAAAAGACTATCCGGAATACCATTCTCGAATGGAAGGTTGCGGATATGGAACCGAAATACAACGTAATGAAACCGCGCGATACGTCGGTCTTCAAAAGTAGCGAGAACAAAGGACGACCGGCGCTACCAATTTAACCAATTGCGAACCTCGCAATAACCTCTAAACTCTTAAAATGAAAGTAGATCAAACGATCGAATACAAACGACCTGATCAGATCATGAAGATCTATCAGATGGAACATGTAATCTTCTTCGTCTACTCTTATCGAGGTGTCGAACGAGTCGTATTCTCGAACCCTCACAAGGCCACAGATTACGCTGAGTCGCCTCTAACGAGTGAAGCCGAAGCAGACTACCGTGTTACCATTAACGACGAGGAAATCCAGAATACACCTGAACACTTACGGCAGGATATGATGGACAAACTCGTTGAGGAATATATCCTCGACAACGACGTGAATCAAAACTTCATAAATCCCTACAATAATGACTGATATGGACATAGTTAAAGAACCAAATCACTACCAGACCAACAATCGCGAATCAATTGAAATTATGAAGGATATGTCAACGACTGAAGAGTTTGAAGGCTTCCTGAAACTCACAGCCCATAAATATCTCTACCGATACAACAGTAAGGGTAATGGTATCGAGGACCTTCAGAAAGCGCAACAGTACATTGAGGGTTTAATTAACCTGAAGAAGTACCCTGATTGTGACAATGTGTTCAGGATCAATTACGAAGAGGCATATGTTGCTTTCAATGACTCAGAAAAAGAGTTTGGTGAGGTCTTTCATGAAAGACTCACAGACCTGTTGACAGATCTGCCGGAAGTGTTTGAAGAGTCCCCTGAAACATTGGGTGTCGACGAGAGCAAATTGGAACAGGCTCTTGAAGAGACGAAGGAATTGCAACGGGAAGAGACCGAAACGGAATCCACACCGGAGCACATCCTCATCATCTACGGCAAGGGGTTTACCGATACCCGTAAACGGTTGAAGGAGCTGGACACCGATAAGTACGACAGGGTGTACCTTTCGTGGAGTAAGGATATGGTTAATTCGATATTCTTAGAGAATGCCGATAACTTCGTCCATCTCGAGGGTGTACCTTTCGTGGAGTGAGGATATGGTTCATTCGATCGTAGGTCTTTGTGACCCATCATATGTTGCACCGTTTCCAGTGACATTCTTCTTGATGCCACAGAGGTCTGCGACTTCTTTTAAATACGCATTGAACTTTTGATTACTTAGCTTATTCAAGTTTCCTTCGATATATTGGAATAAGAGATCTTTAGCCTTGTCGAGAATCATGACCATAGCTTCTTCCTGAGTTTTAGTTCGAGGTTGGATGATGAACCATTGTCCGTCTTCATCCTCTACCAAATCCTCCGGAGATAACTTCATGAGATCCGAATACGACAGGCCAGTATAACACGCCAGTAAAAACAACTGACGGATATTTTCAATTCGATCAATTTCGAAGGACGACTCTTCAATTCTTTTCAGTTCTTTTGATGTGAGGTATGTTGGTGTTTTCTCCCGATACGTTTTGTTGTATTCGAGAAAAGGATTCACCTTCAACAATCTCTCTTTAATAGCGAGTCTCACGATCTTTCTAAACTGGAAGATGTACTTGAGTGTCGTATTGTGTTTACAACCTCTTTTGATACGAAGGTGGTAATCATAATCCTCAATGAAATCAATATCAATTTCGTAACACGGAATATCTTTTCCATCGAGAAAACGTTTCAGATTTCTGTAACCAGTTTTGTATTTCTTGAGGGTATTTTTACTGTACTCACTACCCACAAGACTTTCCATTTTCTCATTGTGTTCAGTGAACAGTTCGAGAATACCTTTGTTGGAATGAGTCAGGAATAATTTTTTGACAAACCTATCCAACTGAAAGTCCTTTTCTTGATCGATGTTGAGACTCATTTTTTCGATCTCAGTCTCGATCGCAGAGAGGACAATGTTCACACTTGAATACTGAGAAGATCTGGACACACGCTGTGTATCACTGTCGAAATCGTCCACAGGAGCTTTACGTTTGATGGACACATCCTTACGCTCTTTACCGTACTGTAATCTAAGATACAGTGGTTTGAGTTTGGATGATTTAGTTGATGCAGTCTTACGTAGAAAGAAGTAATATTTGAATGTGTATGACATTGTTTTTTATGCTTTTATGAGATTTCCAGTGTCACTAAATTGGGTCATTTTAGTTAGTGACACCAGTTTGCCTCTGGGAAGCATAAAAACTGGCGTATCTCAGGACGTGAACAGTGGACACGAAGTGCCACTAATTGTACGTATGAGATGGTGTAGAGGGCATTAACCCCCTCTATTCATAGAATAAAGGGGGTTACTCCAACCCTCAAAAACAGGTAAGGAAGTCAATTAGTGGAGGTGCCGGGAGTTGAACCCTACCCTATAATCTTCACTTACACTGTTTAAACCAACAAAAAATGACACTAAATTTTTAGTGACACCATTCTGCCACCAAACTATACAATTAAACCCAAAACTACCAGAAGAAATTAACCACTTTTTTGGATAGTGTTGGAAAAGACATGAATGCTTACTCTTGGTTAATTGATAGATCTGTCAAAATGCAACGAATGATGGGTGAGCTTGGAAAAATAACTTATATAGCACCCTTCCAACGTTACTAAGTAACTAAACTGTATTAATTTGGCAATTTTCTTTATTAGTGAACAGACTTCTCCGTTTGATTTCAGTGTATTAATGGGTGTGGTTAGACGCTAAAGTAG
>Ga0136596_1001628_pt1 | contig 9904 bp, 9 predicted proteins | sample AntRauTorcE11897_FD_101387 | JGI IMG/M metagenome (GOLD analysis project Ga0136596, IMG submission 101387) | Saline lake microbial communities from Rauer Islands, Antarctica - Metagenome Torckler E11 #897 | ecosystem: Environmental > Aquatic > Non-marine Saline and Alkaline > Saline | place... | reverse complement strand
TAGAACTGGCAATTAGTAAAGCGCTTGATGTTTAATGGGTATCACATTTAAAGGTAAAGGCCACCAGCTGAACCTGATATAATTTCAAAAGCCATACCCCAAAAGGGTGTGGCTTTTTTTGTGCAGAAATATTTTCGAAGCCGCATCCAAATGATCAGATAGACAAATATGATAAGCACTCTCTGGAATAGCTTTAAGAGGTAAAGAGATTTTATTAAGATTCCACGAAATCCGGGGTTCTCCTCATACAAATAATGGGTGTTTTCTGGTAAAGAAGGTCTCGCTACGTATCACTTCTTTACATTTGAAAACAGCTTATAAGCTAACTGGATTGAATCGCTTGGTCCAACTACAACCACGTGATCATTTTTTAGAATCTTGGTCTTTCCACGTGGCACTACAAATTCATCATCCCTTATAATAGCTGCCACCACACATTGATCGGGGATATCAATCTCCTGGATTTCCTTATCAACCACCAAACCGTTATCGGGTACTTCTACGTCTATCAGATTGGCCACGCCGCCCTCAATTTGAAACAAATCTGCCATAATGGGACGGTCAAGGTAGTTTTCGACCATCGCTGAAGTAGCATACGGAGCGCTGATGCAAACAATCCCGCTCTCCTCAAGAAGAGATATATAATCGGGATCACGGGCGATAGCAATCACTTTTTTTACACCCAGTCGTTTTGCCTGCAGTGCTATGATGGAATTTCGCTCATCATTATTTGTAGCTGCAATGGCCACATCCATCTTTTTGGGTTCCACCTGTTCAAGGATCTCCTGCTTGGTACCATCACCCTGAAATATCGGTACATTATACCGCTTTTCAAGTTTTTCACAACGCTTATCCTCTTGCTCAATAAATGTAATTTGGTATTCAGCAGAACGAAAAACCATCCGGAACTCATCCTTTTTCAGAAGACGATCCGCTATGTTAGTCCCCAAATTACCGCCACCAATTATTAATATGTTCATTGTAGGCCTCCAATAAGCTTTAAATTTAATTTTAAGATGTCGTATGAGTGATGGTACTTTAGAAAACTCTGCCCGGTTTTGAGGCTGCAGTAAATACAGCACACCGCCTATGGCTGTCAGGCCGGTGCCCAGTACCAGACTCTGAAACTCCAGCGTGGGTACAAAAAACCAGCAGGCTATAATCCCGATAATCGGCACCAGGGGATAAAGAACGACTTTAAACGGCCTTCTGAGATTGGGCATTTTTTGATGGAGTGCTATGACGGAGTAATTTACAATACCGATGGCAATCAGATATCCAAAACTACTTGCCGACGCCAGCAGACGCACAACCCCTGATGCTCCCAGTATAGCAACCAGAGTGGCACAAACAAACAGTGAAATATGAGGAGTTTTGTACTTTGGATGAAGTTTCGCAAACACAGACGGAAAATGGCCATCTCGCCCCAGCGCAAACAAAACCCTGGAGCTTGCGCCCAGGGTGACACTAAATGCTGATAAACTCGCCATGATTGTTGCCAGGATTCCCGCCCATCGGCCCCACGCTCCGAATAGGTAATCTGAGACAAATATAAAGGGCGTGCTCGTTTCTGCCAGGTCCGTGTAATCTACAACCCCCATCATCACCCATAAAAGCAGCACATAGATGGCCATACCTGTTCCAAGCGTAATAAAAATGGCCCTCGGGATATTTTTAGCAGGATCTTTGATCTCTTCGGCGGCAACCGTAATCAAATCAAACCCAACGTACGAAATGTATATCAAGCCCATGGTTGGTATAAGTGGCCCTAAACCCATCGGGGCAAACGGCTCAAGATTTGCAGGTTCAACCTGAAAAGCCCCAAGAATGCCGACTCCAATCAGGATGATCAACTCAATGATATTCATCACTGTTATGAATTTCAGAGCCTCTGCCTGGCCCACAAAATTTGAAGCGGTAAACACAATTGTCGTTACCAATACGACGGCAATTACACTAACCTCCGGGAAGAAATAGACTTTTATTGTCAGTGCAAATATTACCGCATACAGCGAACAGGCCAGGGTATTACCGATCCAGAAAAACCAGCCGGTCAGAAAAGCGACGGGCCGGGGAAGTGTGCGGCTTGTGAATGAATACCCGCCACCGGCTATTGGAATGGCAGCTCCAAGTTCACTGTAGCTGAAGGCAGTAAAAAGGGTCAGCACGCCCATAAACAGATATGCCAGGATGCCCAGCGGACCGGCAGACCCGGCAACCTCGCTTGGAAGTGCAAAGATCCCCGGCCCCATCATGGCGCCAATCCCGATCATCACTGCCATAAACAGCCCTATATCGCGCTTAAATCCGGATTGTTCTGCCATTTACCCCCAGGTGCATATTTGGATGTTCATTTTTTTTCAATGGGTCAATTCTGCAGTCAAGGTATCAAACTATTGTTGTCTTATGTAGTTTTCCAGCCGGCAATTTTTCAATTCAACTTATCCCCCTCAGTTTCTGACCGCAATAGTACCGGAAATGTATCATCAAGGGTGTTGTTTTGAACAAATACGCACACTTTCCCAACCTTTGAAAGCTGGTCGATTTTACGGGCATGCTCTTTCTCTTCCCCTTCTCCGGTGTATTTCAGGCCAAGCATCACAATATCAGATTCGGAACTATACTCTTTGAGAATTTCCGGAAAACTGCGTCCCTGTTTAATGATAACCTTTATATCCGCATCAATTCTGGCTTCTTTCAGCGATTGGGTGATAGCTTCACTGATGGTTGTTTGCTGGCCGGGATGATCGATAACCTCTCGAATGTTGATCCGTGCATGCTTCCATTCCGGGTTGAGGGTGAGCATATAGGCCAATATCATCATCAAATCACCGTTATTATCTGCACCGCTCCACCAAATATCAATGTTTTGATGGTTGAGGACCTTCCAGTTATCGTGATCGTTAAATTTGGCCACCACGATATTTTTACCCATTTGAGAAAGCGATCGCATAATACGAAGCTGATTGATATTGTCGCTCAGCAAATCAGACCAGCCAAACATAATGGTATTGGTTTTTAAACCGGCAATACCATGACCTTTGCTTACATTCAAAATTCCATTGTTCAGCTCTTCCACTTCGTTTACCTCGCAAAACGTTTCCAGCCCAAAACTGTTTACTTCCCGGATCATCTCCTCCTTCATACTTTTTCTCTCTTCCCGGGCTGGCCGGTTGGCGTTGAATACAAGTTTTGATATGGATAATATTCCTCGGTATTGTCCGAAAGCAGCCGCAAGCTTTACCAGTTCAATTCGCTCTCTGATGTTTTTCGCAAACAGCAGAATAATCGGACGCCAGTTACGCTTCCGCACGTTATATTTATTCATTCTCAGAAGCGAAAACCGTGCGATTTTCATCCAAATGCCGGCATTGACATCTCCCCATTGCTGTTCCAGGGCTTTTTTCTTGAAATAAAGATAGAAACCCGCCTCCAGCAAAAATGCAAGAATTAGGGCCGGAAGGCTGATCAGATACATTACAAAAAGAGAACCCAATGCACCTGCAAGAGAGACAAACCACGGAATGTTGACACTTGGCCGATAGGACGGCTCCGCCACGAGATTTTCAATTGCTGCAACCAGATTGATAATCACATACAAGGTGAGAAACAGCACCGTCACAAATTTGGCCACCGTGTTCAAATCCCCAAGAGCAACGGCCGAAAGTGCGATGCCGCCCGTGATCCAGGTAGCTATCGTTGGCTGACCTGTTTTTGAAACCTTTGAGAGAAACTTCGGAGCCAGCCCGTCGATGGAAAGAGATTGCAACACGCGCGGGCCGCTCAACACACTGCCAATTGCCGAAGAAAGAATGGCGCCGCATGCCGCCGGGTAGATAAACAGGCCGCCCAGTAACGCAATATCAATCCACGACTGAAGGCCGTACGATTCATCGGCCAAGTTTTCAAATGATACCGCAGCTGAAATGGAGAGCAATACCGGAATGAGCAGATAGACTCCCAGCCCGGTAAAAACAGAGTAAATGGTTCCCTGCTTGATGGATTTGCCCGGGGTTTTGAGGTCGCCGCTCATGGCAATGCCGGCTAAAAATCCGGTTACACCCGGAAAAAATACCGCGAATACAATCCAGAGACCGCCATTGGGACTCACTGTTCTGTATTCTGGCGATAATTCCGGTATCCTCAGTTCATTCATGAATACACCCGCTATGAGTGCCAGAATCGATAGAACCACAAGGATCAGCATTGGAATCTGAAATTTCAGTACAAGATCTGCGCTTTTACCTGATGCTAACGTAATAAGAATTATAATGATGGCCGTTAACAGCGGATTTGCATATCCGGGCATGGTGCCCCACAGTTCCACCGGCCAAAAGAGGAGCAAGAGTTCAGATAGCCCGAACGCGTAGAATGTAATACTAAGCGTCCGGCTGATAAAAAATGCCACTCCTATTGCGCCGCCCGTTTCGAGGCCAAGACTGCGGGAAATTAGGTAGTAAACCCCGCCAATTCCAACTTTGATATTGGTAGCGATGGCGGCTGCGCTGAGTCCAGTTATAAATGTGATGACATTCGCAAGAATCACGATAAAAATCGTGAGTGGAAGCCCCAGGTTTCCTACAACCCAGCCGAATCGTAAATACATGATGAGCCCGAGAACCGTAAGCGTGCTTGGCAGGTAGACCCCGAGAAAGGTCCCGAATTTCTTCTTTATAAGAGGTACGCTTTCGGCCATCCGGGTATTATGGTCTGAGGTAATACATGATCGGCGCAGACGGCTGCATTACTGCAGCAGCAACAGCGAAATATTACAACATCCCTCGCTAAATATCATGGATTTTATTTTTCATGCCTTTGTACAGAACTATCGACCGGAGGATAGCCACAATAGCATTTGTAATATGTGACTGGATTTTGCCAGGTATTGATTGGTTTTTTATCTAAAAATACGTCACATTTGAGCGGATTCTTTCTCAAAACAAATCCCATATCATGAATCGTATTTATATTCTGTTAGCATCTCTTGTATTGATGTTGCTTTTCACTCAATGCAGGGGTGAATTTGAACCGGATCTTACCGGGTTTGCAGACTCGAAAAAACCTTCCCAGCTGGAGCTGGAGAACCGGCTGCTTTCCATGCACGATCCCGAAACCTATCGCAAGCATCTTTATAATCTAACCACTGATCCCTCGATAGCAGGCTCGCCGGAAAACCGGTACGTGATCAACTATATTTATAGCGTGATGGACAGCGCTGGACTCGATACACGTACCTACGATTACGATGTACTGCTACCTCAGCCAGGAGAGAACTCTATTCGTGTTATAACTCCGGAATATATTGACCTTGATAACAAGGAGGCCGTTTACAGCGAAGATCCATACACTAACCATCCTGATCTTGTACACGGCTGGAATGCTTATTCAGGATCTGGTTCCGTCACAGCTGAAGTGGTGTATGCGCACCAGGGAACCAAAGAGGATTTTGAGCAGCTCCAAGAACTGGGTGTTGACGTTGAAGGAAAATTAGTAATTGCTCGCTATGGGGGTAATTTTCGTGGTTATAAAGCCAAATATGCAGAGCTGGCCGGGGCTGCTGGACTCATAATTTATACCGATCCTCCATCAAACCGTGACAATACCTATCCGGATGGTATACAGGCTGATGAGACAGCTATTCAACGGGGTTCTCTGCTGACACTCGATTACTATGGTGATCCACTGACGCCGTTCGAGGCCGCACTGCCACTGGATCATCCTGATACTCCAGACCGTTTGGATCCCGTGGAGGTTGACTTTCACACCATTCCCGTGGCTCCATTAGGATATGGCGCCGCCAATGAAATCCTGAGTCGCATGAAAGGTGAGGAAGCACCGGATGACTGGCAGGGCAACTTTGATTACAGCTATAAACTGACGGGCGGACCTGACCTCACTGTTGAGCTCTCGGTTGATCAGCCTTATGAAACACGGCCGATCTCAAACGTGGTGGGAGTTATTGAAGGATCTGAATACCCGGATGAGTGGATCATCCTGGGAGCACACCTTGATGGCTGGTCGTTTGGTACCACGGACCCAAATAGCGGTACAGCCATGCTTCTGACGCTTGCCGAGTCTCTTGGAAAGCTTGCTGAGGAAGGGCAGAGGCCGAAACGAAGTATTATGATCGGGCACTGGGATGCCGAAGAATTTATGCTGATCGGTTCATCGGAGTGGGTGGAAGAACTTCAGGACGAGCTGATGGCCAATTCGGTGCTGTACCTGAATGCAGACATGTCTGTAACGGGACCCAATTTCAGGGCCTCATCCTCACCGAGCCTCAAAAAGCCAATTATTCAGGCGGCCAAAACAGTGCCTCATCCAGATACTGAGGGGTCTGTCTACGACTACTGGGCAGCAAACTCATCCAGCGGTACGCCGTCAATCGGTAACCTGGGGGGCGGATCTGATCACGTTGGGTTGTATATGCGAACCGGTGTGCCATCAGCCGGGGTCGCTATATCCGGGTCAGTACCGATCTATCACACCAACTTCGATACCTTTTGGTTTTACGAAAATTATCTGGACAGCACATTTACGTATGGACCGGCACTTGCGGATGTTTATGGACTGGTAGCTCTTCGTTTTGGAAACGCGGATATCTTACCCTATGACCTTGAAAGTTACTCCACAGATCTTACCACTCATATAAATTCCATAAATGAACGGGCTGAGCGGGATATTCTCGAAGGAACAGGGATCATGGAACAGGTAGAAGAGATTTCGGCACAGATTGCCGTAGTGCGGAATCTGCTGGAAGACGCTGCAAACAGTGAAGATGTAACCCGTGTGGCACGGAGATCCATCAACCAAAAGCTGATTCAGCTTGAGAGAAGCTTTTTATACAGTGATGGACTGCCGTTCAGTCCGTGGCTGAAATCATTGTATGCATCATCTGATCCATACAGCGGATACGCCTCATGGATGTTGCCGGCGTACCGATACGCCATTGAAGAGGAGAGGCTGGATGACGAGGAGTTTATGGCTGACCTGCATGAGGCACACCGGCAGGCACTGGAGCGATTTTCTAATACCCTGAGTTCGATGATCAGCGAACTGGAGTAGATTTGCGAAAAGCGTAAGGTCTCATACAGGTTTCTTTCGTAAGACGATTATGAGTGTTGAATAATTTAAAAATAATTAGTGGTAACCACATGAATATGTGATACTGCTTAAACCGATAGCTTGTTAAAATGTAACAATAGTGGAGTCACTCTATTTTTTTAAAACTAATGAGTAGAACTCATGATTAATCCCAAACGACATCTGTGCACCGTTGCAGTTTTTCTGTGCTTCTGTTCGGCAGGCCTTGCCCAGCAACAGCTCCCCCCCAATCGTTTATCAAACTTCCTGGATAAGCATCTTCCAGACTCCTATGTATCTTTAGCCGGCGAAGGAACTTTTACCACATACGGTGCAGGCATAAGTTTTCCAGTTTACTGGGTAGAGGAACGAGTGAAGATAATACCGCTTTTTGGCTTCATGTGGCAGAATTTTACTGCTGAAGGTTTTAATTCGAGATCCGCCGCCGGCGCTAAATTTTTGTACTATTTTCAGAAACAACCGTTTGGTTTTGCACCAATGAATTCTTTCTATGCCGGACTCGGTGGCATGGGCACGATCAATAATTTCTTTGGAAGCACAACGGTTGATTATTCAAGAGTCGGTGCTATTTTAGGTTACAATTTTATTATCAATCAAACGGTGCAGTTAGCTCCGGAACTTTTTTTGGGTGCTAATGAAACAGGCAACTTTCGCGCAGAGATAGGTTTTGTTTTTCATTTCGGACGGTAGGGAAAAGTCTTCGTTTCTTTTGAAAGAGGATTATGAATTATGAATGTTGAATGATGTACTTGGTGATATAAAATCTGATAATTTTCATTCACTTGTTGCGTTCGCGAATAGATAATGCCTAAAACTGACGGATGATACTATGCACATTAAATGGATACTCTTTTTTCTCCCAATTGCTTTTTTACTATCAGTAACGCCGGGTTTTGGTCAAACGTCAGTACTTTCCAATACGGTTCCTGGCACCGATAACCAGTTGCCCGATAACTTTGTTCTTCTACCTGATACTACTACTGCAGCGATTCCCGTAGATTCCACCTATGCAAATTTCCAAATTGGATGGAACAAGATACCCGGACAAATGCCTGTTTACGTTCCGGCCCTTCTGCCAAATTCAATGCCCATTCTGACCCCACCCCCTGTGGATGAAAATATGGTTGCGCCTTCTAAGATTGATAAAGCCAAGTCACCCGAATCACTGGATTGGGATGGTAAGTAGCCGATCATGAACTTGAAATGACCACACCGCTGATTTTGTCATATTCGTCATCATTTGGTTCCCAAAGCTCAATTTTATATCCGTTGGGATCCATAATCCAGCCAAACTTCCCGTACTCAAAAACCTGCATCTCACCGATAATCTGTACGCCCTCATTTTTCAGTGCTTGCAGAAGTTCTTCCAGATTTTCCACCCTGTAATTTATCATAGCGTCTTTGTTGCTGGGTTGAGTATAGTCTGTATCCTCGTCAAAGATACTCCATGCAGTGAAGCCCTTTTTTGATGGGTCCTCCGCTTGGCGCCATTCAAATGTGCTGCCCCACCGACCGCTTTCAATACCCAGGCGTTCCTTATACCATTTCATTGATGCTTCGGGATCTTTTGCTTTAAAAAAAATGCCGCCAATACCTGTTACGCGTTTATTCATATCTCTGTGGGTTTAGTCAATCGTTATGCTGGTCGAAAAGAATCTGGTTACCGTCGGGATCGGCGATAGAGAAATGGCACGGGCCTTTTTCGTCTTTTAATGACTCTGATTCCATCATAAACGTGATGCCCTTCAATTTTAAATCTTTATAAATATTCCGTGCATCTTCCGGATTGAACGTAATGATGTTCTCCTCAAACATATCCTGAAACAGGCCGATATGGGAGTTTCCTTTTTTCATAATGATCCAATTATCTTCGATCGGGCCGGTTCCTTCAACAGGTTCAAATCCAAGCTTTGTGTAAAATGCCTTGGAAGCGTGGATATCTTTTACAGCAAGTGAGATGGAGTGATTTTGTGGGTTTATCATATATAAGTTTACGATTAACGGTTGACACTTTGTTCATAAAAAGCGATCCAATCCTGCACAGATATTTTTGTGGCAAGGTCTCCAATCAGTTTGTAAGGAATACTGTCCAAATTTTTAAACCTGATACAGCTTTTTCCCATATTCAGTTTGGCATCTGAATGTTTAGGGTATTCTGATGTGAACCAATCCATTAGCGTATCATCACGATAAAGGCCCATGTGATAGATCGCTATATGATTTTTTTGTGAAGCGAGATTTATGAAGGGCAGGGGTAGTGTGGGATCTGCGTGATAGCCGTCGGGATAAATTGAATGAGGCACAACATACCCAATCATTCCATAGCTCATTGTCTCCTCAAAACCGGCAGGCAGATTTTGGAGAATGACCGACCGGAGTTTCTTCATTGCAGGCTTGCGCTCGTCCGGCAGCTCTTGAATATATTCTTCAACGGACTCAGCTTTACTTACCATAACAGACAATTATTTAGGTTACAATAGAAATACATTATAAAAAATAATACTAATTCGCGAAGCTTATTTTTTTGACGGGCAGGTTTGCAGAGAGTTGAAGCAGAAAGGGATAATGAAGTTGGGAGCACAAGACGAATCTTGTGTAAAGAATCTGCGAATACTGAAAAAAAAGCGTGTATTCTGAGAAAGGCACACTACGGTGCCCAGTTTTTGACTGCTACCCATTTAATAGTTAATCTTTAGTTTTATAAACAGTTTCAAAACGCTGGAGCTTTCACCCAATACACAAAGCCGTCGTTTGAAACAGATCTCTACATATCAACAATAGTATAGCGTAAGCAGTGTTT
>Ga0136596_1001625_pt1 | contig 9914 bp, 9 predicted proteins | sample AntRauTorcE11897_FD_101387 | JGI IMG/M metagenome (GOLD analysis project Ga0136596, IMG submission 101387) | Saline lake microbial communities from Rauer Islands, Antarctica - Metagenome Torckler E11 #897 | ecosystem: Environmental > Aquatic > Non-marine Saline and Alkaline > Saline | place... | reverse complement strand
TGCAATAACCGTCATAATGCCCAAAGACAGCTTTCTTTGTAAAAGCTTTTTTGGCATAAAACCAATCATATCTGCGACAAAAGGTACGATTTCATCTTCCATACTTTTATCCCATGCAATACCTTTTTCTTCCATTTTACTCATCCAGTGTAGTAGGTAAGGATCCATGGTCCCATAATTAAACAGGTGTTCTATTTTCCACCCATTTTTATTGAGCAAAAGGTCAATATTTTTTGGAGAAAAAAGTGAAGTATGTCGAGGTGTATGCCATCCAGCCCAGTCTTTACCGAATTTTTTCCTGCTAGACGAATCAAAATTGGGGACTTCGATGATGAGCTTTGTAGTAGATTTTGAAATCGATTTTAAATAGTTGAGATGATCTGAAGGTGTATAATCATGTTCCAGATAATGCCACATGGTAATAACGTCTGGTTTGAGGCTTTTAGGCAAATCATTTACCTGACTTATGCGTAAATCAAGACCCTCATATTCGCTTTCCTGGTTTTTCCATCCTTCGTTTGAAAAATCAATTCCAAGGGCCTTACAGCTTGTTTTTTCTTTGCACATTTTCAAGAAGCTGGGCTTTCCACAACCAATGTCGAGGACAAGAGAAGCTGGGTTCAATTCGTGAACTTGTTGTACACGTTTTAATTTTCTGAGGTCTAGTTTTTTAAAACTATTCTCGACTAATTTTCCGAATTTTCCCCAGGCTTCAGACCCCCGGTAGGGGAGATAAAATTTGGTATAATAATTTTTCAGTTGACTCTCAGGAACTCTTGGATTTAAAAACACAAAGTTGCAATTTCTGCATTGATCAAAATTGAACATCTCTTTGTTAGAGTGCATTTGTGCTGACGTTGAGGTGTAATGATGAATATTCCCTGAATTGCAAACGGGACAATTTTCAATTTTTTGCATGGTTGCAAATTTACACCAAACTAGTTATAAGACATTCTAGACAGTTGATAAAAAACTTCTTAAAGAAATGATTTTTTTCTAAATAATTCCCAATCTAAAAGATTCATAAAAAGATATTTCAATCGGACTTAGATCTGCATAAGTCTTTAGTTTTAGTCTGAATAAACATTTTATTGAATGTGATACTTTTTTATTTCTTCTCTTTATTTAGATTCAACCTTGTAATTTCTATTCCATACGGTAAACAGGTACTTTCTTCATCTTCTGCTGTAATGAATATTTCGACAGGTTGGTATGGGAAAGAGGCTTTGAAAGTTGAAGTTGATTCATTTTTAGGGTTAAAATGACCAGTATTTCTTACCGTCCCTTTTTCTGATACTACCCAGATCACATAAATATTTTTTGGATTTTGGAGTCTTTCTGGTGCCGCTAGATTTTTTGCTTCCAGAGTGACTAGGTAATTTGGGTCATCTTGTTCTTTAATTTCTGCAGTAATATCTGCTCCAGGTGTTACTTTAGAAACAGGGAACTCGAGAGTTTCACTACAGGAACTTAGAATCACCATTAAAAGCATTATGAATTTAAGTTTTGTATTCATTTTATGGGGTTTTGTTTTTAATTAGAATTTTTTATTTCTTCTTTTTTAAAGTCAATTTTTAGCGATTTTGACGAATCGTAATTCTTCAATTCAATAATAGATGCCGGTAAGCTAAAGCCTTCAGATATTAACGCGGTTACTACTTGATCCATCACCTAAGAGCGAACGCTTTCATGAACAGATCGTTTTGTTGATTTATATGTATCTATCCAAAATCTAACTTTCAAATTTATGGTGTTGGTTGCTAGGTCATCAATAGAAATGCTTGGTTTTTTTTCTCCTTTCAAGACACCTTCTACCTTACTAAGCGTTTTTTTGATTATCTCAAAGGCCTTTATTGGGCTGTTCTCATAAGCTATTCCTACGACAAATTCATAGCGTAAGAACCCATCTAGGGTATAATTGAATAATGGATTTTTAATGATGATGGAATTTGGAAGAAACACATCTTTACCATCTGGTGTTTTTACTAAGGTTTCGCGAATACTTATGTCTTTGACGTGTCCTATAATTCCATTTACCTCAATTAAATCATCCAGCCTAAAAGGACTTTTAAAAGCTAGGACGATTCCCGCTAAAAAGTTTTCGCCAATATCTTTAAGCGCAAAACCAATTACAAAAGTCAACAAGCCTGCTCCTGCTAGAACTTTGTTTGTAAATGAATCCAATCCAAGTAAGTAAAGTGCGATTAAGACTACGATAGTTTTTATCGCAAAGCTTATGATTTGTGATATAAAAGTTGCCGTGATGTGGTTTGGAGACTTTTTAACTAAACGCACCCTCACCCTTTGCTTTACGAAATTAGCTATCAAAAATCCTACAATCAGGAAAAGCAAAGTCAAACCTAGGTTGATATAATTCGTCTCAAAATATTGAATTAGATTATCATAAAATACCTCAGACCTATTCATAGAATCAGTTTTTTTAAAGCCAAAATCATTTAATCATTTTAAAACTTCTGAAAATAATTTAGTTTGAAAGATGTTAATTCCTACTTTCTTCCATTTCCTTTTCAAATGCATTTATGCTTTTGTCCAAGGCAGTTTTGAGTTGAATGACTTCAGATTTTAATTCTTCTTTTTTCTCACCACTTGCTTTTTCAAACTCGTTTAGTTTCTTTCTTAACTCTGCTTGGCGTTGAGTCATTTTTTGTTTTTCTTCTAGGTATTTGTCTTGAAGATCATCGCTAAGATTATTGTAATTTCTTTCAGCTTCTTCAGTCTTCACCTCAATGTCACTTCTTAATTCTTCTATTCTGTCACTTAGGTTTTTCCATTTTTCAGCTCCATATTCCTTTGACACTTTCATGACATCATTCATTTCTTTTTGAAGATCTTCGGATGTTGTTTCTCCATCTTTGTTGGATGAATTACAGCCAACCATTAAGGATAAAACGACTAAAATTGTGACAAGCAAATTCAATTTATTGCTCTTGATATTATGCGAGCTTTTAGTAATTGATAAAGTTTCTTCTTTATCAAAATAACGATTTCCCAGATCAGATTCTTTATTTGTTTTGTAATCTTGTTCGTTCATTTTTCAACAATTTATTTGTTGGTATATTTTAAATCTTAAGCTAGCAATTGTTTTATCTAATATTTTTAATCGTCTTCATAGTCTTTGACCTCTACATCATAACTGGAGCCAGCAATATCTTCTTTGCTGATTAAGTATTTGGAAGTCAGAATCTGATACTTATTTTTTTCTTCAGTATTCACAGTCCAAATGAATTTGTGCGCATCTTCAAATTTCTTATTTCCCTCAAGTTGATCTGCAAACAATCGCTTTACCAAGCTGCTATCTTTTAAGCCTCCGGCAATGATTTTAGCCAGTGTTTCTCTATCTTCTCCGATGTCAACTCCATCGTCTTCCAGCACTTCAAACTTAAGTAAAGTCGCTTCAGTATTCGGGAACGTTCCGTTGTAAGCTTTGTATAATAGCTGGTTGATGTTGAACAAATCGTAATGCAAATTCGGTTCAGGATATTCTTCTGCGACTTTATCATTTGTCATTTCGTGAGAAATAGAATGAATTTGACCTTCGTTAAGTTGGTCACTCAACTTGTAGGTCAAAACTATACTGGCAGCTTCATTTGGTTCGAAATCTGAAATTGCCATAAATAGCATCTCTCTCAAATTTTCATCTTTTACATCATCAGCTTCAGGAAAATCAAATTCTTTAAGCAAGGCTGAATAGTCTTCATTCGACCAGTAAGAGTCGAGTTCGTTTAAGGTCTTGGCTTCTAAAACTTTTACTTTCATATCTTATTTTTCAATTTTACTTTGTTCGTTATTTGGTTTGCTGTACACTGTAATTACAACTCTACGTTCTTTTGGGATGATCTTACTTGACGCAAATGCATCTCCAAAATTTTGTACATAAATTTTATTGAGGAGCACAAACTTTGATACAAATTCCTTTAAGTAATCTAGTCTCTTGTCCGTCAAAGCTTTATTGATGCTTTGATTACCAGAAGCATCCGTATAACCCGAAAGCATGACTTTTTCAACCGGTCTGCTTTGAAGAATTTCTTTCAATTCATCCAAAACATTGTTTGCGGGCACTATTTTACCAATTTCATAAAATGTAGTGACACTTACCGAGTCTACCTCTTTCGTTTTATAAACAAGCACTTCATTAATCTTATAAACCGTGTCTGTTTTTCGTTGCAGAAGCTCCTTCTGAGTAAGTCGATTTTTAAGTTGTTCGATCGTATCATTTTGAGAATTTAATTTCTCGTAAAATGCTTCTTCGCTTCTATTTTCTAAAACAATAGTTTCTCTTACCGGTACTTCCTTTTCAACATAAACTGTATCAACCTGTTTGGAGTTAGAAACTACGGTTGGTTGCACGTTAGTTTGTCTTTGAGCTGGTTCATACCTCACGATTTCTCTGTAAGTAGACTCCACTTTTTGATCACTTGTTCTTTCTATCTGTTTCGCAGGAGCTTCGTTTTGGATGTAAATAGGCTCTCTTTTTTCTTGATCATCCTGGCTAGATTCTAAACGCTCAACTCTCTTTTTTAAACCAGTATTTTCAGCCTTGGAATCTTCTTTCCTTTGTGAGCTGTCATCTTGTTTTTCAACATTTTTGTTGATCTCCCTTATCACAAAAACCGTGTCTGTCTTTTGAATTTTATCTTTTTCAGAATTTACTTTAGTTGCATTTATCGAGTCATTTTCAGTGTTGCTTTTTCCTGATATAATCTGAAGTTTCTGAGCTTTGGTCAAAGTAAAGACGCTATCAGGAAGATACCTGGACTTGTCATCTTCATTGATCTGCTTCTGAAATTCTTTGAGCTTCTTATCCTGAGCCTTTAGACTCGTTTTGATTATTGAATCTTTAGCTTGTGAAGCATTTTTACTAATTTCCGATTTTTTACTTCCTTCTGAATCTTTTATCTGGGATTGATTTCTAATTAAAGAAGATTTGTTTTCATAAATAAGTTTCTGTGAATAAGCACTATCAGAAGAAATAATGATAATGTTTTTCCGATCCTGAGGACTTATCACAGAGTCATTTCGCTTCATTTGGGTTTTATCCGTCATTCCCGATTCAACCCTTTCAGTTTCCATAGAAACTTTTAGAGCTGTCTCACTATCGATATATAATCCAGTATAGCTCGTGTTTTTAGTACTGCAGGCAACAATTGAAACGACCAGAGCAACCGAATAAATAAGTGTTTTTATTTTTTTATTCCCATCCATAAATCAAGTTCTAAGGCCAATCCAGCCGTTGGTATAATAGATAATTTTTCCAGATTTTCTGTTCCTTTTTCTCCAAGTATAAGGATGCCAGCGTTAAAACGAACAACTTTAAACATCCTAAAACCAAGGCCAGTGTAGATCGGTAAATCTACTCCTGGAGTCACATATTCTGTACCTTCAGCATCTTCTATTGGTTCGAACAACACTCCGACAGAAAACCCAAATGAATCGAAAATGCGTGACTTCATGGCGAGTTTGCTTTTGTTATTGAAAGGAATGGTTATACCAACTCCAGGGGTAAAATCGATATTATCTACAGATGAATTATCGATATCCACAGATTTACTCCAGGCGTACATTCCTACATTTACAGGTAGCGTAAAGCGTTCCTTGTCTGTTTGTACAGACTTTATATTTACCTTTTTATAATGTTGTACAATATCACTATTGATAAAGGGAGTAAGTTCAGAACTCATCAACTCCACAAGGTGGTCCACCTTTTCCTGTATCAATTCATTGGCTTTCTCGCTTTCTTCATCTCTGGTAGTTTTCTTGAAAAATCTACTGAATTTAAAATCATCCTGATTTTTCAGCTCTTGAAGTACAAGAGACGAAGGTGCTTCAGCCGGAATCATGTTTTTAGATTCATGGTATTTTAAAGATTCTTTTATTAGTTTTTCTAGCTCTTCATAAACGTTTTTAGACTTGTTGACATTTACATTTTTTCCATCATAGTAAATGTTATTCATCAAGAGAAAGCGAATCCTGCTTTCAAGGTTTTCTAGCAATTCCTTTTTTTGAGTGTTCGACATTATCTTGTATGTGATGATTTCAAAATCATATTTTGTATTTGATCTCAAAACTGGCGGAACAATAATGTTGAACGTTTCAGAAGAGTTATTTTCAATTCTATTCCATAGATAAGAATGCAGGATGAAATCTTTATCATCGTAAGAGATGTTGACTTTCACCATTTCTATATCCTTGCCAGCTTCTCCAACTATAGTCAAGGTTTCATCAAATGGTATTCTTGGCGTATTATAAAATGTACCAGATTCAAAATCTATTTTAACGCTTCTCTCCTGTGCGAAACAAGCAGTAACTGAAATGAGAGCTAAAAGCAGCATGAGTAATTTTCTATTCATGTTTATATTTTTTTAATGTGTTTTATAAATTATTAAATGTGAAAACTTATTTTAAAAATCGAGAGGAAATTAATGTGATCAATTAGAACTGATTTACTTTTTCCTTTTCTCTTCGAGAGTTAGTTTCTTCAACATCGAAAAAATCAAACCTCCAGAAATCGCCCCAAGTATATACAATAAAGCACTTGCTGCAGATAATGGAATTTGCAGTTTCCAATTGAAAAATTTTAGATTAACGGTTTCCATGTTTTGAAAGGCAAAAATAATTGCAGCCAAAACTATTATAAGAAGTAAGATGGATTTGAGGGTGCGCATCGTAATTGAGTTTTAGAAAGTGAATTTTATATATTCTGAAACTAAAAATATTTTAGACCATCTCAATTTTTATAAGAAGTTCTAGGAGAAAAAAACCTACATACCTATGATTTTTCAGCCATGTTTAATTGGCTTTTGACCTTTATGGTAAAGATACGATAGAAACTTATCATTTTAGATAATTAATTAAGTTTAATCAATAAAGAGTCTTAAAATTATGTTGATGTAATTTTTAAGTTCTGCTTACATTCAGAATTGTAAATTATCGAGCTATGAGTCTCAGAAATTACCTGCTTTCTTTCAACCGAGTTCTCCTTCTTGTCTGTTTTGGTTTGCGACAGGTATATAAACCATAAAAGCACAGAATTAAACTCTGTGCTTTTATGGTTTTAGGACTTTATAGGTTTACTGTTTATTTTTAGCTTCAATGCTTAGTGTTGCATGTGGTACTAAAATCAAACGCTCTTTACGGATTAGTTTTCCAGTTTCACGGCAAATACCATAAGTCTTATTCTCAATACGAATTAAGGCATTTTGAAGATCACGGATAAATTTCCCTTGTCTTATGGCCAATTGAGAATTTGCTTCCTTGCTCAAAGTGTTGCTGCCTTCGTCGAAGGACTTAAAGGTAGGAGCAGTATCTTCAGTATCGTTACTGCTACCGTTTTTATACGCGTCTTCGTAGAGGTTAAGTTGATTTTTAGCTTTTTCAATTTTTTCTAAAATCAACTTTTTAAACTCTGCTAATTCCTTGTCAGAATAGCGCTCTTTATTCTTTTGTTCACTCATTTTAATTCTGTTTTTCAATTGCTAAAACGGTCTTGACATCGTCAAACTCTATCTCTAGACCGTTTTTTACGTTTGGAGTTAAGTTAATAGTGTTAGTTAGTGTTTCAGTTTTTATATAGTCAAGATTTTGGTTAACAGCTTCTGCAAGTTTTCCGCTCTCTTGTAGTTGAATTGCAATTCTGTCGGTCACCTCCAATCCAGAGTCTTTCCTTAAGTTCTGAATTCTATTGACCAGTTCTCTGGCAATACCTTCGTTAACCAATTCCTCATTAAGTGTTACATCAAGCGCTACCGTCAATCCATTTCCGCTTGCGACAAGCCAGCCTTCAATGTCCTGAGAAAGTATTTCAACTTCATCAAGGCTTATAGAAGTCTTTTCGCCATTCACTTCAAGTTCTATCGTCTTGTTCTTTTCTAAATCAGCAATGTCTTTAGCTTCCATCTTTTGGATAGCTTGTGCTACATGCTTCATCTCTTTTCCAAACCTTGGTCCTAAAACCTTAAAGTTAGGCTTAATATCTTTCACCAAAATTCCAGAGGTATCGTCAATAAATTCGATCGTTTTGACATTGATTTCTGATTTTATCAACTCTGAAACTTCTGCAATTTGCTCTTTGACTGTTGGATCCAAAACCGGAATCATAATGCGTTCTAAAGGCTGTCTCACTTTGATCATTTCCTTTTTTCTTAAGGATAAAGCTAAAGACGATATGCTCTGTGCCATCTGCATTTTGTGTTCCAAATCTTTATCAATCAACTCAGGATTTTGCTTTGGAAAATCAGCCAAATGTACGCTCTCTTTGTGATCTCCAATACTCGTTGATGTTAAATCTTTATACAGCCTATCCGAGAAAAATGGAGCCACTGGAGCAGAGAGTTGAGCTATGGTTTTCAAACACGTAAACAGAGTTTGGTAAGCCGAAATTTTATCGGTTTTGTAGTCTCCTTTCCAGAAACGTCTCCTGCTCAATCGGACGTACCAGTTACTCATATTTTCCTGAACGAATTCTGAAATCGCTCGCGTTGCTTTAGTTGGCTCGTAGTTGGCATAAAAGTCATCCACAGTTTGGATGAGTGTATTCAATTCTGATAAAATCCAGCGATCAATTTCAGGTCGGTCTTTTCTGTCAATGTCTTTTTCTTCATACTGAAAATTGTCCAGGTTTGCATACATGGAAAAGAATGAATAGGTGTTGTACAGCGTTCCGAAGAATTTACGCTGAATTTCTCCAATACCTTCCAGATCGAATTTCAAATTGTCCCAGGGATTAGCATTTGAAATCATATACCAACGTGTGGCATCAGGCCCATAGGTTTTCAAAGTTTCAAATGGATCTGCGGCATTACCCAAACGTTTAGACATTTTCTGTCCGTTTTTGTCTAAAACCAAACCATTAGACACTACATTTTTGTAAGCCACATCGTCAAAAATCATCGTAGCGATAGCATGCAAAGTGTAAAACCAACCCCGGGTCTGATCAACACCTTCAGCAATGAAATCGGCTGACCTCCAAGTGTTTTCCACTTTTTCCTTATTTTCAAAAGGATAATGCCATTGGGAATAAGGCATGGAACCAGAGTCGAACCACACATCGATCAAGTCGGCTTCGTTTCATGGCCTGACCAGAATCAGATACTAAAGTGATCTGATCAACGGTGTTTTTATGCAAATCAATTTTCTCGTAATTTTCTTCACTGAAATTGTCGACTTCAAAGCCTTCAAATGGGTCTTTGTCCATAACGCCAGCTTTGACTGCTTTTGCTATTTCTGCCTTAAGTTCTTTTACAGAACCTATTATTTTTTCTTGTTTGCCATCTTCCGTTCTCCAGATGGGCAAAGGAATTCCCCAATACCGCGATCTGGATAAGTTCCAGTCGTTAGCATTGGCAAGCCAGTTGCCAAAGCGACCTTCTCCGGTAGCAGCTGGTTTCCAGTTGATGGTTTTATTGAGGTCGTGCATTCTGTCTTTAAAGTCAGTCACTTTAATGAACCACGAATCCAATGGATAATAAAGGATAGGTTTATCAGTTCTCCAGCAGTTGGGGTAGGAGTGAACGTATTTTTCGACCAAAAAGGCCCTGTTCTCTTCTTTAAGCTGAATGGCGATTTCCACATCTACAGACTTCTCTGGAGCTTCACCATCCTCGTAATATTCGTTTTTGACGTACTTGCCTGCGTAAGGTCCAACTTCTGATCGGAAGCGGCCTTTCAAATCCACAAGCGGAACCAAATTGTCATTTTCATCTTTCACCAAAAGTCCAGGAACTTCGGGTTGAGCTTGTTTACACACCATCGCATCGTCTGCACCAAAGGTAGGGGCAGTGTGCACAATTCCTGTACCATCTTCTGTGGTCACAAAATCTCCGGCAATCACTCGGAAGGCATTTTCTGGAGTGTAGTAAGGCTGAGCGAAAGGCATTAATTGCTCGTACTGAGCTTCA
>Ga0136596_1001613_pt1 | contig 9962 bp, 4 predicted proteins | sample AntRauTorcE11897_FD_101387 | JGI IMG/M metagenome (GOLD analysis project Ga0136596, IMG submission 101387) | Saline lake microbial communities from Rauer Islands, Antarctica - Metagenome Torckler E11 #897 | ecosystem: Environmental > Aquatic > Non-marine Saline and Alkaline > Saline | place... | reverse complement strand
CTGTAAGAAATAAAACACGCAACGCTTTCATGAATGAGCAAGAAAGAGAAAGTATTCAGGAAGATTACAAAATACGTAGAGCTGAAGCAGATACAAAGAAGGCTGAATACGATACAAAAATTGATAAAGTAAAGAAAGCAAATACATTTAACGAAATGATTGCTGAAGATGAGGTTCTAGCTAAAGAAGTTACAGATAAGATGGTGGAAATGGATCTTATAGAAGATGATCTAGCTAACCCCTCTAAACTTAAAAAATTAAAAAATGGTGTAATAAGAGAATACAACGCTCGTAAGGGTCTTCTGGATATTGAAGTGGACGGTTCAAACTTAGCCAAAGTCAGTACCTCAATAGGGAAAGGTATAAAAAGTAAAGCAGTAGAGACAGCTCTAGCAGCTGTTAATCATGACCTTACTAAAGAAGCCGTTGAGAAAACTGTAGCTACAGTTATCACTGCTAAGAAAAAAGCAGACATAGCTATTGAGGCTGTAAGAGAAATAAAATCAAGTACAGCTCTTGGCATTGTCGAAATGGGGCTAAAGGCAACACCAGAGACATCAAAAACTGTATTAAACGCTGTTAAAGCTTTAGAACCCGGTGATATAAAACGAGTAGCTAAAGCAATTTCTGAGAAAAATCCTGAACTCGCAAAAAGAGTTGAAAAAGTTTATAACCGAAAAATGGAGTATCTGAAGGATCTTGGTCAAAGAAGAGATGATTTAATTAACGAAGAAAATATTTCTCCTATAATAAAAGACATAAGTAAGAATGGCAGTATAAAGGGTCAGCCTGCAACTGCAGTAGCTGCTGCTATTAAAGAAACTATGGCAAGCAGAATTGAAAATAGAGCTGCTCTTGAAATGATTAAGAAAGCCCTAGATGTTTACAAAAATTCAGATGCTTATACAAATAAAAATACTCCTGGCCGTATAAGTGAAAAGAGTATTACTACTTTAGAAAACCGATTACAAAATGCTGAAGATCGCATTAATAGTGAAATGACAAATGAAAATGTTAAGAGTACAGTAGATAAAGTAAAGAAAACATATGATGAAAAAGCCCCGGGTGTTAAAAAATACATAAAGGAAAAAGCTGAAAAGTGGGAAGGGAAAGCAACTAAATTAGTTGAATCTATATCTAAGTCTACTAGTGATTTCTCCAGAGCTTTAGAGGGAACAAAAGTTTTACCTGAGGGAAGTCTGCAGGAAAAACTAAGTATACTAAATGATATGTTAGAACAAAATCCGAATGAGGGTAAAAACCTAGTAGAGTCTATACCAAATATGGTTAAAGCTTTAAGTCAAGTCGGGTATAAAACAGAAAGTGACTTAGCAGATCTTGTAAAACAATTTCCTGGGCTGGCTAAGAATAAGGAATTCTACAGCGAACTACAGGGAAGATTTGCAACTACTGCAATTCTAAAAGAAAATACAGACACAGTTGAAAGTACGAAGGAAGAGCCTAATAAGGCTTTCCAATTCTTTAAAAAGTTAGGACTACCTGAGTGTAAATAATGGCCTTTTGCGTTAACTATAATAAATTTCAAGAGTTCCTACACAAAATTAACCAGACTGTAGAGATCGACAAAAATAAAGAAAAAGATCTCCGGTATGATGTGTGGTCAACAACATCAAAACAGGTATCCGACCTTATAAATAAAGGGGTGGATTCTATTACCTGGGATGAAAATAAGTCCCGTCACATAAAAAGTCGTATAGAAGCAGCTCTTAAAAGAGTAGATGAATCCCCAGAGTCGGCATCTGATTTTGTAAAAGACATAATCAATGATGAAGATGGTAATAATATTGAGTATTCAATAGCTCTACATGAACTTATGGAATCAGTTAAAGGTGAAGCTGATAAAGCAAGAAATCTGGGTATTGAAATATCAGAAATAAGTAATGACGGTATTCTACCTTCATTACCGTTATCACGTATTGCTGCAAGTATCGGCAGAAAAATAGCCTATCAAAAAGGTTACAGGTTCAAATCACAAAAAATAAATGAGTCTACTCCGGCAGAAATAGAAACTCTTTACTACGGGATAGGTAAACTTGCCTTATCCGGCCTGGAACTAAAAGGGTACGTAAAGCTACAAGAAAACTTATCGACCATAAAAGACTATATTGAGGAGAATGAGCTTAAAAAAGAATTCCCAAAAACTAATATTAAAACAGATAAAGTACTGAGTGTATCACTGACCGTAGATAAGTTAGGGATTAAACCCGGTACAGCTGAAGTTTACTATTTCCTTAACCGCTCTGAATCGGATATAACAGATACAAAGCTAGGTACCATTACAGATATTATGAGAGCTGTAAAGCAGGTAACTCAACCTGCCGAAATTGCTTTGCCTGATACAAAAATAAAGCTAAGTAAAAAGCAGCTGGCCGAAAATGATGATCCTAATATCGTCATTAACCCAATAACTGAGGAAGTTAGAAAAAGTCTGTATGACAAACCTCTTTACGTAAATAAAAGTATTCACTCACTGATAACTCTACTAAATAAAGAATCATTAAGGTCAGGCAGATCTGCCTCTCAAATAGTAAAAGACAAATTCAACGGGCATCCAACATTAATAAATTCATTGTTCGGGTTAAAAAGATCAGATGATTTCTCTATTGATAAAAAAGAAAGTGTAGCTGGACAGAACTTGTCTAAAACAACCCCACTAGATGATCTGGTAGATAATTACGACGCAATACAGGGTGATAGCACTGACCCTGTAGGTTTACACCTTCCAATGAAAGTGGGCAGAAATGATCGTCTTTATTACGTGAACAGTGTATTGAATGCACATGGATCAAAACAAAGTCGCTATATGCTTACCGCAGGCTCTTACACCGTAGATACGGGTTCCGCTGACTACGATTACCTTGTACATCAATTGTCAGAAACTCTGGGCGACAGTGAGCTTAGCTACGGTGACTTCACAGGCAGAACTAAAAGTAAACTGGATGAAGCCCTAAAAATACTAAGTGACTATGAATCTGCCAGCACTTTACAGAAGAAGCTGGTGGCCATAAGTAATCTTTCAGTAATGTTTCCTGGTACTAACTACGTGTCATTGATTACGGCTTTAAAAGGCGTATCTGACATCCGTAATCCGGAAAAAGGAAAAGTAGTAACAGAATTTATGGCTTCTGCTGACGCTACAGCTTCTGGTGGTACCCTGACTTTCTTACAAGCTCTAGGTACCAATCCAAATGTAGAGAAATTCCTGCAGCGTATAGGTATGCTGAAACAGGATGACGGGTCTGTAAAAGTTACCCTGGGCGACTTATACGGATTAATGACAGAATCCATTAATAAATTTGTTAAAGGTGAACCTATCGAAAATATGATAGGACAGGATCTTAACCCCGTAGCTACAGGCTCCAGGCTTATTCTGCAGGACACTGTTAAACTTTTATTTGATGAAGGCAAATCCACCCGAGAACTGTCTAAAGACCCAACAATGACCTTTGTATATGGTCAAGGGCGTAAAGGTGCAACTGATACAATGGCCAGATCTTTGGCAGACCGTATTATTGATAATCTGGATGATAAAAGTACACGAGAGTACTTGGTACGTTTACTCGGCAAAGACTATGCCAATATTGAAAGCAGTAAACTAAAAAATACTAAGGATCTGTATAAAAGCATAGTAAGCGAATTGAAAAGCTCAGGACTGGTAAATGACCTTTACAACATTATGGATGCTTCTATTAATCAGGAATTCCTGGCCGAATTTAAAGATAGGTCAGATAAACTATTTAAGCTAGTTAAAAAAGTAAAATCAAATGTACCGTTTAAAGTATTACCTGCTGGAGCAGTAATATCTGGCATAAAGCCGACTTTTTCTGAGATTAAAAAATATGGTATGCCATTAACTAAGGTATTTGAAGTTTCCAGTACTGTACCAACTGGTACCGATACAGTATTAACCCAGAAACAGAAGCTAACTAAAACTGTAGCAGACGTATCCACGATACACAGTATTGACGCTGCCCAGCTTTATCACTCCATGATGAAGCTTGATTCAGATAAAGGCTCTGTGGTCGTTCACGACGATTACAGAGGCTCTGTGCAGGATGTACGTGCAATGGAATCTTTATACCGTGAAACTACGGTAGATATTGTAAAGAATTACGACATTCAACAGCAAATACTAAATTCCATAGCTGCTTATGACCCAGAACTATCTAAGTCTGCTGAGTTCCAGGCTCTAAAAATTGAGCTGGATAGCAATATGGAAACCAAGAAGCAAATTATTGAAGAAAAATTCAATGATGAGACTGATGCTTTAATTGGTAATGGAAATGAGTTCAATACCTTTGCCGGTAAAACAGAAGAAAAGACAAAAGGATTAAAATCCAACAATAAACCTGCAGTTAAGAATAAAACCCCTGAGCCTGTATCTATGGCTATGGAAATTATGCAGGAACTGGAAAGTGAATCTCCCATTATTGCTCGTTTCATGGAGCAAATGAAAAAGGGAGAGGGTAGTGTAAAAAATGCTGACAATAATATTGATATGTACGTACCTGACATTGGCGCCGTACAGCTAACAGGAAATGATAATACTGGAACAAAACTCGACATATCAAAACCTGCAGACAGAAAAGCCCAAAGAGAGCTAATTGAGCATGAAATAACTCATGCCAATACTACGGGTTATATCCAAAAAGCATTAATGCCTGAAAACAGGAATACCCAGGAAGGTAGAGATGTTCGTTACTTTAAGAAAGTAGCGGATATACTAAGAAAAGACATTAATAGTATGACTAACGCCATGAAAATGGGCGAGTCTTACCATCGTATATCTTATATCGCTAAACAACCTACAGAAGCCCAGCAAATAGCTGAGATGGTAGCAATACTTAATGCTGAACCAGAAGTGGCAAAGGATCTTTATACCTACCTGGCAAAAGAGCATGGCAATATTGTTGGCAGTGAGAAATCACTAAAAGCCCGGATTAAAAGATTTATTGATAAAGTAGTAAAAGCCATCAGCAATGTGACGGAATCTGATTTAGTTTCTGACACAGTAGATATTGATAAGCTATATACAGCTATTATGAATACTACGGAGAATGGCCTTACGCAAAGAGAAGAGTACTACCAGGAAGCAAGGAAGTACCAGAAAGCATTTCACGCTAACCTTCCATTTGGCGAGGGTGGAAGAAAGCCTGTAGGCAATATCAATTACCTAAATTACGCTGTAGCTAGTATGCTTAACAGTAAATTAGAAAGAAAGGGTAAAAGGTTATTCGGTACTCTCCACAGTATGATGAAGGAAACATTCCCTGTATACACTGATGCTGTAAATAAAGTAGCGGGTATCTATGATGACTCTAGTGCTTTACAAGAGATACTTCATACAATAACAGGTGAGGGTGTAAATAAGAGCAAGAAAGCAGACATACTCGCTAAATTTGCAAAAGTTATGGCAGACCAAGTATCCGTCGTAAATGAGCAAATGGGTAAATTTAAAGAACTACTTTATCCTTTATCTGACACTGAGCGTAAAACTATTGGAAGATTTGTAACGGAAATGCCATTGCAGGACTATTTTGCCCTGGCAAGTGAATTTGACACTAAAGACGCGATAGCGTCTGAAGTGGTGAGGCTGGAAGCTGAACTTATAAAAGTAGCCCCAAAGGCTATTAAAGAAGTAAATGGATTAATTGCCTGGAATGTTACCCAAGAGGAAAAAAAGGCAGGTAAAATATATAACCTGGAAGCAGGTAGTGTGGATATAAATAGTGATGTAGGGAGAAAAGTTAGAAAACTTCTAGCTCTTAAGTCTATTCAAACTATTGGGGCTACTGAATTTGAAGCTTTCCTTGAAAATACTGATCTGGTTAATTTAGTAAAAGACCAAGTTATGGCTAACAAATTAAGTCTTACAGAGAATAGAGGTACCCATCTCTTAAAAGATAGTATGATAATGGATTACTATAAAAATCCCGTAGTTACAGAAGTAGTTGAGCTGAGGAATTTTAAACGTTTTCAGAACGGAGACTCTGGCAACTGGAAGGTTTTAGTCACACCGACAGAAGACACTTTAGGGGTTATTTATGAAGAAATTATTGATTCGACAAAACAGCTTGGTGCCTACACAGACATAAAATTACATGATACAGATATAACTGTAGATAAGAGTATGGCTAAGTACAAAGGAGTGGTAAAAACTAAAGACGGGTTTAAGTTAAGATTAACTAAAGAACAAAAGATAGAATTAGGATTAGTAGAAGATTTCAGCCAGGAACTTGTTCGCAGTACAGCTCACAATATGGCAATTCAGGATTCACAAATTATTCGTGATTCTCTGCTAAAGAAAGACACATGGATTGAAATTGGGAGTAAACCGACTAAACTAATTGATATTATCAAATCAGATAATGTTGATAATCCGTGGTTTATGAAGTTGGAAGATGGTGTGACATTAGATAGTATGGATGCAGAATCACGCAAACTTATATTGTCTAAATATAAAGCTGTTGGAACTAGGGTTTCTAATGTAAGTAGTTTTGATGAAAGCGTAGATTTCGTTAGAAAAGATATTTCTCACTGGTTGATGGGAGGTAGTGCAGAATCGCTGTTTAAAAATCCCCGGTACAAATGGGCTGTAAGAATTTTAAAAGATTTCATAGCCAGTGCTAAAATTAATATGGTTGTGCTAAACCCTATAAAGATTGCTAATGATAATATTTCTAATATTGCCTACCTTGGGGTTATGGGTGCAACCCCTTGGTTCATAGCTAAAAACTATAAGGATATTACTAGGGACTTTCAGGAATTTTCAGATCTACAGCGTCAAATAATAAACCATAAGGTAGAACTAGTTTCTAATCCAGAAAATGAAGTTACTAAGAAAAAGGTAGAACACCTACAAGAACAGCTTAAAATGAATCCTTTGGGTGATTTAACAGAGAAAGGTTTTATAAACTCCCTAGGTTCTGATCTAGTAGCTAAGAATGCTGATACCTTATCTGGTTTACAGGCAGATATTCATACGGCTCTTGAATACTTACTTACTAAGGATGGGAAGAAAAATTACGTAGGGCATTTTATCACTAAACTGCAAAATGTAGGCGGGAATGGTGAGGACTTTCTTAACTACATTGGTCAAAAAGCTAAGAAGACAGGTAAAACTGGAAGGGGTTTTGAAAAATCAATGGATGAGATTGCTAGTCGATTGAGAGAGATACGTACAGAAGAGGATGTAGTGAGTTACGTTGCTCAGTACACTACAAGTCCTGGAAGTGAGCTAGTTAGGCTAGGTGCAACTATGACAGACTTAACTGATGTTATGGCAAAGGAAACCTTATACCGGTACCTGACACAGATACAAAGAATGAGTCCAGAAGACGCTAAAATTACAGTATTGGATTCTTTCCCAGACTATAAAGAAAATATGCCTATGGCGATAAGACAGCTCAGTGATTTAGGTATTATCATGTTCCCGTCTTTTTGGTTAAGAATACAAAAAGTAATCTACAGAATGGCCAGAGATAAACCAGTTAATCTAGGTGTTGAGTTGTTAATGGAAGAAATGATAGGAAGTAACTTCAATAGCATTATGGATGCTAATATCATTGCAAAGTACAACAGCTTTGGTGGTATATTGCATACCCCGTTAGAATCTACTAACCTATTTTAAATAAAAAGTGGGAACTGATTTCTCGGTTCCCACTTATATTTAAGTTAGTCTGGTATGTCATCCTCATCTGGAAATAAGTTGTCTCGGTTGAATATAAGGTAGCTAAGCCCCCATACTCCACCAAGAATCAATATTACCAATAGAAGATACGCAAAGTAGAAAGAGGCAATTAATGCTGCTGTAAAAATAATAGCAATAATAACTGCTTTCCCCGCTGCCTCGAATGACACCTACTTACTCTGATTTGCCAGCAAACCGCTTCTTACCGAAGACAGGGGTCTTAGCTGAATCAGCTGATGCACCTTGATCACCTGCGGTACCTTTAGGGCGTTGTGCAGCAATCCATGCAGTAACCTGCTCTTCTGTAACACCATCTCTATAGGTTACGTTATCAACGTATTTCTGGTCATTTTCATATCCCTTACCAACATCAGTTTCGTTAACAATTTCTTCAGCAGTTGCTTTATCATCTGCACGATAGAAACCTTTAATAACTTTCTTTTCAGTAATGCTGCCGTTATAGGCACCATATTCCATTTGAATTCGAACCAGAACATCAATATCAGACAAGTCTTCCAGAACAGCGGCAGCTTTATTAGCACCATTCTTACCCATAGGCAGTTCAGTTTCAATAGGGTAAGGTACTTCATCAACACCTGTAATAACCAGTAACTGATTAAATACTTTAGCCCCAATTTTATTCGTGGTATCATCATTGTTGGTGACACGAAGACTACCGTAGAGTGGTTGTTTCTGACCAGCGTGTTCCAGGAAAAGGTCAACAGAAGTAGAACCACCGTTAGACACACTAACGAATGGAGCAATAATATTAACAGGATAAATACCTGAACTATTAATGTAACTGCCACCAGACTGTTTAACGTCTTCTTGTTTTTTACTCACTTTTGCAAATGCCATATTATTTACCTCTCAGAGATTTATAGGGTTGGCACCCTAGTTAAAAATGTAACAGACAATTTCTGTTACAAAGATTAAGTAGTTTTCATCATTTCCAAAGTATAATAATGAAAGCTCAATAAGATAGCTTTATACTGATAAAGTCAACACAAAAGCATGTCTGGGCTACATGACTAGTACGTAGGGAGAGCATAGCATCAAGTCCACAATAAAGTATAAAGCGTATAATTAGGCGCTGTCTTTCCAGCTGTCAGGGCCATGACTCCCGGCAAATCACTTTAAAGTGACCACTTTTCCGCTTCGCTCTGTTTTTCAGTCAGCGAATCTAAGTGTTTTTGAAGGTTAAAATCTTCAATAGGCATATTATCAGGGAGACCCGCTTCAGTAGTACGAGAAACCATTTTTGAATTACGGAAATGAACAATACGCTTTTTACCCCTCAACTCAATAAATACAGCTTCATCCACTTCAGACAGAATACCACCCTTCTTACCATAGCTGCCACCAGCATTTACCAGAGAGTAGCCAGAGTTTTCTTCGTTGTAAATTGCATGTGATACCAAAACTACGTTGAAATTAGGTGCCATATCACGTTCAATGAAATCAACAAATTTCTTAATCTCGGTATTTACTTTACTGTAAGGAAAAGACTTAACCTGTTCCAGAACGTAACCTTCAATATCTAATATTATTTTTGATATTGAATCAATAGCAATAGTTTTTGGTTGTACCCCTACGGTTTCTTCATAAACATTAACCTTTTCTACAATAAGATCAATAAGCTGATCTACTGAGGTAAAGTCAGGGACATTTACATGGGGGATAGCAAACGGGAAAGCTTTACCATCACGAGCAATTACTAAAGTATCGGTTAAAGGTTTTAATAAACTTGTTTTACCGATATTAGGTAATGATGATACGAGTAATTTTACATTGCTCATTTTAAATTCCTTAAATAGGTTGAATAATAATTCGTGAAATGAATAAGAAGATACTTATAAATATACCGGCAACTAAAGCTGAAGCCATACCGCTAAAGGTTCCGTAAAATAATGCTGCAAGACCTGCAGATAGTGTAATGTCAGTTTGCCAATGGTATTTAGCAAAGAATTCAAGATTTATCTTGTACATTATTATACCAAACGCCAAAGCTGTTAAAAAGCCAATACCTAGTATTTCGTGCATAATGTTTACTCCACTTTTAAGCGTAGGAACTTTGGAAGACCTATCTTAATCAGCAGAATGATAAAAGCCACGGCAGTCAAAAATGCCGTTGTTAAAATTTCCATAACCTACTCCTAGATTATATTTAGTTTGTGTGGGAGTTTTTTATCCTTTGAAGGCGGCAGGGAAGCCGACGACCCCCTAGCGAGATTGCGTATGTTTTTCTTAG
>Ga0136596_1001609_pt1 | contig 9995 bp, 10 predicted proteins | sample AntRauTorcE11897_FD_101387 | JGI IMG/M metagenome (GOLD analysis project Ga0136596, IMG submission 101387) | Saline lake microbial communities from Rauer Islands, Antarctica - Metagenome Torckler E11 #897 | ecosystem: Environmental > Aquatic > Non-marine Saline and Alkaline > Saline | place... | reverse complement strand
TTGAATGGCTGAAAAGATAGTATACATTTGGCAAAAATGCCGAGAAAGGAAACGAAAAATTAAAAGATTCTCTTTTTGTTGTCTTACCTTTGGTGAGCAACCATATAGAAGCAAAAAATAATGCCCGAAAATTTTACTCTCCCCGAATCCTCTAAAATATTAGAACAGATCAGTGCGAAGAAAGCTTTGTCTTTAATAATAGGGCTCAGTGCGGCTGCCGTACTTTTCTTATTCTGGCTGATCTATTTTAAGGAAGGAGCTGAAGCACCTGTGCCATGGATCAAAAATCTCTCAGCAGTAAATGCGGGATTAAATTCCCTGAGTACAGTCTTTTTACTGTTGGCTTTTCGGGAAATAAAGCGCAGAGATTTTCAAAAGCATATGCGATTTAATCTTGCTGCTTTTGTGACTTCCTCTTTATTCCTGGTGAGCTATGTGGTTTATCATCACTTCGTAGGTGATACAAAATTTATGGGAGAAGGATTTGTCCGCCCCGTTTACTTTTTCATATTGATAAGTCACATCATCCTTTCTGTTTTTGTGGTGCCGCTGGTGCTGGCCAGTTTTTACTTTTCATTAAGTGGGAAGTTTAAAACTCATAAAAAAGTCTCCCGATGGACCTTCCCCATCTGGCTGTATGTTTCGGTAACAGGGGTGGTAGTTTTCTTTATGCTGAGGATCTGGGGGTAGGGAATATTGAATATCGAACAGAGGGATATTCAATATTGAAGAGATGTAACTACGCCCCACCGGGAGTTACTCCGCCAGCCACTAAGTAGATTCCAAGAGCGATGAGTACAAGGGCAAGCGATACCTGCAATTTACTGGCTTTAATGCGTTGGGCAATATACCACCCTGATATTGTACCTATTAATAGAGGAACTGTCAGGAATAGAGCAAGGTACCAATCGACCGCACCGTGGATCATATATCCGAAGGTTGCAAATCCTGAAATAAAAATAGACTGAACCTGTGCTAAGGCAACGGAAAGTAACATGGGGACACCTAAGATCACCATAAATGGAACGGCGAGAACCGGGCCGCCAACTCCAAGCAATCCGCCGGGCAATCCAACCGCGAGTCCAACCCCCGCCAGCCATGCTAATCCTTTGAAAGAATCGATCTGTAGTCGACTGTCTGGTTTGAGCTGCTTTTTTTGTCGGTAGAGGATCAGAATTCCCGTAAAGAAAACGAACAGTCCTAAGAGTATGGCAAATAAGGAAGCATCCAGCAAGGTATTGATCTGAGCACCTGCAAAGGCCCCGATCACGGAAGTCAAACTTAACACCCCGGCGGCTTTTCCGGCGATTTTACCCTTCAACTCTCCTGAGTGCAAATATCCCAAACTTCCTACGATTCCGGTTGCAATGAAAGTAGCACTTGCGGTACCGGCTACGGTACTGGGGCTAAGAGGGAGTAACGCAAAAAGAGCGATGGTTACAAAAATTCCGCCGGGTCCAATAGTAGTAATACAAACTCCCCCCACCAGCGCAATGATAAGCAGTAGGATCATGATCTCCATACTCATTGCTGTCATAGCGGTAAGAAAAAGGCTATACACTAAAGTCATTTATTTGATTGTAGATCAACCGGGTTTATGAAAACATTCCACCAAAAATAGCTGCAAGAACCCCTTGGGCAGAATTGATTGCAATATAAGCGGAGAACAATACAAGAAGAAAATTAGCAATATTCAATTTCCATGAATTGGTATTGATGCCCATTAGCTTTTTATCGTTCATAGCCCAGAATAGCAAAGCTGCAGTGATCGGCAATCCAAATACGCCATTGTAAGCAGGAAATAGAGTGATCATTTCTACCACACTTAAACCGGTTACCTTGGCAACTAAAGGAGAAAACATTCCGATCAAAATTCCGCCGGCAAAGATCATTTTGAATTCTTTGCTGCTTCCTTCTTTGTGATCAATGTCGAGCGCTTCGAGGATCATATATGGTATAGTCCACATGATGGGCACAATGCTGTTGAAGGCGGCAGCAATTACTCCGATCAGGAATACGATCATAGCCCAGCGACCTAAGACAATTTCCAGGGCTTCTCCCGGTGCCACAAAGGTTGAAAGCTCAGTATAGCCTGCAGGTCGCAAAACAGCGGCTGCCACAATAATAATTGCTACTGTGATCAACCCGCCAACCGTATATCCCATCGTGAGATCAGTTCGCATGTTCTTTACGTGCTTGTCACTATTCCAACCTTTGCGTTTTACTAAAATTGATTCAAGAAAGAAGTTTGGCCAAAGTGCGGTGGTACCAAGAATAGCAGCTCCCAGAAGCATAGCTCCTGTGTCAGGTATCGAAGGAATGAATCCCTTTGCTACTTCCACCATATCCGGACCGCTTGCCCCGGCTACAAATAAATAGAGTACGAGAAGCATAAACATCATGCCCGTCATTACTTTTTCAACGTAATCGTAATTTAGGCTTCCTACAATAATAGCGACAATTCCGGTGACTACAGCAAGTGGTTGCCAGGTAATAGCTCCACCGGTTAGAACTTCAAAACTCATGCCAACGGCCGCCGTCAATGCAAGGGTCCATGCGATACATCCCAGGGAGAGAAATAGAGCTAAGATCAATGCTCCATTTTTACCCAGTTTATTGCGGATGAAGGTCATTAGGGTATCTCCGTAGATTCCAAGCCGTGCACTCATGTCCTGCGCCATAAAACCAAGCATAACAGCGCCTATTACAGCCCAGATCAAAACATAACCATATTCTACACCGGCCTGACTTGCAATGAAAATGGAGCCGCTGCCGAAGTAGCTGGCAACCATGATGAAAGACAGTCCATATTTATCAAAGAAGTTTGCAAAAAATTCTTTCATGTATCAGAATCAAGTTTAATAGTTGTTGGATTGTTTAAAGGACTTACAAAAATGAATGTATATCTGGAGGTGGTATAGAGAGTTGATGAATAGTTGTCGTCCTTCTTTTTTATGGTAAATAATAAAATTATTCAGAAACTCATTTTATTCAAACATTAAGCCGGCCAATGGTAAGGAATTAGAGGCTAAGTTCGAAATAAGAATCTTTGATTTGCGCGATAGGAGGGTGTTTTTGGATGGATATGTTGGTTCATTTTTATTGAACCTAGGTAAGATTTTAAGTTTAAATGTCCATTTTCTATTTCACATAATCTTCAAAAATAACCGATATCATCATCTCATAAATTTGTGAGGAATGATGAATAATGAGCTAATTCGAAAATACAATGTACCCGGCCCTCGATACACAAGCTATCCCACGGTTCCGTATTGGAGTAAAAGAGGTATAAAAACAGAGGACTGGGAATCTACGCTCATAAGCGCTTTTGCTGAATCTTATGACGAAGGCATCTCTTTATACATACACCTCCCATTTTGTGAAAGCCTGTGCACCTTTTGCGGATGTCATAAAAGAATTACCAAAAGACATGAGGTTGAAGATCCGTATATAAAAACGGTACTTAAAGAATGGAAACTGTACACAGACTTTCTTCCAATTCCTCCTATAATAAAAGAAATCCATTTGGGAGGAGGAACCCCGACCTTCTTCAGTGCCAATAATTTGAAACAGCTGATCTACGGAATTTTGGATGAAGCTGAATTGGCTGAGGAAACTGAATTCAGCTTTGAAGGCCATCCCAACAATACTACTAAAGAGCATTTACAGACTCTATATGATCTGGGATTTCGGCGGGTTTCTTATGGCGTTCAGGATTATGACCCTCAGGTTCAGTTTGCGATCAATCGAATACAGCCTTTTGAAAATGTGAAAAAGGTGCACGAATGGTCAAAAGAGATAGGATACACATCAGTAAATCATGATCTGGTTTTTGGGCTTCCGCACCAAACCAAGGAAAGTATTCGGAATACGATCGATATGACCAACGAACTTCGTCCCGACAGGATCGCCTTCTACAGCTATGCGCATGTGCCGTGGATGAAAGGAAACGGTCAGCGTGGGTTCAATGAAGAAGATCTGCCGAAAGACCATGAAAAGCGAGCCTTGTATGAACTCGGTAAACAGATGTTTTTTGAGAATGATTATGTAGAGATCGGAATGGATCATTTTGCATTAAAGTCTGATTCATTATACAAAGCCATGCAAAGTGGAAGACTTCACCGAAATTTTATGGGCTATACGGCCGGAAAAACCAAAGTGATGATCGGGTTGGGAATGTCAGCTATCAGTGATAGCTGGTATAGCTTTGCACAGAATGAAAAAGACCTTGGTGAATATCAGCGAAGGGTAGAGGCCGAAGAGATTCCTGTTTTCAAGGGGCATCTGCTTTCTAACACCGACCTGATGATTCGTAGCCATATTCTAAATTTGATGTGCCGATTTGAGACGAAATTCGAGGGAAGTGAAAGTCAGTTCAGGAAGATAAAATCTAATTTGAATGATCTTGATCAGGATGGTTTGGTTGAAATTTCAGGAAGAACCGTCAAAGTAACCGAAGCCGGAATTCCCTTTGTACGAAATGTGTGCATGGCTTTTGATATTAAATTACATCAGCATCAACCCCAAAAGCCGACGTTTTCGAAGACGGTTTAAGTTCAACCAATAATTCTAATTGTCGAACCAAAACATTCTGCGTAAATTAAGACAATAAACTCTTAAATAAGATCTCAACTATGCTGTTATCAAAATCTTGCGTTTATGGATTGCGGGCTTCTCTGTACCTGGCTTCAAAAAGGGATGGTGGTTTTTATTCCCTTAAAGAGATCAGTGAAGAATTGGATATCTCCTTCCATTTTTTAACCAAGATCTTGCAGCAGCTTACCGCCGATGGATTGATGGAATCATACAAAGGACCTAATGGAGGAGTAAGACTCTCGGGTAAGGGCAAGAAAGCGACTCTTTTCGATATGGTGATAGCGATTGACGGGCCCGGACTTTTTACCCAGTGTGCGCTAGGCCTTCCGGGTTGTGGTTCACAAGATCCATGTCCGCTTCACGAAAGCTGGGTTGATACTCGGGGGGCTATTGAGAATATGCTAAAGAGAACTAATTTGGTCGAGATCGCAAAAGAAGGAAAAGAAAAACATTTTCGATTAACTGCAGAAGGACAGTTTTCCTGGCAATAGGCCGGAAATAAAAACCTTAAAAAAATTTCTAAATAAATAAGATAAAATACTCTTAAAACTTTATAACATCATGAATACACAAACATTATCCCAAAAACCGGTCGGTGAGATCGTTGCAAAAGATTACAGAACTGCGCAAGTGCTGCGTTCCTATGGACTCGATTTCTGTTGTGGCGGGGGAAGAACTCTCGAGAAAGCATGTTTATCCAAAAAAATAGAGGTCGAGAATGTGCTTTCTGATCTTAAAGCTCTCGATCGATCTGATAATACCGGTGACAATTACAACGAATGGGCGCTCGATTTCCTGGCCGACTATATCGTAAACAATCATCATACGTACGTGCGAAAGATGTTGCCTGAGATCAATTTCTATTCTGAAAAAGTAGCCCGGGTACATGGAGAACGTGATCCCGAATTATATGATATCCTACAAAGGGTCAGATTGCTGAGGGAAGAAATGCTTGGGCACCTGCAAAAAGAAGAGCAGGATCTATTTCCGCAGATCAAGGTTATGGTTCAAACAAGCAAAACGGGAGAAGTTCGTGAAGCGGTTGTTGAAGCATTGGAAGAAGAACATGATAAGGCCGGAGCAATTATGGAAGAGATTCAGGAGTTGACCAATAACTTTAATCCACCCGCCAATGCCTGCGCCTCTTACCGGGTGCTGTTTCAAAACCTGGAAGGCTTCCAGCAAGATCTTCACAAGCATGTGCATTTGGAGAATAATATTTTGTTTCCAAAAGCTTTGAAGTTCGAAAAAAGTTTGAACTGATAGATAAAAAATAGGCAGGCCGGTTTCTGTGGTAATCATAGAAATGGGTCTGTTTTATTTTAACGGCCAGACTTCATCAACCCTTCACAAGTATTATATATCCTAATTTGGGAGAGATCATATTTCCCTCCGCTAAAGTTTTCATTCAATAACAAACTATGAAGCACTCACTTCACTCATTTTCAATTCCCGTAATGGGCACCGGTCACTCTATAGACTCACCCATACGCGTAGCTCCTTTTGGTATCAACTCGGTAATTTCTATTGTGGATGATCTGCTGGTTGAGCGTATTCGGAAGCATTATTCAGAGATGCTGGATATACCATATAAGAATATTCCCCGAAACACAGAAGATGGTCGTGCAAGGAGAATCACGGCTTATTTGGATATGGTTCAGGATGTAGTTCAACAGAAGTTTGAGGAGATCAAAGCCCAGCCTTTTTTTAAAGAAAATGAGAAATCGAAATATTTTGAGATGCTTCCGGATAGCCTGGAACTAAAGAAAATGTATCAGAAGATGATCAATTCATCGGATGAAAGTGAGCAAAAATCGTTGGCATTGAATCTAACAGAAGGAATGAAAGCAGGTTCTATTGATGTGAATATCATGGCTAAAGTTGATGGTTTCAGCTATACCAATAACGGTCAGCCAATGACATCGGAATTCAGTGATGGAAGCGCGGCTCTCCGAGGATATGCCAACAGTAAACTTTCTTCGAGCCTGATACTATCAGCCGGATTCAATCCAAGACTATATAATTACCTGGGTGAATTTGAGGATTTTTACAGGGATGTAACCGGAAATATCAAAAAGAAGATCATCCTGAAAGTAAGTGATTTTCGTTCGGCTTTGATACAAGGAAAATACCTGGCCAAAAAAGGACTTGAAGTTTTTGAATATCGGATCGAATCCGGATTGAATTGTGGGGGACATGCCTTTGCATCCGATGGTTATTTACTGCCCTCATTACTCAAAGAATTCAAAGAAAAGCGGGAAATGTTAAGCAATGCCATTCAGCCTTTGATCGAAGGTTTTTATGAGGAAAAAAGTGATGGAGGATTTAAGCAGGAATGGACTTTAAATGAGCCGCGGCTTACTGTTCAGGGAGGAATTGGAACCAGAGGTGAAGCACGCCGGCTGCTGGAAGATTTTGAGATGGACGCCACCGGTTGGGGAAGTCCGTTTTTAATGGTTCCCGAAGCAACTACAGTGGATCAGCCAACCATGCAACTTCTTCAGAACGCAAAAGAAGAAGACCTATATTTGAGTGGGGTATCCCCACTGGGAGTGCCGTTCAATAACGTGAGAAGTACAGGTTCTGAAAAATGGCATGAAGAGCGGATTGAAAAAGGAAAACCAGGTTCACCTTGCCCAAAAGGATTTCTAGAATCAAATACAGAGTTTACGGAGAATCCTATTTGCACAGCTTCGACCCAATATCAGCTGCTTAAGATAAGTCAGATCAACGACAGCGAAATTCCGAATGAAATAAAAGAAGAGCAGCGAAGCAAGGTGTTGGAAAAAGCTTGTTTGTGTGATCACCTTGGCAATGGAGCCTTGATAAGTCTGGGAATTCTGAAAGAACACAGAGCCCCGCAGGCTATCTGTCCGGGTCCAAACATTGCCTGGTTTAACCGTCAGTATTCTCTGCAGGAAATGGTGGATCATATCTATGGACGAAGTGAGTCGTTGGTATCAAATGAGCGCCCACATATGTTCGCAAAGGAGTTGGTGATGTATGTGGATTATTTCAAGGAGTTGATTGGCAAAAGTGAGGAACCGGAAAATGAATTCAAAAAATTAACTCGCTTTAAAAATAATCTGGAAAATGGCATGGAATATTGTCTTGAAATAGCAGAGTCTGAAGCCTACCCGTCAGAGAATCTGAATTCCATAAAGCATACTGTAGTAGCTCAAAAAAAACGTCTCTCCAATCTTTTTGAAGCGCTTGAAAATAAAGTATTAGTAGCCGGATAAATCTTCATTCAAACTTAACGATTAACAAGTAGATTTAGTCAGAAACTAAACTTTCAAAGAAATTATCTCCATGAAGTTGCTGGTCAAAGATTCGGGGATCTGGCAATGGGCGATGTTCAGTTTTGTGCTGGCAGGTCTGACCGGGTTACTCTATCGCTTTGGATTTATTATACCGCTGCCTGATGAACTCAATCTGGAGAATATTCGTCATGCCCATTCGCACTTAATGTTTTTTGGTTGGGCGACCTTGCTCCCCATGTACCTCATAAAGCTGGATTCTGTACCGGGATATCACGCGGCATTTGGCGCCAGGCTAATGAAAGGATCGCTTTGGTTTTCGCTTATCTTTGGCTTCATGTCTTTTCCCTCATTCTTTCTGTGGGGATACAGAGCTGTGGAGATGGGTGGCGTAACCCTTCCAATATCAGCCATTATTTCCGGTGTAGTTATGATCGGATGGTATGGCTTTATCGTTGGATATCTTATCACTCGAAAATATAAGCGAGATTTCAAATCAAATATTTGGTTTGAAGGTGCACTGCTGATGTTGTTTATAAGCTCACTGGGAGCTTGGGGTGTGGGTTTTGCAGAGATCATTGGCATCGGCGGGCCACTGTTTGGGAAAGCACTTACCCATTTCTTTCTGGCTGTTTTTGTGGAGGGATGGGTACTTTTGGTGCTGATCGGACTGATCGCAAAATCATTGAAAATGAATGACAACGATTTTGCATTATCCCCATGTATCGTTGTGGGACTGATCGCTTTCGGGGCACCGCTTACTTTCCCGTATGGCATCCCGGAATCTTTTGTCAGTATCAACACGTCGGTGGCAGCCCGAATGGGAGGAATCCTTATTGCCGAAGGAGTTTTACTTTTTGTTTATTCTGCATGGAAAACCAGGCGTGGAAAGATCTCGATATGGATCTGGCCGCTCGCGTTTCTAGCTTTAAAAAGTGTAATGCAACTTATCGCTTCACTTTCACCCGCCGACTTATGGTTATCCGACCATGGGATGCGCATCTTCTATCTTCATGTAACATTATTAGGAGCCCTCAGCACAGGATTGGTGGCGTTTCTAAGTGAGAAGGAAAGTCTGCCAAAACGATATTTTTACGGAGTTTTAATAGCTGTCTCTATTCTCCTTTTTAGTCTGATCTTTATGACTAGCATATGGCCGGAATCACTCAGCGGAATTTGGATATATACCGGATTGACTGTCACAGCAATTTTGCCAATAATCGCAGTTAGTTTATTTTGGGTGAAATTGAATAAAAGTTGAATGTTCAAACAATTTAGCTGTCTGATTTATGCCTTTAATAGCGAGACTTTTTCTTAAAACCGGAATGACCTGGTTTCTGATCGCACTCTTACTTGGTGTTGTTCAACAGATCGACACCCTTTTGTTTCCTTCTATTTCAGCATTATTCTGGCATACACTGATGCTTGGATGGATCACCCAGATCATCATGGGCGTATCGACGTGGATGTTTCCCGGCAGAATGAAAGTAGAGTCTTTTCAAAACCAAAGATGGTCATGGTTAGCCTATGGGTTTTTGAATGTTGGGTTGATCATAAGAATTATTTCGGAACCATTCATTTCTTCCTCAGACTGGATGGTTTGGAAATATCTGCTAGCGATATCTGCGGTAATTCAGTTTTTGGGAGTTGTAAGCTATGTAATTGAGATCTGGTCCCGGGTGTTATCCAAAAAGCAGCGGATGAAGAAGAAAAGAGCAGAGGGTTGACATGCCGTTTATTTCTAGCTTAATGATTCGTCTGTCACTGGTCTATCTGATGATCGGTGTCAGCATTGGTGCATTGATGCTTATCAATAAAGCCTTTCTGATTAGCCCGCTCATTTGGTTCATATTTCCAATTCACATCGAATTTTTGATCTTTGGGTGGATCATCCAATTTACTCTTGGTGTTGCGTATTGGATATTGCCCCGATTTCTAAAAACTAAAGGAAGAGGAAATAAAAACCTGGCCCGATTGATTGCATTATTTTTGAACGTAGGTATCCTTCTAGTGGCTTTTTCAGGATATGGACTTGGGAGTAAATTTGCTTTAGCCGGAAGGATTCTGGAAACTATGGCGGTTGGATTCTTTATTTATTTGCATTGGAACAGAGTGGTTACTTACAATCGGGGTTGAACC
>Ga0136596_1001608_pt1 | contig 9995 bp, 8 predicted proteins | sample AntRauTorcE11897_FD_101387 | JGI IMG/M metagenome (GOLD analysis project Ga0136596, IMG submission 101387) | Saline lake microbial communities from Rauer Islands, Antarctica - Metagenome Torckler E11 #897 | ecosystem: Environmental > Aquatic > Non-marine Saline and Alkaline > Saline | place... | reverse complement strand
GCGATGCTCACATTATTGCTGAGATTATCCGCGAAGAAGCGGTCGACATTATTGACGACATTGATGTATTTCGTCGCGGGGTCAAGGACAAGGCTGAGCGATTAAGTGGGTTACTCGGCGTAATCACTACCGCTCGCTTTATCAAGCGAGTCTTAGCACCGCGGGAAGACAAAGATTAATAATTATTTTAATTACATACATTATGAGTGAGGAAACAGACAAGAAATCACACACTGGATTAATAGCCGGTATTAGTGCAGCTTTGGCGGCCGGAGCTGTCTACTTTTATGGGCCCAATAGCGATAAGCACCGAGAGGAGCTTCACGGCTGGATGGTGAAGACCAAAGGTGAAGTTCTAGAGGAACTCGAAGGTCTTGAGGAGGTGTCTCGCGAGAAGTACGATGATATTGTTGACGCCGCCGTTACTAAGTTTGCTGCCCAGAAAGTTGAAAAAGAAGCCAAAATCAAAAGTTTGCGCGAAGAATTAAAGGGTGAGTGGGAGGCAATTAAAGCGCTAGCTGAAGAAAAAGGAGGAGAATTGCGTGAATCAGCTGCAAAAAAGATTTCTCAGAAAGGAGAGGAGCCGGCATCCGACATCGAGCCGGATGAGAAGTAGACGCAAGATTTTATACTGATATAGTAGTTATAAGGGACCGCTTCAAGCGGGTATTACTGTAGTTAATCAAAATATACTCTTATGTCTGACATTAGCAAACATTGCCAAGAACTACTCGATGAGTATCGCATCCTTCGCCGCCGTTTGGAGGAGGATGAGTTTACAAACCCTGACCTTGATGATGCACCGACAAATGAGGATGAGCAGGCCGATCGCTTAGAAGAATTAAAGGAAGAACTTGAGGATAACTGTGATCTAGAACTTCCTGAGGAGGATGATGCCGACATTGATCTTCCGGATCACGCCGGAGGAACACCGAGTGAACCCATGGACTTCGATGCTGAGTAAAAAATTGATCTATTATTAGCTTCTAGATATTCACTATGGCCGGAATGGAAATACAGCACAAAGGGGTCAGTGGTGTCGATGATGCGACTCTAAAAACTCACATTGCCCGGCTATCATCTTATCGTGATGAGCTAAAGGGAGTTGTGAAAGCCGGAAAGTATACCTCTCCGGAGGCTGCTTTAGTGCTGCCCAGTGATACCAATTTGCACAAAAAAGTTACGGATATAACTGCTGCATTTAGCAGTAAATCAGAAATTAGTGACGTGATTGTAATCGGTATGGGTGGCTCGATCCGGGGCACCCAGGCGGTCTATGATCTACTAGTGAGGGATGACAATCCAACACTTCATGCCATTGATACAGTCTCAGCTGATCACATATCGTCGGTAGTAGAAGCCGTTACCGGCCAGGCTGTCTCAATCAATAACTTGGTCATTTGTGTTGTTAGTAAATCAGGACACACCAACGAAACCATCGCTAATACTAATATTTTAATTGAGAAATTAAGCCAGCACTTCGAGCGCCAGGATGTACTTGATCAGGTCGCAGTTATTACTCAACCGGGCAGTGATCTAGATGCATTGGCAGCAGAGCTCGGTACTGTTCAGCTACCAATTCCGGAGCAGATTAGTGGCCGCTTCAGTGTACTCTCAGCGGTCGGCCTCTTGCCGCTATCGCTGTGTGGGTTTGATACTGCCACGCTTTTGTCGGGAGCTGGCTCTATGCGTGAGGCCGCTTTGTCTGGCCGGCCTACTAGTGATCCGGCGGCGGCACTGGCAGCAATTATTTATACACACCTGAAGGAAAATACCCGCATTCTCAATCATTTTTTCTTTACGCATCAGGCAGATAGTGTCGGGCGTTGGGTCAAGCAATTATATGCCGAAAGTCTAGGTAAGCGTACCAATCGCCGCGGCGAGCCAGTATTCTCTGGTGTCTATCCGGTTACTACCATCGGGCCGGATGATCTTCATGCAGATTACCAGCTGCAGCTGGGCGGTCCTAAAAACTTCTTTACTATTTTTGTGCGCGAGCGTGATCCGGCCGGTGATTTCAAACTGACTATCAATGATCAGGGCCTACTGCCGGAAAGCCTCTCTGAGCTTCGCGGCCGCACGCTCGGTGAGCTACACCAAGCCCTGGCTTCGGGAGTAATGGAGACATTCAGAGCTGACAATCGCTTCTTTGTTGAGATTACTGTGCCCCAGTTTAATCTCGAACGGATCGGCCAGTTGATCCTCTTAGAGGAGCTGGTGGTAATGTATCTTGGTCACCTGTTGGAGATCAATACCTTTAATCAGCCGCAGGTGGAGAAGTACAAAAAGCTGGCTAAAACTAGCCTTAAAGAAAAATAACTATGTATATCGTTATTGATATTGGTGGAACCAAAACACGAGTAGCGCAGGTGCATGATCTCAGTGAGCCAGTCGAAGTGATTGATAAATTCCCGACAGCTCGCAGTGCTAAGACCGGAATGGCGTCAGTGATTAGCTGTATTAAAGATAATGTCGACGAAGAAATCAAAGCAGTAGCTATAGCCATCGCCGGGGCAGTTGATGAAGAAAAGCGACTTTTAGCCGGACCAAATCTACCGGGTTGGGTTGGCGAGCCGTTGGCTGAGGGCTTCAGTGAGCTACTGCCGATATCTGATGTTGTCGTGGCTAACGATACGGCCATTGGTGGGCTCGGAGAAGCGGTAGCCGGGGCTGGTACAGCTAACGGTATTACTGCTTACTTTACGGTTGGTACCGGAGTTGGTGGGGCTCGGATTGTTGACGGTAAGATTGATCGATCAGCTGCTGGATTTGAGCCCGGTCATCAGGTGGTCGATATAAGCGACTGGCTTGATCAATCCGGCGACATTCCTGCTGAAGGCCATATTCCCGGCCATCTTGAGTACTATCTTTCGGGAGCTAACATCAAGCGCGTAACGGGCCAGGATCCTGTGGATGTTACGGACGAGGCCCTGTGGTCAGAGTTTCAAGACCGTCTCGTGGCAGCACTCAATAACATCATCGTTATGTGGTCACCGAATGTAATTGTTATGGGCGGCTCCATGATCATTCGCAATGAATACCTCTCCTTTGCCTACATGCAAAAGGAGTTAGAAAAAAAGGTGAAGATATTTCCGGTAGTACCAACGTTGCATCGCGCGCAACTGCAGGATAATGCCGGCCTGGTTGGAGCTCGTGAGCTTCTGCGCCAGCACCTAAGCTAAATTTTCCTCTTAATTTTACGAGATCCAAGATGGCAATCGTTATGTCAGATACCTTTTATTTACAATCAGAATTTCAACCAGCCGGTGATCAACCGCAGGCCATTGAATCTCTTACTGCCGGTCTGGCAGCCGGAGAGAAGGACATCACTCTTCTGGGCGTGACTGGTTCTGGCAAGACCTTTACGGTCGCTAATGTTATCAATGAAATCCAGCAGCCGACTTTGGTAATTGCCCACAATAAAACCCTGGCGGCGCAGCTGACTCAGGAGTATCGTGATTTTTTCCCTGATGCTGCGGTTCATTACTTTGTTTCTTACTACGATTACTACCAGCCGGAAGCTTACGTGGCTGGAAGTGATACCTACATTGAAAAAGAAGCTCAGATCAATGATGAAATTGACCGTCTGCGCCATGCTTCGACGCAGGCGCTTTTAACCCGAGAGGACGTGATTGTGGTGGCCTCCGTCTCCTGCATTTATGGCCTCGGATCACCTGAGCGCTACGAGGAGGTTAATCAACGTATCGAGGTTGGGGAGAAAATGAGCCGTCAAGACCTAGCCCGGACCTTGGTTGACATGCACTTCCGGCGCAATGATACCGCTCCAAAACCGGGTAGCTTCCGAGCAGTAGGAAATACTATTGAGGTGGTACCGGTTAATGAGGAGGTGATGTACCGAGTAGAGTTTCTGGCCGGCGCAGTAACCCAAATTGAGAAGATCAATATCACCACCCGAGAAATCATAGCTACGATTGAAAATTTCTTTTTATTCCCAGCCGAGCACTTTATCTCGACCGAGGCAGAAATTAAGCGTGCCTTAGCTTCCATTGATGCTGAGCTAACGGAGCGCTTAGCTGAGCTAAAAGATCAAGGAAAGCTCCTGGAGGCTGATCGCCTGAAGCGCCGGACTCGTCATGACCTAGCCTTGATTCGTGAGGTTGGCTACTGCAACGGAATCGAGAATTACGCCCGGCATTTCTCTGGCGCAGCGCCCGGAACAGCGCCGGATACGCTCCTGTCCTACTTTCCGCGTGATGAGGCCGGTAATCCGGAATTTTTGACCATCATTGATGAGTCGCACGTCACGGTGCCACAAATTGGTGGAATGTACGCCGGTGACCGAGCTCGCAAAGAAAATCTCGTCCGGCACGGATTTCGCCTCCCGAGTGCGCTCGATAACCGGCCGCTGAAGTTTTCTGAGTTTGAGGATCGGGTTGGGCAGGTTATCTATACCTCAGCTACACCGAGCGACTATGAAGAAAAGGAGAGTGATCGAGTAGTAGAGCAGATCATTCGTCCGACCGGTCTGGTTGATCCTAAAATTGATATTCGGCCGGTGGTTGAAGACGGTGAGTACCCCGGACAGGTGAAGGATATTATCGCTGAGGCTGAGACGGTGATCGAGAAAGACCAGCGCATTATTATCACTACGCTGACAAAAAAAATGGCCGAGGATCTCTCGGCTTACCTGACTGAGGCTGATGTTAAGGCTGAGTATTTGCATAGCGAAATTGACACCATGGAACGCATCGAGATTCTGCGCGATTTTCGTAAAGGTGTTTTTGATGTTGTTGTTGGGGTTAACCTTCTGCGTGAAGGGTTAGATCTTCCGGAGGTATCACTGATCGGTATTCTTGATGCTGACAAAGAAGGCTTTCTGCGTAGTGAGACCTCTTTGATCCAGACGATGGGGCGAGCGTCGCGTAACGTTGATGGTCGGGTAATTCTTTATGCCGAGAAAGTGACTGGTTCGATGCAGCGAGCCATCGATGAGACCGAGCGTCGGCGCGAAATCCAGCTGGCTTATAATAAAGAGCATGGCATTACGCCAAAAACTATTGAGAAAAAGGTCGGTTCAATCACTGACACGATGTTTACTGCTCACGATAAAGCTGTCGATACGCTCATTGGAGTTGACAAAAAAGCTTTTGATGCTGATCCTGAGGGCTTTATCCAAGAGAAACAACGTGAAATGAATGAAGCGGTAAAGGAGCTTGAGTTTGAAACGGCCGCTATAATTAGAGATGAAATAGTGGCTTTAAAGAAAATGCTGGCAGCTGATGAATAGTCCGAATTCAGGTAAGTTTATTCAGCGCGCGTTCATTACTGGGGTACAATGTAGTTAGACTGGTGTAACAAATCTACACTGTGGAAACTAAAGAGCAGTATAAAAATCGTGTCGCTCACCTGGAGGATGATTTACATAATCTGGAGGCGTACATGGAAGATTTCACCTCCTTTCTTCCGGTGGCAGTCTGTATTGCCAGCACGGATAGTGTAATCGTCGATACAAATGAAGCCTTTAGTAAATTTGTTGGGCATGAGAATAAGGAAGCGATTGGCATGAAGCTCGATGAAATATTTACTGATCCAGCAAAATTTAGAAAATTACGTCAGGCCGTTGATGAAGGTCCAGGCAGCCCTCAAAGCACGAGATTAACTCTGCAAAAAAAGTCTGGCGATGAGCAGTCGGTGCGCCTAACAATCGGCATTCGTCGCGATATCGACAGTGAAAATTCTGGTTACTTTATCGGCATAGCTCCGGTTCCTGAAAGTCAGCCAAGTGCACCACCGGCTCCAACTGCAATTGAAACAGATTTGGCCAAAAAAACCGCTCAATTAGAAGGTGAATTAAGTAATGAACAGAAAAAAGAACTGCACCAACAGCAGAAAAACCAGGCGATCTTGAATGGCCTTCAAAATGCGATCATTGTTTTGGACAAAGACAATAATATCGATACAGTGAATGATCATGCGGCCGAGATACTTTCTGTTGATCAGGGCGAGGTGTGTGGTCAATCTCTTGACATGTTGCGCGAGCGTGATGACCTACAGGCGCTAATTACCAGAATTGATAGCGGTAGCAGTGATGAGTCTGACAAGTTTAAGATTGGCGAGCAGGCGTTTGATATTAGCACTCAGCCAATTACAACAGCCGACGGGACGACGTATCAACTAATCACCCTCCACGATGTGTCTCGAGATGAGTTTATCGAGGAGATGAAGATGACGTTTGTAACGGTTGCTGCCCATCAAATTCGTACACCCTTAGCAGCTATTCGTTGGTCGCTGGAAATTTTGGTTCAGCAGCTAGAGGATGAGGAGCAAAAGCAGATCGCCCGACGCGGTTATCGTAGCGCTCAGAATATCTTAGAAATTGTTAATGAAATTCTTAATCTCGATCGCCTTGAGTCGGGGCAGGACGGCTACTCTTTTGCGCCGATTGATATCATAGAGCTTCTGGATGGCTACGTTGAGGAGGTCGAGGCTAATAATCGCATCATTGAGCAGGCAGACATTATTTACAATCGTCCAGTTGATCCACTGCCAAAGGTAAGAGCTGACCGCGAGAAGTTGCGAATTGTCTTGAGAAATCTGATTGATAATGCCTTGAAGTATACTGATAGTGACGGTAGTATTGAGATAGAGTCATCCGTTCATGTCAGTAATGATTACAGCAATGACATGATACAGATTTCTATCTCTGATAGCGGTATCGGCATACCGGCCGCCGATCAGGATAAAATCTTTTCTAAATTTTACCGAGCTGACAATGCCACTTCAGTCAAAACAGAAGGGACCGGTATTGGCCTCTACATCAGTAAGCAAATTGTTGACCTGCATGATGGTACAATATGGTTTGAGTCAGAAGAAGACTCTGGGACAACATTTTTTATTCGTCTGCCAATTGCATAAATACAAGACTAAGAAATTACCATGACTAACGAACGTACATTACTACTGGTTGAAGACGACAGTTTTTTAGTTGAGATTTTGGTTAAGAAGTTTAAGGACGATGATTATAGGGTAATTCACGCCAGCAATGGTAATGACGCGCTTCGTAAGGCCCATGATGAGGATCCAGACATTATTCTACTCGATATTATTCTCCCGGGTATGAATGGATTTGAAATTCTTAAAAAACTCAAGGATGATGAAACCACTGCGGACATTCCGGTGGCGTTTCTGTCTAATTTGGGTCAGAAAGAGGATATGGAGAAAGGGAAGCGGATGGGGGCTCTTGATTTTATCGTTAAGGCTAATCACTCACTTGATGAAATTGTTGTTCGGGTCAATAAACTTATCGAAGAGCAGTAAGCCGGCGCTACTTAAGTTGATTTTTTCATACCAGCTTGTATGGTGGGGCAGTATATTGAACTTCAGGAACAAAAATGTAATGTATTAATACTCGTACTGATGAAAGACACGATTACAATCAGTGGTGCGCGCACGCACAATCTCAAAGACATCGATGTGGAATTACCCCGCGGTGAGATGATTGCGGTGACTGGTGTGTCCGGCTCCGGCAAATCGTCACTGGCCTTCGATACTATCTTTGCTGAAGGCCAACGCCGCTACGTCGAGTCTCTATCTTCCTATGCTCGACAGTTTCTCGACCGAATGCAGCGTCCGGATGTCGATGAGATTACCGGCCTGAGTCCGGCCATTTCGATCGATCAATCATCACGCTCCTCGAACCCACGCTCAACGGTAGCGACAATTACCGAGGCTTATGATTACCTGCGTATTCTCTGGGCTCGGGTTGGGACGCCCCATTGTCTGGAGTGCGGCCGGCCGATCGAGAAGTTATCACCCGAAGAGATCGAACGGTTGATAGAGAAGCAGGTTGAAAAAGAAAGAAAAGCAGCAGAGAACCCGGAGGATGTAGCGGTCTACATTTATGCACCAATCATCCGAGGCCGCAAAGGAGAGTATTATCAGCTTCTCTACGATTTGCTTGAGCGGGGCTACTCGCAGGTTTTAGTTGATGGCGAAACCAAGCGTCTGCGTGAGCAGATTGTTCTCAAGAAGCACAGTACTCATGACATTGATGTCCTGGTTGATGCTATTTCCTTAGCTGATTTTACGAAAGGAAACGACGATGTGCGCGATCGTCTGGCAGAAGCAGTCGAGCGCTCTTTGAACGAAGCGGATGGCCTGGTGCGCGTCTGGGTTGGAGACGGCAAGGATGCTGGTGATGAGGAGATGAACACCCGTGGTAATTTAATGAGTAGCCAGTTTACCTGTCCGTACGATGGCTACTCCTTTCCCGAGGTTGAGCCGCGGCTCTTCTCCTTTAACTCACCCTACGGTGCCTGCCCGACCTGCAATGGCCTGGGCACCACTGAGTACAAAGGAGAAAAAGCCTGCTCCGACTGCAAAGGTGCACGCCTGCGCGCGGCGGCGCGGAACGTCTTTCTTACGGCCGGTGATGAGCAGTTGAATATTGCTGATTTCGCCGCTTTGACCGTCGAGCAGGCCCTAGAATGGTACGAGAAGCTTGAGATTGATGGTGCCAAACAGAAGATCATCGACGTCGTTAGTCGCGAGATTTCTGACCGCCTTGAGTTCATGATTGATGTTGGTGTCGAGTATCTAACGCTGGATCGCCGCGCCAATACGCTGAGTGGTGGCGAAGCCCAGCGAATCCGCCTTGCTTCACAGCTAGGGAGTAAGCTGGTTGGCTCGCTGTATGTTCTCGATGAGCCAACTATCGGCCTGCATTCGCAGGATACCGATCGACTTATAAGTACGCTCCATAACCTTCGTGATCTCGATAATTCAGTTTTAGTAGTTGAGCATGATCGCCAAACAATTGAGGCCAGCGATCATCTGCTTGATCTCGGGCCCCAAGCCGGGATTCATGGCGGCGAGGTGATGGTCAACGGCCCAGTTAAAAAGCTCCTTAAGAGCAAGCAGGCCGCCAAGGACTCGCTGACGGTTGCTTATCTGCAGGGAGACAAGGAGACACCGTATCCCGAGGAGCGCCGCAGCGACAACCAAGGACACCTCCGCATTAAAGGCGGGCAGATGCACAACATTAAAAACTTGAACGTGAAACTACCGCTGGGGCGGCTCATCGCGCTTTCGGGAGTTTCTGGCAGTGGGAAGTCTTCTTTCATGTACGATATTTTATACAAGAACCTCAAGCGGATTTATCATGATCGAGAGGCGGCTAACGAGCCGATTAATTGCAGCGATTTTGCCGGGACGGAGTATCTAGCCCGGGCGGTGATGATTGACCAGTCACCGATTGGCCGCTCTAGCCGCTCTAACCCAGCCACCTACACCAGCGCCTTTGACTACATTCGTGATCTTTACGCCGAGACCAAGCAAGCGCAGGTGCGTGGCTTTGGTAAGGGGCGTTTCTCCTTCAATACCTCTGGTGGTCGCTGCGAGGCTTGCAAAGGGAAGGGAGAACAGAAGATCGAGATGCACTTTTTGCCGACGGTCTATGTGCCGTGTGAGATCTGTAGTGGCCGGCGCTACACCGAGGATACCCTTGATATCGAGTATAAGGGAAAGAATATTTTTGAGGTTCTTTCGATGACTGTCGAAGAAGCCGCCGAGTTTTTTGAGGATATCCCGCCGATTGCTGACCGGCTGGAGACGCTGGTGCGAGTTGGCCTTTCATACTTAGAGCTCGGTCAGCCCTCAACCACACTGTCGGGTGGGGAGGCCCAGCGCATCAAGATAGCCTCGGAGCTCTACCGGCGCCACACCAAAAAGACTATGTACTTGCTCGATGAGCCGACGGTGGGCCTGCACTATGAGGATGTTCGCCAGCTGGTCGAGATTCTCCAGGAGCTTGTAGAAAAGGGGAATACGGTGATGGTCATCGAGCACAACCTCGATATTATTAAAAATGCTGACTACGCCCTTGATATGGGCCCGGGCGGTGGAGAGCATGGTGGCGAGATTGTGGCTGCCGGTACGCCCGAGCAGGTTGTGAAAAATGACGACTCCGTGACTGGGCCGTTTTTAAAAGATGTCCTGAATAATTAAAAACCTATAAACGATATTATTTATAGGTT
>Ga0136596_1001606_pt1 | contig 10004 bp, 10 predicted proteins | sample AntRauTorcE11897_FD_101387 | JGI IMG/M metagenome (GOLD analysis project Ga0136596, IMG submission 101387) | Saline lake microbial communities from Rauer Islands, Antarctica - Metagenome Torckler E11 #897 | ecosystem: Environmental > Aquatic > Non-marine Saline and Alkaline > Saline | place... | reverse complement strand
ATAAGATATGATAAGGCCCAACATCAGTAGGGCTATATATTTCAAATAATTCAAAATTTGGTCCCGATTCAAAACCTTCAATTTCTTATTGAAATAAGGAAAAAGCAGCGGAAGAAACATTAGTGGAAGCATTTTAGAAGCGACGGCACCTGCAAGTCCAAGTGCTGATAAATACACTTTTGAAGTGCATAGATAGTATAAACTTAAAGCCAGAAAAAATAACATCACCGCTTCAAAATGCAAATTGAATGTTGATTCTAAAATCACCAGGGGATTCAAAATAAAAAACAATATCTGGGATTTAGGCAACTTTAAATGGGGTAAAATTTTAAGTCCAAACCAAACGATACCGATTTCTGCTGTGATATTAAAAAGTCTAAGGACAATAATATTCAGAATAAGACTAGACTGTCCAATAGCATAACTTAAAGTGTAAATCAATTGTGCAACAGGCGGATAAGTAGAGTAATTTGAAGCGTTTAGATCTCCCATTCTATCATAAAGCAGGCCTTGAAAGTCTTCCATCTCGATCGTATGGCTTTCAACAAGTTCCTTAGGCAGATGCAAATAAGGATTGATACCTTGGTTGTTGAGCATTCCATCCCAAACAAACCGATAAAAATCCTGAGATAATTCTGGGATTGAGAATAGGAAAATGAACTTTAATAGAAAACTCAATAAAATCAGATAGCTAAGTCTTATACCACTTTTATAGAGATAGAAGGAGAGACCAAAAGCTGCCGTATATAAAGAAAAAAGTAACCAAAATTGAGACCTTTCCAATTCGTAACCCAGCCAGTAATAAATGAAACAAAGCGAGATGATGCTTAAAACCTTTGTCCATGTATTTAGTGCCTCAGCTCTCATTAAGCATTTGAGAAAATCGTTTTGAAGGATATAAATCCAAAACCAAACACAAGCATCAAGTGAAAAATCACTAAGCCGAAATCTTGTGTGATGTAGGCGCTATAAAGTCCGTAAATGAAATAACCAAATAACAAAACTTCAATACCGTTGAGGATCGAAAGTTTTTTATTGATGTAGGTTTTGCCCTTCCAGGTATCGGTATCCGAAGAAATATCAAATTTTGGAGTACGGATAAAGGCTGATTTTTTATTGAAGTGTCCTTCCAGAATGGCTAATGTATTATGAACAGATAATCCCATCGCGATAGAAAAAAAGGTAATAAATAAACCTGTAAATTTCAAAAGGGATAATGAATTTCGGTTATGAATCTCTTTATAACTCGTCCAATAACCATAAATGAAAAAGACAGTACTGATTCCCATAGCTGCCAAAATATAAAAAATGCTATCCCAAGAACCTTGCTGGAATTTGATATACAAAATAGGAATACTGAGGATCGCGACAAGCAAAATCAGTAAAAACATACTTGAGTTGAGCAAATGAAAACAGCTGTGAAGTTTGGACATAAAACTTAAGTCTTTACTTTGAACAACAGATTTGAAGTTTTTTCTGAAATTTTCTGCGGCTCCTTTATTCCAGCGAAATTGCTGTGACCTTGCCGCGCTCAAAACTACGGGAAGCTCTGCGGGAGTTACTACATCTTTAAGATAGGTGAATTTCCAGCCTTTAAGCTGAGCCCTATAGCTCAAGTCCAGATCTTCAGTTAAAGTGTCACCCTGCCAATTTCCAGCATCTTCAATGCAAGATTTTCTCCAAACTCCGGCAGTTCCATTAAAATTGATAAAGTGTCCACCAAACGATCGTCCTACTTGTTCAATAAGAAAATGAAAATCCAATGCGAACGCCTGGATTTTGGTGAGAATGCTATAGTTTCTATTAACGTGCCCCCAGCGCGTTTGCACAACGCCTACATTTTCCTTGTTAAAGTGTGGTATCGTCAATTTTAACCAATCTGGTTGAGGTAAAAAGTCTGCATCAAAGATCGCTATAAAATCACCCTCCGCTATTTTCAGACCTTCTTTGAGAGCCCCAGCTTTAAAGTTTTTACGATCAGTTCTATGAATGTATTTGGCATTGACTCCCTTTTCTATCAGCTCTTGAGTGAGTTGTTCAGTGTAAGTTTTAGAAGAATCTGTAGAGTCATCAAGAACTTGAATTTCTAATTTTGATGAGGGATAATCTAGTTTTGATATGTTTTCAAGTAAACGTTTTACTACATATTTTTCGTTGTAAAGGGGAAGTTGAACTGTCACTTTTGGCCAGTGAGTTGGATTAGCAACAGGTTTTACTTTTTGTTTTTTCGTTTTCTTATAGTTAAGAACAAGCTGAAGCTGTAACAAGCTGTAGATGAGAATCACCAGGAGTGCAAAACTGTAAAGTCCAACGATGATGTAATCTAAAATCATTTGAAAGTGTATTTAAAAATCCAGCCTAGTATTTTTACCCCAGCCATAACAGCTCCTTTTATGGTTCCAGAAACTTTGGATGTTCCAATCCTGTTTCTATAATTCATTTTAACCTCGGTGTAGCTTAAATTTTGTTTCAAAGCTTTCAATTGCATTTCTACGGTCCAGCCGTAGGTTTTATCTTCCATGTTCAAATCTAAAAGCTTTTCATATTTAATAGCCCTAAAAGGTCCCAGATCTGTAAATTTCGAATTAAAAAATAAGCGCATCAAACTTGTAGCTAACCAATTCCCGAAAATTTGAGGAAATGTCATAGAGCCAGGTTCTCGTTTAGACTTTACTCTGGCACCAATCACAAGGTCTATATCATCTTCAGTAATTGGTTTCAAAAGCTTATCCATTTCATCGGGATAATCGCTGTAGTCTCCATCGAGAAAAACTACTATATCGGTAATGTCTTCCAGGTTTTGCAAATAAGAAAGTCCATTTAAGCAGGCATATCCATAACCCATATTGGGCTCGTAGAGAATAGTTGCCCCAGCTTCCTTCGCATTTTTAGACGTCTGGTCTGTTGAGTTATTATCCACTACAATAACTTCAGAAATATGCGAAGGAATATCGTTGACGACCTTCGCTATAGAGCTTTCTTCATTATAGGCAGGGATGATGACACGGACTTATTCATAGGTCGCGAAAATACATTTTTAAAGGTTAGTCGTTTTACATTCAGCTTTATTTCATGAGTAATTAAACCTTAATTAACTTATTTTCGTAAATATCTATAAGCGAGTTTTTTATAAAATTGTAGATAAAACTAGATTTGCATAATAAATTTAAAGAGGTAGATTTAGAAAAAATTTCGAATGCAACCAGATGAGCTTATTTTACAGTTAAAGCAAAAGAATGAAGTCGCTTTTTCCCAGATTTACGATATGTATTCTGAAAATATTTTTGGAATTATAAATACTATAGTCAAAGATGCAGAGATAGCAGAGGAGGTGCTGCAGGATGTATTTATCAAAGTATGGGACAAGTCTGACTCCTATTCTAGTGAGAAAGGTCGCTTTTTTACTTGGCTTCTGAATATTTCCAGAAACGCTGCTATAGATAAAGTAAGATCTAAAGCTTATAAGAACAAACGTAAAAATTCAGATTTTGATGATTTTTCGTTTTTCATAAAGGACGACATGGATCTTGACAGCATAAGCGACGGGTATGGAATCAAAAAATTTGTGGATAAGTTGAAGCCTATGTGTGTGAAGTTGATCGACTTGTTATTCTTCAAAGGGTATACCCAAAAAGAAGCTTCAGAAACTTTGGAAATCCCCTTAGGAACTGTAAAATCCAGGAATAGAACTTGCTTAAATTCATTAAGAGATACATTACAATAATTATGACTACAAAAGAATATATAGAATCCGGATTACTTGAGCTTTACGTTTACGGAACGCTTTCTGGAAAAGAGCAAGCCCAAGTTGCCAGGGATGTTGCTCAAGATTCGGAATTGCAAGCTGAGGTAAAAGCCATTGAAAAAACTTTGTTAGAACTTTCTAAGGCAACATCTTCTGGTGTTAATCCTTCTGTTAAGAAAGAGATTTTTAGAATTGTTACAGAAAAATCTACAGTGCTAAAACCTAAGGTGAAAATAATAACGTCCAATTATTCATACTTTGGCTGGGCTGCTGCCATACTACTTTTAGGTGGTATTTTATGGATGATGAAATTAAATCAAGATCTCGAAGAACAGATCAATCTTGTTAATGAACAACTAGAAACCAAAGAGATTCAGGTAGCAAATTCCAATCAAAACGTGCAAAAACTCGAGGACTTGCTTATACAAATGGCTCAGCCTGGGACTCGTAAATTCATACTTCCAGGCAACGAACTCAACGCACCCAATTCCTCTGTAGCCGCATTTTATGATAAAGACACAGGTGAATTAATTCTAGACATTAGTCGTTTGCCAGATGCGCCGGAAGGAATGGTTTATCAAGCGTGGTCACTGAAGTTTGAACCACTTACTCCTAATAGTATTGGACTTTTGGCTGCATTAAATTCTCCTGGAAACAAAATTTTCAGACTGGGTGATATACCGGAATCTGAAGGTTTTGGAATCACTTTAGAGCCAGCAGGCGGAAGCGAGCAACCCAATCTAAATCAACTTTTTGCCTTAGGAACAGTTTCATCTTAATTCAGCCTCCAAATTTCAAAATTGAGAGCGGCTGCAAATATAATCCAGAGAATATAAGGAATAAGCAAGTAGGCAGCAGTATTGCTTACAATCTTAAACCACTTGAAGGTGATTAAAACCAGGACGATGAGTGCTACAATGATAAAAAGAGCTACGAGTGGTGACTGGTACCCAAAGAAGGTTACAGACCAAGAGGCATTCAAAACGAGCTGAAAACCAAAATGATACAATGCGGACTTTACCCAAAGATGATGAAAACCTTTGCTCCATACCAGTCCGGCTGCAACACCCATCAAGACATAAAGCAAGGTCCAAACTGGAGCAAAAAGCCAACTTGGCGGATTAAAAAAAGGCTTTTCCAAAGTTGTGAACCAAGTGTTAACGCTGGTTTGTGTGGCAATTGAGCCTAAAAAGCCTATGCCCAAACAGACTACAACTCCAATTAATATCTTAACTACTGTATTTATTTTCATGAGTGTCTTTCTAATAAGCAAAATATTAATATTTTTCAAGATCTACAACCTATTCCAGAACATCTCGCTTACTTATATTTGTCTCAAACATCAAAAAAATGAACACTAAAGACTTTACTTATAAAACATCACAACTTTTACCAGACTTAGGTTCGTATACAGCTGAAGCACCTAGCAATATTGCACTTGTGAAATACTGGGGAAAATATGGTGAGCAACTTCCCAAAAATACATCCATAAGTTATACACTCGACAATTGTAAAACCAAAACTGAAGTTGTTTTAAAGAAACGAATTGAGGCAGATGATCAGTTTCATTTTGAAGTGTATTTGGATGGTGATTTAAAACCTGCTTTCAAATCCAAAATTGAAACTTTTTTAAAGCGCATAGAAACCTATACGCCTTTTTTGAAATCTTTTGAATTTGAGATTCACACAAAAAATACGTTTCCCCACAGTAGCGGAATAGCTTCATCTGCTAGCGGTATGGCTGCTCTTTCAAAATGCTTTATGGCTATGGAAAATTCAGTAAAACCTGAACTGACAGATGAATTTCTGGCACAGAAAACATCATTTTTGGCAAGATTAGGATCTGGTAGTGCCTGCAGAAGCACAGGTGCTAAATTGGTCGTTTGGGGTAAGCACGAAGACATAGAAGGCAGCTCCAGCTTTTTTGGAATTGATTATCCGCATGAAGTCCATCCAAATTTCAGAGCGTTTCAAGACTCAATTTTACTCATAGATGAAGGCCAAAAACAAGTGAGCAGTAGTATAGGTCATGATTTGATGCACGGACATCCTTTTGCAGAGCAACGTTTTCAACAAGCAGATGATAATATTTCAAAATTGAAATCTATTTTATCCTCAGGTAATTTTGATGAGTTTTTTGCTTTGGTAGAATCTGAGGCTTTGTCACTTCACGCGATGATGATGACAAGTTCTCCATATTTCATCCTAATGAAACCTAATACTTTAGAAGTAATCAATAAAATCTGGGAACTTAGAAGATCTGAAGAGGTCCAGATCGGTTTTACGCTCGACGCCGGAGCCAATGTTCATTTGCTCTACCCGAATACTTCTTCTGCCAGGGTCAGAAAATTTATTACCGAAGATTTAATCCAATTTTGCCAGGGAGACAAAGTAATTCATGATCAAATTCAGTTTTAACTTTGTTTATAATATTTGAATTAAAGTTCAACAAAATAAATTAAATTTGTAGATATTATTTTTTTGAAGAGATATTTTTTCTTAATTGCCATTATTTATCTCTTAATAATCATTAATATTTGCAGAACAGATTGATTTTATCCTAAAGAGACACCTATGAAAGGACCCTTATTTTATTCCAAGATCTTATTATTTGGAGAATATGGTATTATTAAAGATTCCAAAGGACTTTCTATCCCCTACAACTTCTACAACGGAGCTTTAAAGGTTGACGAGAATCCAGATGAAAAGGCTATTAAGTCCAATAAAGAATTAAAGCGATTTTCTTCTTACCTGGAGGGACTGAACACAGAAAAAAGTACACCAGTTCGTTTTGATTTAGATTCATTAAATGAGGATCTGGACAAAGGAATGTATTTCGATAGCAGTATTCCTCAAGGTTATGGCGTAGGAAGTAGTGGAGCTCTGGTAGCCGCTATTTATGATAAATATGCGTTTGATAAAATCACAATTCTTGAAAATTTATCTAAGGACAAACTTTTGAAGCTCAAAACTATTTTTTCCAAAATGGAATCTTTTTTTCATGGAAAATCTTCAGGCTTAGATCCGCTTAATAGCTATCTAAGCTTACCCATACTTATCAATTCAAAAGACAATATTGAACCCGCAGGAATTCCTTCACAAGCTCAAAACGGTAATGGTGCTGTCTTTCTTCTGGACAGTGGCATCGTGGGAGAAACGGCTCCAATGGTTCAGATTTTTATGGACAATATGAAGCAGGAGGGTTTCAGAAATATCATGAAAGATAAATTCGTAAAACATACAGATGCCTGTGTAGATAACTTCCTGGAAGGTGATTTCAAATCGCTTTTTGGAAATATAAAGCATCTCTCTAATGTTGTTTTAGATAATTTCAAACCTATGATTCCTAAGCAGTTCCACGAGTTGTGGAAAAAAGGTATCGAAACCAACGATTACTACCTCAAGCTTTGTGGCTCTGGAGGTGGCGGCTATATTTTAGGTTTTACTCAGGATTTTGAAAAAGCCAAAAAAGCCCTGAAAGATCACAAATTGGAAGTGGTTTATACGTTTTAAAATCTATTGATTCATGTCTCGAGAGAACAAACGCCTTTGGCTCAAATTTTTGAGTTTGTTCTCCGTCATTCGCGGTTATAATATTCTTATTATTGTTATAGCTCAGTACTTGGCTTCCATATTTATTATGGCACATCACATCCCCATTAAGCAAGTTGTGCTGGATGTCAATCTTTTTTTAATCGTTGTATCAACAGCATTAGCCATCGCTTCCGGATACTTAATCAATAATTTTTACGATTCCGAAAAAGACCTGATCAACAGGCCCCAAAAAACCTTACTCGACAACTACGTCAGCCAGAAAACCAAACTAGGTGTATATTTTACACTCAACTTTCTCAGCGTCATCATCGCTAGCTACGTAAGTTTTAAAGCCGTTTTATTTTACTCCATTTACATTTTCATCTTATGGCTGTATTCTCATAAGCTCAAACGCTATCCTTTTTTAGGAACACTCACTGCCGGAGTGGTAGCTATATTGCCATTTTTCATCATTTTCGTCTATTATCGGAATTTTGAAGAAGTGATTATCGTACATGCGGTTTTTCTCTTTTTCATCATTCTTATCAGAGAACTCGTGAAAGACCTGGAAAATCTAAAAGGTGATTTCACATTAGATTACTCCACAATTCCGGTGAAATATAATGTGAAATTTACAAAGCGACTCATTTCTATATTGGTGATTTCCACCATCATTCCAGCGCTTATACTCGTGCTTTATTTCGATTCAGGTTACATGGATTATTACTTCCTCTTATGCGTGGTGTTACTCATCATATTTCTATTTCAGCTCTGGCGGTCGGAGCAGAAAATCCACTATCTGGTTTTACACAATCTTCTTAAATTTGTCATTGTTCTCGGCGTTTTCAGTATCATGCTTATTGATATCGAAGAGGTTTTAAAAAGAATCTTCTAGAGGTTTTATTTTGAATTTGTATCCGTTGGCCTCAAGCTTTACGATATACAGCTTAAGATAGGAAGCTAACTTAGAATATCCGTCCTGAGTGTAAAGAACCGATTTAGGTGAACGTTGTCCACTAGTGATAATTTGAATACTGAAGTCTTATCGATATTGGACCATTACTATTTTTATAATTTTCAACTCCAGTCAAAGACCTCACAGGTTTTTGAAACCCGTGAGGTCTCATCGCTTGCTAACAAAAATAATATTTTTCATAGCCTGAGAACACCCAACTTCAGATGAACGGTCTCTTCTGGAATAAAATTGAGAACTGAAGATTTATCGACAACGGACCATTACTAAAAGTTAGCTTGATTTTTATAACTTTCCAACTCAAGTCAAAGACCTCACAGGTTTTCGAAACCTGTGAGGTCTCATCTCTTGCTAACAAAAACAATAATTGCTTTAGCCTAAGAACACTCGTCTTTAGTTGTTCGTTATTCTTTAGTAATAAACGTATAAATTAAAGTCTTATCGACATCGGGCGTTCACATTTAAACTCACTACGTCATGAAAGTTTATTGTCGAAAAATATGGAGTCTAGCAGTGGTAAATTCCGAAGAAAATTTACTTCTCTTCAGGCAGATACTCCAACCTTAAGATATCGATATCCTCGATGAGTTTTTCTATCTCTTCAGGGTTGGTGCCGTCGTAGAATCCGCGGATGCGCTTTTCTTTATCCACCAATACAAAATTTTCTGTATGAACGAGGTCGTAGGGTCCGCCATCACCTTCGGTTTTGGAAGCCAGATATTCTTTTCTCGCCAGATTGTAGATTTGTTTTTTGTCACCGGTCACCAGATTCCATTTGCTGTCGATAACTCCTTTTTCTTTTGCATATTTTTTGAGCTGAGGAACGTCATCAATTTCTGGCGTTACAGAGTGAGAAAGTAATTTGATGTCATCGTCATTTTTGAACTCTTTTTGAAGAGTTTGCATGCTTTTGGCCATGTCAATACAAATGCTCTGGCAAGTGGTAAAAAAGAAATCGGCGACATAGATTTTGTCTTTATAATCCTTCTGTGTAATCGTATCACCATTTTGATTCACCAGCTTAAAATCTTTGACTTTATGATACTTGCGAATGTACTGGACCGTCGTATCCACAAGATCTGCAGTAACCATACTTGGTTGAAAAACAGGAAGCTTGGGGGTGGGTTTTAACTGGTTGTAAATGAACGCAATGATGATTGCTGAAAGGATGAGCATCACCACAAAGAAAAACTTGTATCTAGCAAAAAACTTGAGCATAGTTGTGTAATATTTTGCAAAAATAACTCGAATGCATGTCCTGTAATGTCTCATTGGTTACAATTATTTGTTAACTATGCGGCGTAGAGGTTCAAAAATTTTTTATGCACAGATAAAAGATTACTTTTGCGACTGAAAATTTCTGATTAATGGATCCATTTTTTATCAAAGCAGTTCAACTCCTTTTGAGTTTATCTATACTAATTGTATTACATGAGTTAGGTCATTTTATACCGGCTAAACTCTTTAACACCCGAGTAGAGAAATTCTATTTGTTTTTTGATGTCAAGTTTTCGCTTTTCAAAAAGAAAATTGGCGATACGGTTTATGGTATTGGCTGGTTACCACTTGGTGGTTATGTGAAAATTTCCGGGATGATAGATGAGAGTATGGACAAGGAGCAAATGGCAAAACCACCTGAGCCCTGGGAATTTCGTAGTAAGCCAGCCTGGCAACGACTCATCATTATGTTGGGCGGTGTGACCGTGAACATTGTATTGGGATTCCTCATTTATATGATGGTTCTTTTTGTTT
>Ga0136596_1001602_pt1 | contig 10011 bp, 9 predicted proteins | sample AntRauTorcE11897_FD_101387 | JGI IMG/M metagenome (GOLD analysis project Ga0136596, IMG submission 101387) | Saline lake microbial communities from Rauer Islands, Antarctica - Metagenome Torckler E11 #897 | ecosystem: Environmental > Aquatic > Non-marine Saline and Alkaline > Saline | place... | reverse complement strand
ATCACATGTGAATAAAAATGGGTGCATTGGTTGAACTACAACGAAATTAACCGTAATTTATCAGGCTCTGATTCAAATAAATAAACCACGATAGAAATGCGAGGGTGGCGGAATTGGTAGACGCGCTAGATTTAGGATCTAGTACCCTTACCGGTGTGGGGGTTCGAGTCCCCCCTCTCGTACGATATTCGGCATTATTATCCATTCTCATCGTTAATTTACCAACTTAAATAAATACAAGTGGAATTATCCGTTCAGGACATCACCTCCGTAGATAAAGAGATCACCATTCATGCAGACAGGTCCGATCTCGAACCTAAATTTAACAAGGCCTACAAGAAATACCGTAAAGAGATCCAGATGCCCGGCTTTCGGCCCGGCAATGTTCCTGTTGGATTGATTAAAAAACGGTTTGGCAAAGAGATTGAAATGGAGGAGATCAACAGCTACGTACAGGAAGTATACGAGAATGATATTGTACCCGAATACGAGCCGGTTGGCGAAACCCAGATGAAAGATATGAGTTGGGAAGACGACAAACTGGAAGTCACGTTTAAGGTAGGCACGAAACCTGAATTTGATCTTGCAGATATTGAAAGCATCACGGTTGACCGAATGGTACATGATGTATCTGATGAAGAGGTTGAAGAAGAAATTGAGCGTACCCTCGATCGGCAGGGTAACTGGGTTGAGCAGGACGATGATACTGAAATAACTGACGAGTGCCGTGTAATAGTCGACGCAGTTGCGTTAGGCGAGGACGGCGAGGCAATTGAAGGCGAGTCAGACGAAAATCAAAAGCTGGACCTTAGAGAGGATAAAGCTGCTGAATTTAAAGAGCATCTTTTGGGTCAGAAAAAGGGTGACGTTGTATCAATGTCGCTGGGTGATGATGTGGATCACGATAATTTCCAGCTAACCATTAAAGCTGTTGAGATGATGAATGAAGCTGAACTTACCGATGAATTTGCCAAAGAGCAGAGCAATGGCGAGGCTAAAAATATTGATGAGTTTAAGAGCTACATCAAAAGCCAGATGCAGCAGTATTACGATCAGTCCGCAAAAGATATGTTCCGCCAGGATGCGGTAGACGAACTCGCAAAGGCCCATGAATTTGAAATTCCGGAAGTGATGATCAATCAGATCCAGGATTCGTATGTGGATTACGCCAAGAAACAGTCAGGCGGCCAGCTTCCTCCGAACTTTAATGAGGAAGAGTACAAAGAGAACCTGAAGGATCAGGCAATACGCGAGGGGAAATGGGCGTTTATCAGCGAGAAGCTTCAGGAGAATTTCGACGATATTGAAATTACTCCGGAGGATATTGACGAGTTTATCGGCATGGAATCAGCCAAGCACGGTGTACCTGTCGATCAAATGAAAAGCTACTACGCTCAGAACCCAAATCAGCTTGAAAGTTTACGTACCAGCATCCGCGAAAATAAAGTTTTTGATAAGTTGGAGGATGCCGTTACCATAAACGAACTATCCAAAGACGAATTTCGTAAAAAAAGAGAAGCTGAAGAAGAAAAAGAAGAAGAAGACGAATCCAGCGAATCATAACGTACAATTTTAAAAAGGATGCCAACCGTGAAACAACCATTATTTGAACTGCCTACTATGCATGACTCCTCACAGATACAAAACAATCTCGTGCCCATGGTGGTGGAAACCACAAGCCGTGGCGAGCGTGCATACGATATTTATTCGCGGCTTCTTAAAGACCGCATTGTAATTCTTGGAACACCCGTAAACGACACGGTTGCTAGTACAATTGTGGCACAGTTACTTTTCCTGGAGTCTCAGGACCCCGAAAAGGATATCAATCTCTATATCAACAGCCCGGGTGGCGTTGTATCCGCCGGCCTGGCTATTTATGATACCATGCAGTATCTCAAATGTGATGTTGCAACTACCTGTGTGGGAATGGCCGCGTCTATGGGAGCGGTTCTGCTTACCGCCGGAGCAAAAGGCAAACGCAATGTACTGCCTCACGCCCGCGTGATGATTCACCAGCCACTTGGCGGTGTGCAGGGACAAGCCAGCGATATTGAAATTGAAGCTCAGGAAATTCTTCGCATCAAAAAAGAATTAACCGGAATTCTCGCTGATCATTCTGGTCAGGATGTCGATAAAGTAAAGGCCGACTCTGATCGTAACAAATGGATGTCAGCTGATGAAGCGGTTGAATATGGCCTTGTAGACAATGTTATGCGCCGAGAGAAGAAAGGTAGTAAAAAATAAGTGAACCCGTATTTTAAGTTATGAGTAAAAAGAAGGACAGCGAAAATGTTACATGTTCATTTTGTGGCCGAGCCAGCCGTGAGGTAGACTCTATGGTGGCCGGTCCTGAAGTGTTCATCTGCAATCATTGCGTGGAAGACGCTTCAAGTATTATCGAAAGTGACCTGTCGTCGCTTTCCAGAAGACGCGACCGTAAGTACAAACCGATGATGAAGCCACTGGAAATCAAGGCGAAACTGGACGAGTATGTGATTGGCCAGGAGGGTGCTAAAAAAGCACTGTCTGTAGCTGTATACAATCACTATAAGCGCATTTCAGGGTCTCAATCACTGTCGGGTGATGACACCAGGATTGAGAAGAGTAATATCGCCCTGATGGGCCCCACAGGCGTGGGTAAAACGTTGTTGGCCCGGACACTTGCCGAAGTTATTGATGTTCCGTTCACAATTGCTGACGCAACGGTATTGACTGAAGCAGGTTACGTTGGAGAAGATGTTGAAAGTATTCTCAGCAATCTTCTGCAGGCTGCCGATTATGATGTAGATCGCGCCCGGCGCGGAATTATCTACATCGATGAAATTGATAAGGTAGCGCGTAAAAGCGATAATCCGTCGATTACCCGTGACGTTTCCGGTGAAGGTGTTCAGCAGGCACTGTTGAAAATTCTTGAAGGAACAACTGCAAATATTCCACCAAAAGGCGGCCGAAAGCATCCCGAACAAAGTTTCATTCAGCTCGATACGTCTGATATTCTTTTCATCTGCGGCGGAGCGTTCAGCGGACTTGAAGAGGTAATCTCGCAACGGCTCTCAGTAAGCTCTATGGGATTTCAGTCTGACGATCAGGTTAAGTACGATAGGGATGATCCAACGATCTTCACAAAAGTTGAGCCTGAAGATCTTCAGAAATTCGGTCTTATTCCTGAGTTGATTGGCCGTATTCCAATTATCTGCGGACTTGAACAGCTCTCGGATGAGGCAATGATTGAAATATTGCTGAAGCCCCGAAACGCCATCACCAAACAGTACAAGAAACTGTTTCAGATGGAAGACGTGGAGCTCGAGTTTGAGGATGATGCACTTGAAGCGGTTGTGGAAAGAGCACGGGAGCGAAAAACAGGTGCCCGTGGTCTTCGGTCGATACTTGAGGCTTCCATGCTCGATATTATGTTTACGATTCCATCGATGAAGAATGTAAAGCGGTGTATTATCACCCGTGAAACTATCGTACATCAGGCACCGCCTATCTACGAAAAACAAAAAGCGTCTGCATAGACGACTTATTTGCATCAAGCGCGTTTTTGTGAGCGCGTTTTTATAGGGAATGAATTTAAAGGCTCTGTTTATTCGCAATCTCTTGTTAGATTTGTGATATTAGCAGAGTCTTTTTTTGTTAGATATAATGTCACCTCTTATGCGAAATCTTCTCCCCTTAAACTGGATCAAAATAGTACTTGCTGGTCTGTTAGGTCTTTTGGCTGTCGCCTCCTTTTTCTACAATCGAATACTTGTGGAGGAGCTGCTTGAACATGAGCGCGCCAGCGTTGAGCTCTGGGCAAAGGCGCTGGAGTTTACCAATGATCCTGTTCACGATGAGATTACAACCAACCTCCTGGAGTCGATTAATATTCTGCGCACGATAGAAGAAGTCCCGGACAGTGTCGTGCAAATGGTAGAGGATGTAGAGGCCGTAAACCCTACACTGCAGTTTGTGTCAGACAATCTTCTCATTGATACGCGCTATTCCATTCCTACAATTGTTATAGATGGAGAGGGTAAGGTTTCAGCAAGCCGGTTTATTGACGGGGAGGCAAGCTCCGATATGGTTGACCAGTTTGCACAGGTTAACGATCCGATAACTATTATCAGGTCGGAAGGAAATCAACAGCTCACGAACTTTATTTATTTTGGGGAGAGCCAAACCGTGAAGTACCTGCGCTATTTTCCATTTATCCAGTTTGGAATTCTTGCGGTTTTAATCGGGATCGGATATCTCACGTACCGTAGCATCAACAGGTCGGAAAAATCGAACCTCTGGGTAGGTATGACTAAAGAGGCGGCCCACCAGCTTGGTACTCCTCTGTCGAGCCTCTACGGTTGGATACAGTTGCTTAAAGAGACGAGCAAGGAGGATGATGAGACGCTTTCCATCGTGTACGAGATTGAAAATGACGTAGGGCGCATAAAAGGGATTACCGAACGGTTTAATAAAATCGGATCGGAGCCAGAGCTTAAAAGTGTGAGGATTGATCCGATCATCGATCAGGTGGTTGAATATATGGTTCGTCGACTGCCGCAGTTTGGTAAGAAAGTTGACGTACGAAAATCAATTAACACTGATGCAAAAATCAGGCTTAACCCTGAGCTTTTTCAGTGGGCAATTGAGAATCTGATAAAAAACTCAATGGACGCCATTAAGGTTAAGGAAGGCGATTCTTTCATTTCGGTTTCCGTTTTTGAAAACGGAGACAAGCTCGTCATTGACGTTGAAGATTCCGGGTCAGGAATTGACAGGAAGTACGTAAATGAAATATTCAAGCCCGGCTATAGCACTAAAAAGAGAGGGTGGGGGCTTGGGCTTAGTCTGACGCGGCGCATTATTGAAGACTATCACGATGGGAAAATATTCGTTCTGCAGTCTGAAAAAAATAAAGGGACAACTATTCGTATTACGCTGCCTCTTTAACCAGATTTATTTTTAATCCGGGATGATGGATAAGTTCTGCACGGCACGTGCAGGTAAAATTATTTAATCTTCTTCAAGGTAGCCGCGATCTTCAGCATATTCGAGTAGCTGTGCTTTCAGCAGATTTCGCCCGCGGTGCAGCCTCGATCGGATCGTTCCGATCGGTACGTCCAGCATATTGGCGATCTCTTCATATGTAAAGTCTTCTACGTCGCAGAGAAGTACGACGGTTCGGAAATCTTCCGGGATGTGATCGAGCGCCTTTGTGATGTCGTCATCAATCAACTCACGGTACATCGTGTCCTCAAGATCGGACGTATCAGTCCGCTCCGCCCTGATTGTCTCGTAAAATGTAGCTACTTCATCGTAGTCTACCTGCTGTGGCTTTTTCGATTTACGCCTGTAATTATTGATGTATGAGTTCTTCAGAATTCTAAAGAGCCAGGCTTTTGCGTTTGTACCTTTCTCATAACTACTAAAGAATCGATAGGCTTTAACAATCGTATCCTGAACAAGATCTTCAGCATCGTTCGGATCCGATGTTAATCTGAGACCGAAGTTGTACAATGCATCAAGATGAGGAATGATCTCATCGTTGAAGTCAGATTGTTTTCGAATTTCTTTTTTAGTGAGTTCTGGCATCCGTTTACTACCCTCAACATTTGCGGGGGTTAAAATTATTTCACAACGTCCGGAATCATTACCGGGAAACAATCTCTATCGGTCCGATGAAAGTATCTACAATGATTAAATAGATCAAATTGATAGTCTCGATACGATGAGTAAGATTTATCGAACAAGCGTCTTTCAATATAGTCAAATTTTAAACACAACTAACAGATCATATAGAGCGTGGGTCCACGCAACACACCCAAACCCTCTTATAACATAAATAACATTTAATGTTAAGCCAAATATAAAACGGAACAGAAAGCTGCTTAATGTCCACGTATCAGCAAATTCACCTATATAATGAACCCCGCTAAATGCAACTGCTGCAAGGATTGCGGATACTGTGTAAGCAGTTTTTTTACCTTGAAAAAAATATTGTAAGCCATAAAATAGGACGGATACCAAAAACACCCTAAAGAAGAGCTCCTCATAAAGACCTGCGCCCAAAGACAGTGAAAAAAGCTGAAATTTGGACAATGAAGTGATGTTTTGCTGCAAATCCATTTGCAGAATAAGCTCAAGAAACTGGCTGATAAGGATTGAAAAGAGAAATGCATAAAGGGCAGATTCAACTAATAAGAAGCCGAAATAGCGGAATTTGAGAGCAGGCAAGTTGTCTCGCTGCCTGAAAATGATAATCCCACCGATGATAAGAGCCAAGCCCAGCGCCGCGGTTAATGCATCAAACCCGAGAAATGAGAAAAGTGTCTGAAACCAGATATCGACAGATATTCTCACCATCTGGTCACTTCCTAATTGAGAAAATCGAATAAACGCTTCGTAAAGCAGATAGAGAGGAAGTGAAAATATGTAGCTGTAATAAAGTCCGCGCGTCTGGCGGAAATAGGAGCTACCCGAATATGCGTTTAGCTTTGCCAATTGAATCGCTATTGATCAAGGTAAACAATAACGCTGGAACGCTGTATGTTTGAAAAACCGAGCATATCAAAAGCTTTGTGTGATAGCTTTATGCCACTGCCGGATGTTCGATCGTTAATTCGAACGTAGACACCCTGGCCTGTTTCGGGATTTTCAATATAGATAACATTCCCAAGCGGCATGTTTGAGTGGCCGGCTGTGAGATAATCCGGATTGTAAAGCTCACCACTTGTAGTAGGGTTCGCCCTCTCGCTGTCTGAATATCGGGTCACTGGAATCTCGCCGAGATTTTCAAGCGATGCACCTTTTCTAAATGGATTACTGAATTTTCGGGAGGGTGGCAATAGTACGGTCACTTGCTGCCCCGGCCGAAGTGTTTCAATATTAAGGTCCGGGTTCAGAGCGGAGAGTTCATCTTCACTCATCAAAAACCTGTCTTTCAAGTTTTCAACAGATTCACCTGACTCAAGCCGATAGCTCACAAATTTACCCTGAGGTGTTGATTCCTCAGCGCTCCCCGCGATAGAAGGGGCGGTTTGTACGTCTCTGACAGTTAGCCGCTGCCCAATACTGAGCATATCTGACTGGAGGTTGTTTAGCTGGCTAAGCTGATCGACCGTCATGTCGTGTTCACGCGCAATACGGGTGAGAGTATCACCGCTGCGAACGGTATAATATGTGGTCCCCCGGGCATCTTCCCGATCACGAATAATCGATTCACGAGGCTTAGACTGTTCAGTTTTGGCTGATGGGGGTTCTATTTCAGCACCACCATCGGCCGGCTGGGTCTGGAATATTGTAAGTTCCTGGCCTTCATTAAGTTGGGTTCCTTCGAGATTATTCCAGGACTGTATTTCCGCGATTCTAACTTCGTAAAGCCGTGAAATTGCAAAAAGAGTCTGACCAGATTCTACAGTATGGATGACGGAACTATCATTCCGCGGTGGGCCCACGAGTAGTTCCTGTCCCTGATTCAGGGCATCCGACTGAAGCCGGTTCCATCGCCGAAGGTCGCCCACCGTTACATCGTACGTTCTGGAAATACTAAACAGCGTTTCACCCTGCTGAACTGTATGGGCCTGGCCTGCAGCCTGAGCCGTGGCTTCAGGTGTATTTAAAAAAGCGAGTAGTGAAAGTACAACTGCGGTAAAAACCGTTTTATAAACCATTCGTCTATTCTTCAATTTCATACTGTAGCTGAATAAGTGCTTCTGAAAGTTCAGATTTTGTGCGGGAGTCGTTTTTTTTCTCAGCCACCCGAACACCGTCGGTGAACATCTCTTTTGCCAGATTGTACATTTCCCGGCGGTGGTAAAGTTTGCCAAGATGGTAGTAAACGCCGAGATAGTCAGGATCTTGTTTTAAGATGGCTTCAAAAAGAACTTGTGCCTTTTCTACACCATCATCTTTTAAGAGTTCCAGAGCGAGGGCAAATTTTGAAAATGTATCAGAAGGATCCTTCTGAATATTTTTAGCCAGCCTGCTGATCTTGTTTTTATGAGTGACCATACCCGGTTTCATTTTGATATCGTTGAACAATAACATCCATCGAGTCTCCCCCAAATCTTTCAAGAATAGCGTTAGCCAGTACGGGAGCAATTACGCTTTCGGCTACAACCACTGCACGCGGGAGCGCACACACATCGGACCGTTCATACCTTGTGTCTTCTTCCTTCTTCGTATCTAAATCTGCTGTCTTCAGTGGTTTGATCATTGTAGGAATGGGCTTCATCACTCCGCGAATGATAACGGGCATTCCTGTGGTCATGCCCCCTTCTATACCGCCGGCACGATTGGTTCGACGTTTAAATGTATTCTCGTAAATAATTTCATCATGAACCTGATGTCCCTGCCGATGGCCTGATTCAAACCCAAGGCCTATTTCAACGCCTTTCATAGCCTGGGTGGCTACAATAACCTGAGCCAGTTTCCCGTCAATTTTTCGATCCCAGTGCACGTAGCTCCCAAGCCCGGCAGGAAGCCCTGTCACAATAATTTCGTAGATACCGCCAAGAGATGTGCCCTCTTTGCGGCGCTGTTTAATTTCCTCCCGCATCTGAGCGCTTAAATCGTCATCGAGGCATCGCACGTCTGATTCATCCGACCGATTGTAGATTTGATGAGCCCCACCTTCAATAAGCGGATCTGCAATGTCGCGGGATTCTTCCCAGGAGTGATATCCAACAGCTCCAATGCGTACAACATGGCCGCCGATCTGAATACCAAGTGTCTCCAGAAATTTTCGGGCAAATGAGCAGCACGCCACGCGCATTGCCGTTTCACGCGCGCTGGAACGTTCAATGACGGGCCTGATATCATCAAATCCGTATTTCTGTGTACCGACAAGATCGGCGTGACCGGGTCGGGGAAGCGTTATGCGCTCTACATCTCCACGCTCACCGTCTTTGGCCATTACCACCGGCCAGTTGTTTTTATCTTTTTCATATGCGCGGTTCGGCATGGTCATGGCTACCGGGGCTCCGGTAGTTTTTCCAAACCGAACGCCTGACTGAAAAGTAGCTCTGTCTTTCTCAAATGCCATACGTCCGCCGCGGCCATATCCTTTTTGACGCCGCACAAGGTGGTGTTCAATTTCATCTTCATGGATATCAAGTCCTGCCGGCATCCCTTCAACGATACCTGTGAGGGACGGGCCGTGAGATTCACCGGATGTAAAATAACGTATCATAATATTGTTCTATAATTTTCAGAAAATTGTATTCTTGCCGATGTCGAAACAACCGGATGGCGCGATACTCATCAATCAAACAATGTACTGTGATCTTGCGATCATTTTGGAGGTGAATTTTTACTCCTTTATATCTTCAGGCCAATACCCAGCTGCACCACACTTCCCATATCACTAAAGCTTGTTCGGGAGAAGTCGATATCCATTGCATTCAGGTGGATGGCTATCCCAAAGCTCAGCCCTGCTCCGTCAACTCGTTTACCTGTTTGGGTTTGACTATTTAGCCACGAGTCGTATCCAATTCGGGCCGTAACTCGTTCGCCAAAAAGAAACTCTGCTCCGCCAACCATATGCCTTGGCAACGCATCAAAAAAAGAGGGTTTATCCTCTTCATCTATGAATTCAAGAGGCCATTCATTCATTTTTTTAAGGGTCAGGTGAAGCCGCACGGGAATGTATTGAAGGCGGTGTACAATGCCAAGCGCCAGGTTCAGTGGCAGCGGTTCAGACAGGCCGTTATAGGTAGTGATTTGTGCGCCCGCATTGCTCAGGTATGCTCCCACTGATGTTTCTCTGCCTGGAAAGTTATAAAGCATGCCTCCCGAAAAGGAGACGGCTGACGAGCGGTATCCAACCAGTGAGGAGTAAATTCCTGAAACTGATACACCATAGCTCAGCTGATTTGTCAGCGATGCGCCAAACCCCAGTGTCAGCGCCAGATCGTTAGCCGAGGCTGATCCGAGGTCATTGCCGAACTCATCAATACGGGAAAGATCCCCGTAACTCAGATATCTCAGCGAAGCGGCTACATTGCCCAGGCCGGGAAGGGTTCGTACATAATT
>Ga0136596_1001599_pt1 | contig 10020 bp, 8 predicted proteins | sample AntRauTorcE11897_FD_101387 | JGI IMG/M metagenome (GOLD analysis project Ga0136596, IMG submission 101387) | Saline lake microbial communities from Rauer Islands, Antarctica - Metagenome Torckler E11 #897 | ecosystem: Environmental > Aquatic > Non-marine Saline and Alkaline > Saline | place... | reverse complement strand
TGTTTTTGCAGATCGTCAGGTACGGTAATATCAAGCGTGATATTGGTAAAGGGTGACTGCCCCCAGCGTGCGGGTACATTCAGGTTATAGACGAACTGTCGGATGGCTTTCTTGACTTCTTTAAAGGACAGGTTGTCATAGAAAACATACGGCGCAAGATAGGTATCAAAACTGGAGAAAGCCTGCGCGCCTGCCCATTCTGATTGCAAGATACCGAGAAAGTTTGACATCTGCCCCAAGGCTTCGCGGAAGTGACGTGGCGGACGGGAAGATACACGGCCACCGACACCGTTAAAGCCTTCGTTTAATAACACCCGCAGTGACCAGCCAGCGCAGTATCCGGTCAGGCAGTCAAGATCATGGATATGAATATCTGCATTGCGGTGGGCGCCGCCTTCTTCGGGGCTGTAAACTTCATCAAGCCAGAAATTGGCAATGATTTTACCGGCAACATTGTTAATCAGACCGGCATTTGAATAACCGGTATTGGCGTTGGCATTAATGCGCCAGTCACTGCCTGAAATATACTCGCTTACGGCCTCGCTGCTATCAACTTTGCTACCGCCGAAAAGGGTCATTATTTTATCTGTTTCCGGATTCGCCGGATGATCTGCGGGCAGAACATTTTTATCTTGTTCTTCCTGAACGGGGGGTACCGTAGAGGCGGGGGCGGTTAAAGTATCGGACATGTTGCTTCTCCTTGAGTGCAGGTGTGACGTAGGCTGTAAAGTTTGATTCCCCCGCGAGGCATGCCCACGGTAAGGAAATCGAAGAAACCACAAGATGTTGTGGCCACAATTGAAAGGCTATACAACATAGCGGGGGTCAAACATGACCTAGGTCAATTCCACCTATATTCGGATTTGGATTTTTTTAAAAATACGGCTCACACTATTTTTGCGGAGACCCATTTATGCCCTTCGGCGCCATGATAAAATCCGTTCGAAAATGGGCCTTTAAGACCTGTTTCTTCGAGCCTTGCTGCAGCCTCGGCAGGGGTGGATTTCTGGTCTATGACGTCACGAAAAAGTTCTGCAGTTTTGACCATATCAAAGCTGTGTGGCGATAAACGGAAATACGGAATTCCCATATCCTGAAGATCAGCCAGCTCATGCATCAGGTTAAGATAGGTATGCGATAGCGTCTGGATACCATTGATGGCCAGAAACGGTTTATCGGCAAGGGTCTTAAGCTCCATCCCATCGGGATCCTGTTCGCAGACAAACTGACAGTTGTCTTTGACCCGTCCATGGGCGCGGGCATGATAACAGCGCGCTGACAGGGCAAGGGGAAGGCGCCCATAGACCTGTACTTCCAATGACAGGTCAAGCGTATTGGCCTTGCGGGCAAGAACGGCGAGCGATTCGCCTGGCAGCTCGGGCGGCAGGGTTATATGTGTTGCCCCGTTTAAAGCCAGATGTGTCAGTGTGTCTTCGTTATAGGCATTCACATAGGGGCCGATATAATGCGGTTTACCGCGCAGATGATAAAGGGCAGCCGCATCATTGGCCTCGACGTTATAGTCTTCGAGCTCACACATGCCTTCTGTCATCTTACGTTCTCGCTTGATCATGATTTCAGCAAGACTCGAGAAAACGACCTTCTTTCCGGCTTTTTCTAGACGTTCGGCAATTTCGCTATAATGCTGTTCAAAAAACGGTGCCCGTTTAGAGCAAATGACTTCACCGAGATAGACTTTTTCAACCGGCGCTTCATCAGCGATACGAAAGTAAAAGTCGCGTTTTTTATCGGCATCCCAGTGAAACAGAATCGGACCGATGGTAAGATGTGCGTTCATGATTTGTTTATCTCCATCTCTTGCTTTGATAGGCGCCTTGCGTTTGCTTATGCCCTTCGGTGAAGGCCAGAAGATTGGCAAGCTCTGGATCTTTACCGTCCATAATATTGTCAACGGCCTGCCGCCAGGAGGATACGACAGCCTTAACATAGGCACGTGACCGTTGGCGCCCTTCGATCTTAAGGGCGGTAACACCGGCAGCCATCAAATCCGGTAATAAATTGGCCAGATTAAGGCTGAGAGGTTCTTCAAAAGCATAATAAGGATCTGTTTTATGCGGCACGTTATAGCGGCCTTTGCATATGGTTGGATAGCCGGCATTCTGGCCACAGGAAAAACAATCAATGGTAAAATCACCGAGCTTAGTGGTCAGATTGCTTTGCGGGTCTTCTTCATACTGGACATGGCTGGCGGGCGAACATACCCCATCCATATTGGTGGACAGGCCAGTGGCATAATTGGTCAGGCTACAGCGTCCTTCAGCCATCAGGCCGTGATTGCCAAAAATAAAACATTCGATTTCGCAATTGATTTCATCATGCAGCGATTTGATATCCGGCACTGTTAAAATGCGTGGCAGGACGACACGCTTTATATTGAATTCCTCGCAATAATATTTGATTGCTTCGACTGAAGGAGCACCGGCCTGAACGGACAGGTGCAGTCTTTGATCCGGATGTTGCGTTTTAGCATAGTTGGCAACCCCGATATCAGCAACGATGATGGCATCAATGCCAAAATCAACTGCATCATCAACGGCCTGTTTCCACAATTCCGTTTTGCCTGCCGGTGGAAAAGTATTGGCAGCCAAAAGAACCTGCGCACCATAATCATGCGCATAACGAACGCCTTGTTTTAATTCCTCCGGTGTGAAGTTCAGCCCCGGAAAGTTACGGGCATTCGAAGCGTTTTGAAATCCGCAGTAAACGGCATCAGCGCCGGCATCGACAGCTGTTCGTAACGCGGCGGGTGTGCCCGCAGGGCAGACCAGTTCGGGACGGGTCAGGTTATTTTCTGTCATGATGTCGTTCTCTCATTTTTCTTAAAGCGGCAAGGCTGGCGCGTCCTGGTGGACCGAATATTCCGGCAACATCATCGGCGATGCTGCCATCGAGATCATCAAGTGCATTGCGCAGGCAGACGGTGGCCTCGGTATCGCCTTCAACAAGAAGTTCACGGGTGAAAAACAGCGCATCACCATCAAGCCTGCCATCGACCATATCAAGCAGGGTCAGAAAACTACCGGCAATGCGGGCATCATAGGAAAGCGCCGGATGGCGGCGAACCGCTTTTAATCTTGGATAATGGGGGTCGGGATAAAGCATCATTGCAAAAGGCATGTTAAGCGGATCAATCAGGAACGCTTTATGTGTATGTGGGCCGATACGATTAAAAATCTCCGGCCTTTGACGGGCAATGGTGCGGACAATCCGGCCCAGAACAGGTTGCAGAGCGAACAGAGGCAAGGACAAAGGCAGCGCATGCTTTAACCTTGAGGCGATTTTTCTTCTGCGCGGCTCTTGCGCCGCAGTATGTGTATTTGCTGTCATCATAGAGCCGAGGTTAATCCGGTGGCTGTGAAAATGTATTGATCTGGGTCAAAATCAGAATCAGAATGTAGGAATCGTTTTAAACGCTTGATTAAGATCAATGCCGGAAAACCGCTTTCGCGTTCTGATATAAGGATGAAGATAACCGGCAATATATTCGGTGCATTTGCAGACGGGGCGATTTTGTTTCCGTTAATGGCTGCGCTTGTCTGGCAAACAGGAATGAATGGGACAATCCTGTTGGCAACCGCGGGGCTGGCCTATCTTGCTGCCGGTGCTATATTCCGTATACCGATGAGCGTCCAGCCTCTGAAATCAGTTGTCGTCGCGGCTTTGGCGGTGGGGGCAACGGCAACGGAAATTCACCTTAGCGGTTTTATCGTCGGGGTTACGTGTCTTATATTGTCTTTTTGTTATGCGGATAAGCTGGCAGCGATTGTACCGCGTCATCTGGTTCATGGCCTGCAATTGGGGCTTGGCGTTATTTTGATGTTTAAGGGCGCGGGCTGGGGATTTGACGGTTTTTCAGGACCGGGATTATCAGCCGCCGTTTTTGTGATTTGTGCGCTGGCGGTGGTGATGATTACGTTACGATCATCATGGCCGGTGATGGGCTGGCTGGCAACGTTGGGCATATTGGCGGCGCTTTATTTCGCTACGACAAAAACACCTGTTATAGAAAGCCCCGTCATTGAAAACGGTATACGGTTTGATGTCATACTGGCGCTGGTTTTACCGCAGCTGGCTTTGACCTTGACCAATTCTGTTGTCGGTACGTATGATGTTTCGCGGCAGTATTTCGGGGATCAGGCCAAACGTGTCCGGCCTTTCTCATTACTTCGCTCGATCGGTATTGGTAATATATGCAGTGCCGGTGTTGGCGGGCTGCCTTTTTGTCATGGTGCGGGCGGTATTACAGCCCATGTCAAAGGGGGCGCTGTAAGCTGGCATATGAACCTGATCATCGGCGGCGGCTTGCTGGCTTTGGCTTTGCTATCGGCGGTATTCGGGCTATCCTTGATTCCGGCATATCCGCAGATGCTGATGGCGGTGCTGATCTTTGCGACAGGGGTCTTTCATATGCAGCTGGCTTCATCCAGTTGGCAGCGAACGGATTTGCGCGCCGGATTGGTTTTAATGGCGATGACCGCCTTAGTAACACAGAATATGCTTTGGGTGCTGGTCACCGGTATCATGGTTGAAGCGTCACGCTGTCTGATAAAGCATCAAAAATCCCGCCGGAGCGGGCTGAACGGACTGAAAGGTTAACAAATGATCGACTACAAAGACGCTATTGAAATTCTATTGCGTGAGGCAACAGGCCGTAGCCTTGATACAGAAATGCTTTCACTGGAGGACGTACCAGGGCGTATCTGCGCCGAGCAGGTTATTTCACTAATATCCAATCAGCCTTTTGATAATTCGGCAATGGACGGTTTTGCTGTCAACCGGTCTTGCTTAGCGGATGCGAGCGAAAAAAATCCGGTCATATTGGATGTTATTGGCAGAGTGGCGGCTGGCGATCCGGCACCGGAAACGCCGCCCGCAAAGGGGCAATGCTATGAAATTATGACAGGAGCACCGCTACCGCCCGGATGTAATGCTATTGTTCCGGTTGAGCGCACCAGTCAGGATCAAAGTAAAGTCAGTTTTTATACGCAGGCTGAAATGAATGACAATATTCGCCGCGCCGGTGAAGATATTGCAGCTGGCGAGACGGTTGTTGAATCTGGCGCCTTACTGGGACATCAACACATTCTGTCTCTGGCAACATTGGGTATTGGTCAGGTTAAGGTCCGGTGTAAACCCAAAGTCGGCGTTGTTTCGACCGGGCTTGAGATCGTAGATGATCTATCTGAAAAACTGTTACCCGGCCAGATTTATAATGCAAGTGGCCCTTATTTACGCAATGCTTTGCCTGCCTTTGGCGCGGATTCTGTTTCTTATGGCACGGTTGCTGATGATCCGAAAGTGTTTCGCGCCAAGCTATCTGAGATGATTGATGATAAAATGGATGTCATTGTCACGACAGGGGCGGTCTCTGCCGGGGCTTATGATTTTATCCGTAGCGAACTGGAAAAAGCCGGTGCCGAGGTTCTGTTCCATAAAGTCAAAATCCGCCCCGGAAAACCGATTTTGTTTGCAAAATTGCCGGATGATGGCCCCTTGTTTATCGGCCTTCCGGGCAATCCTGTTGCCTCGACCGCGGGTGTGCGGTTCTTTGTCTATCCTTTGTTAAGGGCGCTGTCAGGTCTGGCGCCGGAACAGCCGCAACATGCAGTATTGACGAATGACTATACAAAGAAAGCCGGGTTCAGATTCTTCTTTCGGGCTGTAACATCGTCCGGCATGTCGGGTAAGCAGGAGGTAGAAATCCTGCAAAAGCAGCAGTCTTTTATGGTCAGTGCATTTTTAACAGCTAATGCATGGGTTATGGCGCCTGAAGACGTAGAAGAAATGAAAACCGGTGAGGTTGTTGAAATTTATCCTTTGTATCCCGTGTCTTGAGATGATGGGCATTGATCAGGAGAAATCAGGCAGGAGTCTGTCCCGAAACGGGTACAGCTGCTGGCCGTGTCAGGGTCGCAGTAATGACACAGTGCATAGGCATCGCGGAAGCTTATTTTGTCCTGATCAACATCAATGCCTGTTTTTTTAATCTGCTTCAGGGCGCGGGAAAAAGTTTCCGGTGTCATGCCCAGATGATTGGCTATCATTGATTTTCGGAATGGTAAGTCAATCCCCATGCTTGGACTGCCGTTTTCAATATGAAGGCGCAGAAAATAATATCCGAGCCTGCTGACGGGGTTTTTTGTCGTGATACTATCGATTTGTTGTACGGCTGTTTTATAATGCCGGGTAACGATCTGTAGCAGGTTGGCAGAAAACTGGCTGTCATTAATCGTTAATTTACGGACAATGTCAGCAGGAATGAGTAAAAGCTTTGATTTCTCGACCGCTTGGGCACCGACCGGAGATTTACCGCCCATAAAAATGACAGCATCCATAAATGTCTCACCGGGGGATAGCATGCGGATCGTCGCCTCGGCGCCTTCCGTGCTGAAACGCTGGGTTTTTATTTTGCCTTCCAGTATGTAGTAAAGCGCATTTGGTTCATCCCCTTGCTGGACAATGATATTATCGGCAGGGAAGTCCTTGATATAAGATTGGGATAACAGCATTTGCAGGCTGTTTTCACTCAATCCTTGAAAAAGCATATTGGTCTTATCATCGGGTTTTTCAGATGGCGTAAGCTTTCGACGCTTCATAAGATCGGTCATGAAGGTTTCTACTGCTTTTTCTACCATTATTTTCTCCCAGTTTGATTCAGATCAAGGTGGCACATCATTATAACGTGGGAAAGTGATGTTAAAGATAAATCATTTCTATGAAATATCAATGACTTTCATCTCTGGAGTAGCGTTATGGCAGCAGCACAAAAAATTATGAAGTCAGATCAAACGCGGGCGCTGGGTCTTAGTACTTTTGCCTTTACCGTCTGTTTTGCGGTCTGGACGATTTTCTCGATCATCGGCATCAAGATTAAAGCCGATCTTGGCCTGACGGAAACCCAATTTGGCTTGCTGATCGCGACTCCGGTATTAACGGGGTCTTTAAGCCGTTTGATTTTAGGGATCTGGACGGATCAGTATGGCGGACGTCTTGTGTTTACCCTGACGATGATGACAGCTGCAATCGCGGCTTATTTGCTATCTTCAGTCGAAACATATGAGATGTTTTTAGTAGCTGCGCTTGGTGTAGGCCTTGCCGGCGGTGGCTTTGCGGTTGGTGTTGCTTATGTTTCGCAATGGTATGAACAGTCAAAGCAAGGCACGGCGCTGGGGATTTTCGGTGTCGGTAATGTCGGTGCTGCTGTTACTAACTTTGGCGCGCCCTTCCTATTAGTGGCCCTTGGTTGGGAACAAACGGCGCAGATATATGCTGCTGTTTTGTTCGTAACCGCAATCCTGTTTTACATTTTCAGTAAAGATGACCCTAAACATACCGCGCGGAAAGAAAGCAATGAAAAGCCGCGTAGCATTATGGAGCAGATAAAGCCGTTGGCAAAACTGCAGGTATGGCGTTTTTCGTTGTATTATTTCTTTGTTTTTGGCGGCTTTGTCGCTCTTGCGCTATGGCTGCCACGTTATTATGTCGGCGTTTATGACCTTGATATTAAGGTTGCCGGTACGCTTGCCGCTGCCTATGCCTTGCCGGGGAGTGTTTTTCGGGCTTTGGGTGGCTGGATGTCTGATAAATACGGAGCGCGGACGGTAATGTACTGGACCTTTATTGCCTCGGTCATTTGCCTGTTCTTTATGTCTTACCCATCTACTAAATATGTTGTTGAGGGGGTCAATGGACCGATTGCCTTTAGTTTATCTATAGGGCTGGTGCCTTTTGTTATCCTGACCATCATACTGGGCTTTTTCATGTCACTTGGTAAGGCTGCGGTATTCAAGCATATTCCTGTTTATTACCCCGAGCATGTTGGTGCCGTTGGCGGTATCGTCGGCCTTGTTGGTGGACTGGGCGGTTTCTTCCTGCCTATCGCTTTCGGGGTGCTTAATGATATGACCGGTATCTGGACCAGCTCTTACATGCTGCTGTTTATTGTTACTGCCATTGCCTTGATCTGGATGCATTTTGCCATTCTTAATATGGAACGCAAAACTCACCCAGAGCTTAAGAAAATGCGCTTTTTGCCTGAACTGGGCGTGCTCAAAAACAACAAACATAAAGGAAGTTGATAATGGCGAACGCAAACAATAAAGACCAGGCAGAGCTGCCAAAAGCAGCATCCTGGGGCGGGGCCGATATTGAAAAATGGGATCCGGAAAATGAACAGCAATGGGAGGCGTATGGCAAGAAAATTGCCACTCGTAATTTGTGGATATCTATTTCTTGTTTGCTGTGCGGTTTTGCGGTCTGGATGTACTGGAGTATTATTACAGTACAAATGTTGAGCCTAGGTTTTCCTTTTGAACAAGCGGAATTGTTTACGCTGTCGGCGATCGCGGGTTTGTCGGGTGCGACTTTGCGGATTCCAAGTTCATTTCTTATCCGTATAGCAGGAGGAAGGAATACCATTTTCTTCACTACAGCCCTGTTGATTTTACCGGCTCTTGGGACTGGTATCGCTTTACAAGACCAGAACACACCGCTTTGGGTGTTTCAGATTCTGGCTTTACTTTCCGGTTTTGGAGGCGGTAACTTCGCATCCTCAATGTCCAATATCAGCTTTTTCTACCCAAAAAAAGAACAGGGTTTAGCCCTTGGCCTGAATGCGGGTCTTGGAAATTTTGGCGTGACGACGATGCAGATGGTGACTCCTTTGTTGATGACAATACCGCTGTTTGGTGGAGCCGCCATGATTTTAAGAAGCCCAAGCGGAAGCGTAATAGGTAAGATTCCTGAAGGCACGGAGACCTGGATTCATAACGCAGGTTATATCTGGGTTGCAGTTCTGCTTGTTATCAGTACGTTTGCTTGGCTTGGTATGAATAATATTCGTGCCGCGCATGTTTCACCGAATATCAGCGGGTCTGTGTCCTCTATGGCAAAAATCACACTCATGCTGGTTATCGGTTTATTGACGGCGGGAACAGGGCTGTGGCTCATGCTACCTGGAGAAGTCAATGGAGCGGGTATCGAGATTAGTAAATGGCTTGTTATGCCGCTGATTGTTGCTACAACGGTGCAAATGCTTAGAATGATCCCAGGTGCGGTGGGGCAAATCCTCAGTCATCAATACAAAATTTTTAAACATCCGCATACTTGGGTTATGACGGTTATCTATACAATGACTTTTGGTTCTTTTATCGGTTATGCGGCAGCATTTCCATTGTCGATCAAGGTCATCTTCGGTTATCAGCATATTATGGCTGATGGGCTGATGACACACGATACCCTTAACCCGTCTGGCCCGAACGCCCTTATGTTTGCGTGGATGGGACCCTTTATCGGTGCCTTGATACGCCCCTTTGGCGGCTGGCTTGGTGATAAATTCGGTGGAGCGCGTGTAACGCAAGCCTCTTCTCTGATTATGGTCGCAGCTGCGCTGGGTGTTGCCTATTATATGAAGGCAGCTTATGGATCAGAGGCTCCTGAACAGTATTTTATACCGTTCTTCGTACTGTTTCTGGGGCTGTTCCTGGCCAGTGGTATTGGTAATGGATCTACTTTCCGGACCATTGCCAAGGTCTTTAACCGTGAGCAAGCCGGACCGGTGCTGGGCTGGACCTCTGCCGTTGCTGCCTATGGTGCTTTTATCATTCCGCAAATCTTTGGTGAACAGATCAAAGCCACTACACCGGAAATCGCACTTTATGGGTTGGCAGCGTTTTATATACTCTGCGTTATTTTGAACTGGGTCGTTTATTTGCGCCCCGGTGCTAAACATAAAAACCCGTAGAAGAATAAGTTTCTGAGAAAAAAAGCCCCGACCTGATTTAAATCAAGTCGGGGTTTTTGAAGGAAAGATAAACTACAAGGTAAAGCTAGCAGGAGTTAAGCAGATATGAGTTATTTTTTAGATCGTTTGATGTTCTTCAGCCATGACAAGGAAGATTTCTCAAATGGCCATGGTGTGACCAGTTCGGAAAACCGGGCCTGGGAAAGCGCTTATCGTAACCGCTGGGCGCATGACAAGGTTGTCCGCTCGACACATGG
>Ga0136596_1001589_pt1 | contig 10040 bp, 10 predicted proteins | sample AntRauTorcE11897_FD_101387 | JGI IMG/M metagenome (GOLD analysis project Ga0136596, IMG submission 101387) | Saline lake microbial communities from Rauer Islands, Antarctica - Metagenome Torckler E11 #897 | ecosystem: Environmental > Aquatic > Non-marine Saline and Alkaline > Saline | place... | reverse complement strand
CTGTCCAAGCCTTCACCTGTCATGGCTGACGTATGACGAGAGTAGTAGTCTCCCTGCTCAATAATGTCGCGTTCTGTGTAAAGTTTACTCATGGTCTCTCCAATGCTTCGGCTTCAAGCGCGGCGTAGGCCACGGCGTCCTCTGCGCTGTCCGCGTGATACTTCGGTGTGGCGTACTGGCGGGCGCGTTTTATCAGGCTCATTAGCAGCCACCCTTCGGCTTCGCTCAGGCTACCGCCAGTCAAAGCGTTTAAAGCTGTCACTGCTTTCCCCATGCTGCGCTCACCCTCGGGGCTGTCGTACTCTTTGCCTCTGGCGTCCATGAGGCTCACGGCGGCGGTCAGAAACTCTTCTGCGCTACGGCAAGGCAAGTCAACGTTTTGTAACCGCGCCCATTCTTCGTCTTCCTCGGGCGTGGCCGGGTCGAGCGTGGCCGGGCGAAGCATCGAGCCTGCGTAGTCTGAATATCGTCTTGCCATGATCTGTCTCCGATGTTGTGTAGTGTCACTATACTATAATCGGTTATGTCCTGCGGTGCAAGCATAAAAAAGCCCGGCTCAAGGCCGGGCAAAGCAACACCACACTGCTCACTCACTCACTCACTCACTCACTCACTCACTCACTCACTCACTCCATTTTCGATAGCCGGGTATGCTCTTTGCGTAGTCCGGCTGCATACTTGATTGCGCGCTCTCTGTCTTGCTCTGGCACCCACACGGTTACGGCGATAAAGCCCTCGGCTTTCTGTCGCTGAACGTAGCGCTTTTGCGGGGCGTAAATCTCTGTAGTCGCCATGGTCCTCACCTTATAACTGTTTATGGTCCGATAGTACGGTTACAGTCCGGCTTCGTCAAGCCTTTCCTCTACGTTCTCCAACGCCTTGCGGATATTGGAGTCGATCAGCGCACCGCGTATGTGTGAACGCTGGGTTTGGGTCAACTCCATGCCTTTGCCTGCGGTGTCTACTCCCTCCCGGCGAGTGATAACCCGAAAACGTGTAGGCTTACCGTCCAGCTTCATCAGCGCGGATTCCGCTAGCGGATAGGTCATCGATGAGAACACCCGGGATATCTGCGCCTTGGCGTTTTTCAGTTCGTACAGGTCTATGCGCGATGCAAAGAACTCTATGGCGTGTGTAAACTGCTTCTTGGTGATGTACTCGCACGGCCAGCAGTTCATCACTGCCCGAGATACCGTATCTATGTCGCCACTAGACTCTTGAATCATGGCGGCTTTCGCTGCGGTTTGTTTAGGTGGTGCGAGCAGCCCTTTCATGTCCACCTTACGTTCGTTCAACCAACGGAATACGTGCCGTGCCCATTCGTGCTTACCCTCGCGGTCGTATTGGCTCAACCACTCGTTCAGCTTCATAAAGTATTCAGGCTCGGCGGGGGTGTGGGGGTTGGAGATCACGAAGAATCGGCGGTCGTCCTCTGACATGGCCAGCGCGTTACTGTGGTTGGACAGGAACAGAAACGACGAATGGACCATAGACCGGCGCTGCTTGCCGTATTTCGGGTTGATGGTGACGATCTTGGGTCGGGGGTCGATGATCTCTTTCAGCTTCTCATAGGTGCGGTAGTTGTCTAGCCCGCCCGTATTCAAGGTTTCATCGCTCACCACGAACGGAGCCTCTAGCCATTCGTTAAATTGCGCTTCACCGACTACCTTTTCAAAGGGCTCATTGCGGACGTTTACACCACCCAACAAATGCTCGATCATGGTCGCCAGTGTAGACCGGCCTATGCCTTGCCGCTGGGCGACCATGACGATCGCCGCACCGCGAAAGCCCATGTCCTGACACTTGGCCGCCAGCCAGTCGAGGAAATACTCACGTTCAAAAACGTCGGGTATCAGGTACTTCACGAAATCTTCAAACATCTTTATGTGGCCGGGGTCGTAAGGCCCTGTGCCCCATGACGGCGGGGCGTACTGGTTCACGTACAGATCACCTTGACGATCGATCAGGCGGCTCGGGTTAGACGGCTCAAAGATTGGCCCCATGACCACCACCCGGCTTTCACTGGTCAGCCAGCGTTGGTACTCACTGACCGATTTCTGTTTGCCGTCCGCGGTGTAAACGATGGTAGAGCGGGGGTAGGTGTTCCGCATCCCGTTCATGCTCACCGCCTTCGGGGCGTCGTTGTTACGAATCTGCCAAGCGTTGTCGCCAATCATGTCGTAAACGTAGGTCGCCACCAGTTCTGCTACGTCATCACGAACCGCCACGTTTGGGCCGTCCATCAGGCTCACATATTGCAGGAACTCGCGGGACTTCATTTCAGCGCAGCCGTCGTGGAAGCAATGGAATGCCCGCTGGGCCGGGTCATCGCCGGTCCCCAATGGCTTATAGCCTGCCGTGTCGCCGCCCGACGTATGGGCGTCTTTAAACGGGCACTTGATGGTTAGCCAGTCACCGGACTCGCTAATGATTTGGTCGTTGGCTTCCAGCCATTCCGCCACCGGGTCGATGATGCCTGACATGCTGGCCCGAGCCGGGGTGTAGGGTGCCCACGGTGTCGAGCCACCCTTTACCCGGGCACGGCGCTTGGTCGCGTCGGAAGCGTCGGCCTGCACATCTTCCCACTTGGCCCCTACGTCCAGCGCGTCCAACAGTTGTTGGGGGTGCCAGTTCGGCCCGTCCATAGTAACCAGCTTGCTCACGAAATCGCACTTCGTTTCGTCTTTCTTGCCGTTGATGCCTTCTGGCAGGCGCACCAGCTTGTTCGGCATTTTGCCGCCAGCATCGGCTATGCCCGCCTCATACATGAGCATGACTAGGGCTTTCGCGGCGTCGATGTTGTCTATCGGCGCATCCAGCACGTAACCGTATTGAAAGTTGCCTGCGCTCGATTCGATGATGTAGCTCGGGGTCTGCATTTCTTCGGGCAGGTCTTCGGCTTTAGCCTTGGTGCCGATGTCATCCAGTACGATAACGTGTAAACGCTCAAACAGAGATTGGCGGTTGAACAGATGCCCAACGTGGTCGTGGCGGGTCGTGGCGGTGCCGTAATACAGTGCCCGGCCTATCTTGCTGGTTTCTATCATGTCCAGCAGTTTACCCTCAGCTATGGGGTAGATGGGTTTGCAGTGACGAGGCACAGCCCATGTCAACACTTCCTCACCTTTGGACAGTTCCACATGGAACACCCGGTTCAGAAACGCTTCAACAAGGTCTACGTCGTACTCTCTGGCGGTTACGTCGAAATGCCGGGGTTGGCTCTCGGCCTTGGTTACTGCTTCTTTAAAGGCTCTCTCCCGGCCCTTTGTTGACCCATCCTCAGAACTCAGCGTATTATCATCACTCATGGCTGTACCTCAGTGGTGGTGGTGTGTCTGGTAGCGCACCTGAAAGGCCCGGCGTTCTCGCGCCGGGCTTTTTTGTGTTTGGTCTTTCAGGGTAATCCGATTTCCTTTTTCTGTCACTTGCCATAGCGCGTCATAATCTTCGGCTCGGCTTTCAACGGTAGTCCGTCGGCCCACTCTGGCAATGTCTCCATTACATTTTGTAACAATTCTGCCCGGCTCTTGGTCTGGCGCTCTGGCACTTCCATGATGATCTCGTCGTGGACATGCAGGACTACCGGAGCGCGCCTGTCGTCCAGTTCTCTAAGCGAATGTTTCAACAGCGCCCCAGCCGTGCCCTGCGTGAAGTTCTCCGCGATCAGCCCGCCGTACAGCGTGTGGCGCGGCCACTCTTTCTCGTCGGCTTTGGGCGTCAGGCTGGCTTTCATGTAGCTCACCACGGTCTTGCCGCCGTGCGGCGTCTGCACGTAATCAAGCCGGGCGTCAGGGTACTGAATTACCGTGTTGTCAGGCAGGATGCCGCACAGCGTTGTGCCGATCAGCCCTTCAACGGCGACAAACTGGCAGCGCCCGATCTGGACGTACTCGCCGGGGTACTTCATGGCGCGGACAGCAGCCCGCTCACAGTTGCGCCAGTAGTCCACGGCCCAAGGGTTCGCCCTGCGCCACTTCTGGACAATATCGATCACCTGTTTCTCGGGCAGGTACAGACCGTAGTTCTTGCCCATCACTGTAAACGCCCCGACAGCCCCCTGATAGCCCAAGGCCAGTGTGGCTACCTTACCTATCTGCCTATCATCGTCGGTCAGGCCCATGGCCGCTGCGGTGTGCAGGTAAATATCTTGCCCGCTGCGGAATATATCGAGGACGGCTTCGGCCCGAGGGTCGCCGGTAAGCCAAGGCAGTACCCGGCCCTCGATCGCAGACCAGTCCGATACTACGAACTTCTTGCCGGGGTCGGGGATAATGGCCGGGCGTAGCAGTTGCGACAGGGTATCCATCACGGCGTTAATGGCGTGATTGCCCCCCATACGGGCTTTCAGTTCTTCGGTCTGCTCCACGTTCCAGCAATCCCGGCGCATGTTGTGCAGTTGCAAGCCACGAGAGGCAAAACGCTGAGTTTGGCCAGCCCCGGCGAACACGAACGCCCCCCGCACCCGGTCGTCAGTCTCGGCCATATCAAGCATACGCTGGAACTTGGCCACGCTGGATTTGTTGCCGTCATCCATGAAGTCGATGAAATCAACGACGCGGTTCGGCAGGTCATCTTCCATGTCCAGCAGCCGGGCGCGGATTTCTTTGTCGAACGATAGTTTTTCCTCGTTGTTCTTCACCACGGTCATGATCGAGCGGACAGCGGGGATGTGTTTACATTGCTCAAGCACCCAATCCCGTCCGCGAACCGACTGAGTGTGCTTGGTTATGACGCCCTTGGTGAGAATGGTTAGCCCCTTGGCTATCTCATCCCTTTCTTGGGCGGCATACGCCACGCAAAGACGGGCAAGGTCGGTATCAATCCGCGCCCCGCGCTCGTTAATATCGCAAGTAATCAGCCAATCTCTGTGTTCTGTCGCGCTCATCCAGCGGGTCAGCTTCATTACCTGCATCATCAACCGAACGTCCTGCGCGCAATACTCGCCCATTTCCACCATCAGCTTCGGGTCTTCGTTGAACTCGCCGGTTTTCGGGTCGGGGATGGACAGCGCCTTAATCAGCGCGTTGCCTCGGGGGTCTTTGCGCCGCTTGATGCCCAGCGCACGGGCGGCTTTCTCAAGGGCAGAGGGTAGTGCGTTTACACGGCACTGTGCCTGTGAGCAATACCATATCTCATGTTTGAGGCTCGGCGCGCCGTAGACCGGGGCTGCGATGAACTCCCAAATAGCCTTATCAAACTCGGCGTTACTGGCCACGATCAGAACGGCCTCGGCCAGCGACTCGGCCAGTGTGCCGGGGAACACCTCGCCACTACGCGGATACCACGCCCATTCTTCCCCTGTCTCGGAGTCCATGGCGTGAAGGCACAGAACGTCGGTAGAAGGGTCAGAGGCGTAGCGATACGCCCCTGCCTTTTTTATATTAACGCGGGACCGTGTTTCAAAGTCGATGCCGATATAGCGCATGGTCAGTGCCTTGTCGTGCCGGTGGCTTGGGTGGCCTCAAATTCTTCCTTGCTGCATTGCTCCATACCGACACGGCATTCGATGTTGAGTATCTTGTTTAAACTGGCTGAGGCATGGCCCGTCAGGGTTGATAATACATGCTCGGCCAGTTTTGCCTCGGATTCATCCCCCCCGCCGGGTATGCCCACCCCCTCCACGACGGCATTGGCCGAGGCCAGTTGAGCGACCGTGCGGGTTAGCTGCTGTATGACCAGTTCAGGTAGCCCTGCCACGGCCTGCATTTCAGGGTCGATCATAAGGTGGGCGACCAGCGTTTCAATTTTGACTCTGACTTTATGTTCGTGTTTGTGGTTCATGGTTAGTCTCACTATGGTGTTGGGTAAAAAAGCCCCGCCGTAACGGGGCTTAGGGGCTTATGCCTGACGCTGGCGACGACGCTGGCGCTTCGGCTTTTCCTCTTCGACTTCCTCTTGCTCGACTTCCTCGGGCTCACCTTCCTCACCTTCAAGTTTAGGCGTATCCGGGGCTTCCTTGGCGTCCATTGACAGCCAATCAACCACTTTCAGTTCAGGCGTGAAAATCTTGCCGTACTTCTTGTGCTTGTAGCTGTCTACCTGCATTTCCACGATCGGCACTACGCCGGGGTTGCCCGACTCAATACGTGCGGTAATCGCAGTTACCATGGTCTTGAACGCTTTTACACCGCCTTTACTGGTGGTGGAGTACAGGACTTCCGCGCCCTTATCCTCACCACTGAGGCACTTCAACTGCATGGCCGTCTGTGGGCTCCATGAAGCACCCACATCGGGCAGCTTACCGCGCAATACGACGTTATCCGACGTAATAGCTTCCATTTCCTCGCCTACCTTGGTGCTTTCATCCCATGCGGCAAAGCCGGTGGCCATGGTGGCCGGGTTGATTGCCCATCGGCTGCCTTCCTCGACTTCAATTTCTTCCGAACCGTAGGTCCAGATACCGGCCTTATCCAGTTTCAGATAGGATACGTCGGTCGTGGCAAGCTCTTGGCGCTGCTGGACCTTCTTAAAGCCTTTCAGGAGCGCATCGGCGGTAACGGGTAATTGTGACATAGCTGCTTCTCTCTTCTCGTCTGTTGATAGTCTCGTCTTAGGTTCCGGGGCGTTACAGGCGGCTTAGCGCCGCCTTTAGTGCCGCCTCGGGCATTGCGGCTTCTCTCTTGTCGGACTCGGGGGCCACGGTCAAGCCAGAAGACACACTGCTAATATAGTCGGTTATCATGTCGGGGTCAAAGTTTCTTTGCTTAAGTTCCTTTTCCATCTGCGCCGGGCTGTTCAGCTTGGTGGTGTACATGCTCGGCTTAGGGATGCGCTTTTTCTTGAGCAGTGCCTCTACCATGGCCTCGTCAGTCCATACCCGGGTCGGGCGCTTGTTGACCAGTTTAAATCCTTCCACTTTGCCGCCTTTCTCCATGTGCTGCTGTGCCAGTGCGCGGACTGAGGCTATCCACTTTTCAAGGTCGGTCAGCATCGGCATGTATTTGTCCAGCGCCTCGACATGAGCGGCGGGTAGCTTGGCAGCGGCATCGGCCTCGCCGGTCTTGATCGGGCAGACTGCTTGCGCCGGGCAGTACAGGCAGTGATCGCCAGCGTGGAACCGGGGGCTCTTGCCTTCAGCCTCGCCTATGGCCTTGGCCACTCGTCCGTCGAAGTCATCCAGTTCGTCTACATCCATTCTAAACGTCAGCAACGGGCCTTCGGGATGGGCTGGCTGGATAATGGCCAATACAATTTCTTCGCACTTGGCGAACAGTTCAGCGGTGGCGGGGTCGGCGTCAGCGCACAGGGCGTAGAACATCAGTTGCAGATTGCCCACGGCGCTCACTGGCATGTGCCCGAACTTGTAGTCGATCAGCACGACCGTCTTCCCGTCGGCAGAGGGGCATAGCAGGTCGATCGAGCCGCCAGCCCGATCGGGAATGATCTCGACAAAAGGTTCAATGTGCATACTGGCGTAATTCAGGCGGTAGCGGACCATAAGCGAAAATACAGCGTCACAAGCGGGTCTAAGGCGGTCTCTGACCATTTCTTCGGTCATTGTTATGTCGTTGAAGGTCTCATATTGTACCTCGCCGGGGGCTCTTAAAATTCGATGCTCTACTAGGTACTCCATGGCCTCATGGAGTGCCGTGCCTTCCTCGGCGGCGTCGGACGCCCTGCCGTGGACTTGCGGGATGGTTTCGGCCAGTGACGCCCAACCGGGGCAAGCCATGGTGCGGGCAATGGTGGAGCCGCCGTATTTCAGGTGTTTGTTTGGCATTGCTTTGTTCCTTGTGGTGGTGGATAATAGGACTATAGCCACACTATACCGCAACGGAGCGATTATGCAAACAGAAAAACAGTTACAGAATTACTTGAAGTATGAGGCCTGCAAGGTCGGCGCTTCTTTTGACAAGGTAGAGAGTCGGTCCCGGCGAGGGTTCCCCGACTGCCTGCTGATATTGAGGGGGTTCGTTGTGCTGGTAGAGGTCAAAGCCCCCTCGGGCAAGGGTCGGCTATCCCCTTTGCAGGTCCGTGTTATCTACGACCTACGCCAGCACGGCGCGTCGGTGGCCATAGTGGAGACAAAAGAGGAAGTTGATAACCTTCTCATTTTTATGCAGGAGAACGCTGATGCTATCGGCGCATGATATGACAGAAGACCAACAACGGGGCGTAGACCGGCTTTTCAATTTCGACGAAACCTTGCTAGTGGCCAACATGGGCGCAGGCAAGACCGTGGTGGCCCTCACCGCCATACAAGAGCTTATGGCTCAAGGGCTGCTGAGTCGGGTGCTGGTGGTGGCCCCGCTCAAGGTCTGTAACAACGTCTGGCCCCAAGAACCGGGCCAGTGGTCGCATTTAAACGGACTCTCTGTTGTGAGCGCGGCGGGCAAGAACGTCCAGAGCCGGATTGACGCCATACAGTCCAGCGCGCAAGTGGTCTGCATCAATTTTGAGAACCTTGCGTGGTTCTGCCGCACCTACAAGGGCTGTGACCAGTTCGACGGGCTGGTGATTGATGAGTTGACCAAGTTGAAGAACGTCGGCGGGACCGGGTTCAAGGCTCTGCGCCCTCACCTGCCCAAGTTCACTTGGCGGGTGGGCATGACCGGCACCCCGGTATCGGAAAACTGGCAAGGGTTGTTCGGGCAAATGCTGGTGGTTGATGCAGGCAAGCGCCTCGGCACCCGCAAAGACGGGTATCTTCGCAAGTATTTTTACCCGACTGATTATCAGGAATATAACTGGGCGTTGTACGATTGGGCGGCGGCGGCCATAGCCAAGGCCGTGGTTGATATTGTTTACACGATACCCGACTACCGTGACCAGCTACCCGCGTTGGATGACCAGCCACTACCTACCCCCCTGCCCCCTGCCCTCCGGTCGGTCTATGACCGTCTCAAGAAGGACATGGTGGTGGAGTTGGAAGGTGGGGAGGGGGTCACTGCCGACACTGCCGCCGTGCTGTCGAACAAATTGATGCAGTGCGCCAACGGTTTTCTCTATGGCCCGGCCACCCCGGAAGGCAAGAGGGGGGAGCCTATCTACTTTGATGACTACAAGATACATACGTGCGCGCGTGAGATAGATTTTCTCTTGGGGAGTAATCGGGCGGTGATTGTCTGCTACTGGTTTGAGGCTGATTACCGGCGATTGATCGAATTATACCCGGGCTGTGAATTGACCGGAGCGAACATAGAAAAATGGAATCGGGGTGATCTGAACGTTCTGCTACTGCATCCAAAATCAGCCGGACACGGGCTGAATCTGGCCAGTGGTGGTGCCGATATGATCTGGCTCGGGCCTATCTGGTCGCGTGACTTGCGGGAGCAGACGATAGCGCGTCTCTGGCGTCGTCCACAGTGTAAACAAGTGCGGGTACGTACCCTCATAGGGGTCGATACTATTGATGAACTGGTAAGCGCGAGAGAAGCTGGAAAGGCTCAATATGAAGAACTGTTTAAACATCATATAGGGGGTGATCTAGCCCTCGGATGAGGGCTTTTGTGGTGGGGTCAGTCGCAACGGCTTACCCATTGCGGGCGCTCCGGGTGCGTTATAGCGACTATGGCGTATGGATATACATACATAGTTTCGTCGCTTTCTTGGTCACGTATGGTTATGTAAGGGTACAACGGCGGGTCGGCCGGGAATGTATAGACACCCTCGGGGGTCACGGCCCCGCCCGTCATTTGTCCAGCATAGAACACGTACTGGCGTTCAAGTGCCTCGGCCATACTCTCATCCGGTTCCTTTTCTACGGCCCAACCGGGCAGGTATCCGCAAGCGTTAACGAGGTCGGCGGTTTTTTGGTCGCCGTACTCGTTCAACGGGTCGGTTATGAGTATTGCCGGGTCGCCGTGTGGCGTAGGTATTCTATAGGTGGCTCTCATTTTGTGGTCCTCTTGTGATTCGGCGTAGGTGTGGGGTTATAGCGAGTGTCGGACAGTTCGCGGGGTGGTAGCCTTCGGCTGTTTAAACGCTTTTTGTAGTCCGTCATGTGAGACAAGGGCGGCGGGGTTGGCTTGCGTCTAGCCAGACTTATGACAAGGCAAACCGGGGTGAGTATTGCCGCGAAGATAATTAGATCAATAATG
>Ga0136596_1001565_pt1 | contig 10161 bp, 9 predicted proteins | sample AntRauTorcE11897_FD_101387 | JGI IMG/M metagenome (GOLD analysis project Ga0136596, IMG submission 101387) | Saline lake microbial communities from Rauer Islands, Antarctica - Metagenome Torckler E11 #897 | ecosystem: Environmental > Aquatic > Non-marine Saline and Alkaline > Saline | place... | reverse complement strand
CGCCCGCAAACATATACAAGAATGAAGGTTTGGTTCCGGATTTTGAAGTCTCTCTTAACTATTGCACCAATTCGCCAGAGTTCAACTGAAGAGCTGTGAATAGTCGAAATCACTGCTGTGAATAGGGGTAAAATGCAGACGCACGGTATTCAGGCCTGGCGGTCACCGTAAAGCTGGGCATAAAGACCCTGGCGAGCGATCAATTCATTGTGATGGCCCTCTTCGGCGACATACCCATCTTCGAATACGTACACCCTGTCCGCCTGTTTAACTGCGCTTAAACGATGAGCAATAATGAGTGTAGTTCGTTGGCGAAGGAAGCCTTCCAGATCTTTATGCAGCTGATATTCCGTTTCCGCATCCAGTGCCGACGTCGCTTCGTCCAGAATCACCACAGACGGATCCGACAGCACCATTCGGGCTATAGCCAGGCGCTGGCGCTGACCGCCGGATAGCCGCACGCCCTGGCGGCCGATCATGGTGTTCAGTCCATCGGGCATATCCGCCACTGTCTGATCCAGCTGGGCAATGCTGAGGGCATGCCACAAAGCCTCATCGTCCTTCAGGCGTCCCAGCGTCAGGTTCTGGCGAACGGTATCGTTGAACAGGGCGGGATGCTGCAACACCGTCGCCACATTCTCCCGCAGGCACGGCAGGCCAATGCGCTGAACCGGCACTCCGCCCAGCAGAATGTCGCCCTGCTGGGGCGTGTACAGCCCCAGAATCACCTGAACCAGTGTGGATTTACCGCCACCACTGGCACCCACCACAGCTACCTTTTCTCCGGCCTTGATGTGCAGGTCGATGCCCCGGAGCACTGGCTCGTCGCCGTAACTGAAATGAATATTCCGGAGCTCCAGGTCCACGGTGTGCCGGTCACGGAACGGGTTCTCCAGGGCGGGGTAACGCGGCTCTTCCTTCAATGCCAGCAGGCGGTTGATCCGGCCCAATGCGGCGTTGGCGGCAAACCAGGCGTACTGCATGTTCAGCATTTCCTGTACCGGCGTCAGCATGAACCAGAGGTAGCCGAAGATGGCGAACATCATGCCAATGCTCAGGTCACTGAGCAGCACGGTCGCCATGGCAGCGGCGCGAAACGTATCCACACCAAACTGGAACAGGGCAAAGCTGGCGCGACTGGCGGCATCGCTGCGCCACTCGAACTGAATGGCGTGATCCCGCACAACCCTGGCGCGGGACACCAGATGCTGAAGGTAATGACCCTCCCGGTTGGCCGCGCGAAGCTGGTGAATGGCGTCCAGGGTTTCCGTCAGATCCCCCTGAAAATCCTCGTAGGCGCTGTTCTCCTGCCGCTTGAGCTCCTTCACCCGCGTGCTGATCAGCATGGTTGAGAAGATAACCAGCGGATTGAACAAAAGGATCAGCAGCCCCAACTGCCAGTGAACCCAGACCAGCACACAGGCAGTGCCGATGACCGTCAGGCTGGCCACGATAAAACGACTGATGGTGGTACCCAGAAACTGGTCGATGGTATCCAGATCGGTGATGAAATGGCTGGTAATACCACCGGAACCCCGGGTCTCGTATTCCGATATCGCCACCCGGCCCAAGCGGCCCAGCAGCCTCGAACGGATGCGAAACACCACATCTTTAGAGATCTTGGAGAATTCACGGGACTGCAACACGTTAAACCCGAGCGCCAGCAGCCTCAGCATGAACGCCGCCAGCACCATGACGCCAATGTAAACAAACGGCAGGTGCCAGGCCTCCGGCAGAACACCCTGCATGAACGGCAACACCGGACCCGGCTCATCCAGCAGTACCTCATCCACCAGCACCGGAAGCAACAATGGAATCGGCACGCTCACCAAAGTCGCCAAAATGGCCAGCAGGTTGGCTCTGGTCAGGCGCGGCTTGTGATTCAGCGCCAGCGACAGAATGCCTCGCCAGGTATAGGGATGGTCCGGTGCGTTGGCAGCCTCGCCCTGATAGTCGCCCTGTTCTGTTGCCTGTTCCAAACAGCCTCCTGTAAATCCGGTTAAGCGGGAAGAATACGACGCACTGGCCGCAGCGGCTCAATATCCTGAAGTTTCCTTTTACCTTGCCGCCTGATCGCTGGTGACCCGGCCTGCCATCTGCCATCATTGCAGCTTACTGTTCCAGGACCTATTCAAGCCGGACCCATTGTGAAACACGACTGTCATTACCACCCGGGCGATCCCGCAAAATGGCACTGCGGTGAGTGCCAGATTCACTTCTGCTCCCGCTGCATGCCGGATGCAGATCACCGAAAACAGCATGCCCTGTGCCCGCAATGCAACCGTGCCATGCGTTACCTTGGCGCAGCGACGGAAGTGGTGCCCTTCTGGAACCGGATCGGGGCGTTTTTCCGCTACCCGTTTCACACCGATCCGCTGCTGGTCATTGCCATCTGCACCCTGGTGCCGCTGCTGATCAGTGGCAATATCGTGGGATTGATTGTCTCGCTGGTGCTGATTCTGGCGTTGCTGAAGTATACCTATGCGGTCATCAACCATACCGCAGAGGGCCACATGAAGCCCCCGCCCCTTGCTGTGGCCTTTACCGGCAGCGGGTTTAACATCGTCATCCTGCAGCTACTGGTGTTTATCCTGATGGGCGCTCTGGTCAGCGCCGCCATGATGGTAGGCGGGCCAATACTGATGCTGGTGGCTCTGGCTCTGGTGGCTCTTGCCTTGCCTGCGAGTGTGATGGTGCTGGCTATGGAGCACTCCGTTGCCGCTGCGGTAAACCCGATGAACCTGGCGGTGCTGATCTCCCGCATCGGCAGCCCCTATTTCCTGCTTTATGGTTATCTCATCCTGCTGTCCATCGCCTCGGGCGCCGCCCAGGAATTCGCGTTTAACCACTTCGCGCCCCAGATGGCCAACATTCTGGCGGGCTTCCTGAACAGCACCTTTACGCTGATGCTGTTTCACATGCTGGGCTATCTGTTATTTCAGTATCAGGAAGAACTCGGCTTTGCCAGCGACCATCAGGACGAAGAGAGCCTGGCAGAAATGCAGGGGCGGGATCGCACCCACCGGTTTGACGCCGACATCGACATGAACCTGAAGGATGGCAACTACGACCGGGTGCAGTCCATGCTGAAGGAAAGCCTGAAGCGCGAGCCGTCCAACGCCCACCGGCTGGAGCAGTTTCATGCCCTGCTGACGGCCAGGGATGATCGCCAGGAACTGTATCGCTATCATCCACGCCTTCTCACCATGCTGGCTGATAAAAATGACGGCGACAGGATGGCCAGCCTGCTGGCGACCATCGAGACCATAGAGCCGAGCTTTCGGCTGAACGATCCGGAGCTGGCGCTGCATTGCGCCAAAACCCTGTATCACCGCAGCCAATTCAAGCCTGCCCTCAAACTGCTGCAGGATTTTCACAAGCGTTTTCCCGACAGCGAATGCCTTCCCCATGCTTACCTGACGGTAGCGCAGGCTCTGGCAAACGGCCTCGGGCAATGGGAAAAAGCGACGGCGTTTCTGACCTTTATCAAAAAGCGCTGTGCAAACCACCCGCTGCACGAGCAGATTGATGTCTACTTGCTGCAGGCACAGAACCGGGAGCCTTTAAAAGGCCCCAGAGCATCGTTCAGCGCCGAATAACTGGAATCAGACCTTTTTCAAACCTTTTTCAAGCTTTCTCAAACTTTCTCAAACCCCGTTCGCCAGTAACTGGCGATAGTGGCGCGCTTTCGGAGCCACCTGGCGCTTGTCGAATTCCTCTGCCAGAAGTCGACAAGCCTCATCCGCTAGGCTTTTGTCCCCGGCACCGCGAAGGCGTTCGAAAGCCCGCTCGGCGGATTTCAGGTCGTCATTGCGCAGGCAGGTAAACAGCACTCGGTTGTGGTCTTCCGGGCCCAGCGGTGCGTGGCTTTCACCTAACTTCATGTACTCAGCCCAGATCTCGATGGTGCGTTCGGGCTGGCGCCGGGTCAGCGACTCGTTCATCAGCTCCTTGGCAGACTCCCTGTAGGCCAATAGATCCGGCCGGAGCTTGGCAAGCTGATACAAATGTTCCAACAGCACCATGCGGTCCGGGTAGTGTCCCCGAAGCGCCTCGAACTGCCGTTGGGCAAGGTCAAACTCCATTCTTCCCAGGCTTGCCATGGCCTGCCCGTAGCCGGTGGTAAAGCGCTCGTCCTGCTCTTCCTCCTCAGGCTCATAAAATTCCTCTTTGACCTGAAGCCAGCTTTTGCCCAGCAGCCAGACCAGTCCGGCACCGGCTACCAATCCACCGGCGTGGGCCATGTAAGCAATGCCCGTGGCACCGGCAAACCAGTAATCATAAACTTCTTTGCCCAGCCACACCGGCAACATAGCCAGAGCCGGGGCGCGTAAATAATTGAAATACACCCCGACAAAGTAGAAAAAGCGGATTTTCTGCAAACCGTAGATGGCGACATACATGCCCATCAGCCCGGAGATGGACCCGGAAGCGCCCACCAGCGGCACGGGGCTGCCAAGGGAAAAGGCCGTGAACACCAGCCCGGATATCGCCCCACAAAACAGGTAAGCCAGCAAAAAGCGGGCGGCACCCAATGCTTTTTCTACCGTGAAGCCCAGCAGAAACAGGAACACCAGATTACCGATGATGTGGGCCCAGCCGCCGTGAAGAAACTGGTAAGTGACCAGTGTGTAAAGTGAAAGCTCGGCCGGTACCAGGCCCAACTGATTCGCACTCAACTGGTTCACATATTGCTGCTGAATCTCGGTGCGCTGCGCCATCCAGGCCCGGCGCTGCTCCGGCGCCCAGATCACCTCCCTGTTGTCGAGCAGATACTGATAAAACTCGTTATTGAACAGAAGGGTGACCGCAATCCATCTCTGCTCGTTCTGCTCTTGCAGGGTGTTGAAGTACTGCAATTGTGAAATGAGGCTTTCCTGGCCATCCAAGCGGATTTTTCGTTGTAGGTAATCCTTATAGGCCGGCGCTTCCAGAGTTTGAAGGTTCGTCTCAGAGTAGGCGTCAATAGCTTCGCCATACAGCCGGTCGTCATCGCTCTGGTAAAACACGAATACCAGGAAGCAGGCCAGCATCAGGCCCAGCGTCATCCAGGGGGGACGTTTCCAGTTAACGGCGCTTTCAGCGGGGATAATCAGCATGGGTTGTCACAATTCATCATTATTTGCCTCGGGAGAACTGCTTTTTACCACAGCATGGCCTGTTTTTCGCGGTGTAATAAATCTGAAGCGAAAGGGTAAGACCATTGGGGTTCCGAGGCTTTTACCGACCACGCCCCACAATCTTTCTACCAATCGCTTATTGCGGTTGTCCCGGTCAGCGCTAGACTAACGCTAATCTTGCCCGGGACAATAAAAAACAGCCTGCGTATTTGAGGAATTCACCATGACTGTACTTGTACTCGATCACCCGGAGCTTCTGGCCCGAACCGCTTTTGCAGCGGACATGACCCCTAAACGTCCGCACCGCCTGCGATTTCATTTCGGCTTCAACCAGCATCGTCTGAACGAAGAAGACCAGGCACTGCTGCGCCAGCACGCGCTCTGGCTGAAATACAACCCGGGGGCCTGCCTTCATATCCACGGCCATTCCGATGCCTTTGGTGTCGGCGAGTACAATCAGTTTCTGTCGCGGCTCAGGGCCAGTAGCGCCGCCAAGTTAATGCTCAGCGAGGGTGCCAGGGATAATCAGATTGTCACCAGCGGGTGGGGTAGCGACCGGCCGCTGGCAAGGCCCGAAGACCACGCCGCCAACCGGCGCCTGGAACTGGAATATCTGACTATGGATATGGCACAGGCCCTGTAATCCGGGCCTGTACTAGCCGTAGACCTGGTACACGTTCCAGATCAGTAGCAGTGCCAACACCACAATGGCCAGCCAGGTCAGCAGAATACCCGCCATGCGCGCCATGTGCGGGCCGCCGCCGCCATTGATCATGCCGAACGCATGCAACAGACGCCCGACCACAAAACCCAGTCCGGTCCAGTAAATCAGCGTACCGGACACACCATTGAGCTCGGCAATGGCCAGCATGATGAGCCCGATGGGGGCATACTCAACCAGGTTGGCCTGGGCACGAACGGTAGCCTGAAAGTCTATGTCTTCACTGACCCCCAGGTTCTGTTTAAGCCGGAGCCGGTAGCGGGAAACAAGAAGCGAAAGAACAACCAGCAGCAGACCCAGAGCCGCCGCAAAAACTGCCGTAACAGGAACAATCATCATCAAGCCTTCTTAATGGCGCTGACCACGGCAAGTAACAGCACCGCGCCCGCGGTAGCGGTCACCAACTCACCTATCGCGCCCTGGGCGGCCAGCCCCAGCAGGCGAAACACGAAACCACCCAGAACAGAGCCAACAATTCCGATACCGATATTGGCCATTACGCCAAAACCGCGACCTTTCATGATCAGTCCCGCCAGCCAGCCCGCGACACCACCGATAATCAGAAACAGAATGATATTCATAACTTACTCCCTTGAGTTACCCGCAAAGACTGCCCGTTTTCATGACCGGCTTCAAGCACTTCCAGCGCGGCAGGTCACTTGTCTACGAACCGGGGGAGAGTGAGTCGATGAGAGCGGCCACGATCCAGGATCACATTACCGCCGAGCCAGAACACCTGACCGAAGAAAGGCACCCACACCAGCGCCGACTTGCCAACAGTCACTGTACGCGGGGGCAAAAGCATCCCCAGCATGAAAAGATCGTCGTTGTGCTGATGGTTGGCAATAACAACCGTGGGCCGGTCCACTGGCATGTTCTCCGCTCCGGCGACCGTACATTTCATCCCGAGCAGTGCCCGACCGACTTTCGAAATGGTCCATGCCAGATAACGGTTGTTATCCGGGTTAAAAGGCCGCGCCACATAAAACAACAAGGCAAACAGGCAGATGATCAAAACGCTCAGCCAGGCCAGACATTTTCTCAGCATTCCCATCAAACACAACCCTGATGCAGTTTCGGGCGCACAAGTGTACCCAATTTTCAGCTTTCGACAACCGCCGCAGGCAGGTCGCTGCGTGCTGCCCTCGCCTCTACCACATAGCGCAGTGGTCCACGGCTTTCCAGGACATCAAACGGATAACAGGTCACCAGGATCAGGGCATCCCGGGGCAGCATGGTGGTGTTGATCTTCTGATAGCGGCTGTCCACTACCCGGGTATCGCTAACGCGATAGGTTCGCCACTGGCCATCGCGGCTCTGAAGCCGCAATTCACTGCCTGACTGAAGATGCTTCAGGCTTTTGAAATGGGTATCCCGGTGGCCAGCAATTACGGTTGGGCCCGCGTTCCCGCCATCCCCGAAAACCTGACCGGGGCCGAATGCCAGGCTTTCACCATGGGCGCCGTCCAGAACAATAAGCGACAGTCCGTTTTCATCCGCCGCATCGTCATGTTGACCAGAGCCCCCGTATTGACCAGAGCCCCCGTATTGAAAGGTAAGGCGCGCCACCGGCCAAGTGTCCGCCCAGGGCCAGGGGCGAATCGGCTGCTGCCGGGCCTGGCTTTCGGCCCAGGCCAACTCCAGCAATTCCTGAGCAACCAGCGCCTTGAATGGAATCCAGAGGCCAAGCGCCAGGATCATAAAAGAAGAAACCGTCACAAGTAAGCACAGATGCTTCATGCGAATGCCCTCCTTTTCAACAAACCAATCGCCGCACTGAACATCAGCCCAAGCAGGCCCAGCGCCTGTAACAGAGGCGCCATGGTGGCGGTCTGGGGGTAGCGCAGCATGCCTGTGCTGGAACCGGCCGGAAGGAGCGTAGGAACGCTGCCAGAGGTCAAAGGCGCATGGACCTGTCTGACTGGCGTTTTGTCCACCGCCAGAAAGCTGGTGTAGGGCGTGATTAACTGATGCTCTATGCCAAGCGCGGTAACGCGCCCGGGAATCTCTCCCCGCGTTTCAGCATCAGGAAATCGGCCGAGCGTGCGGGCATCTAGCAGGCCATCAATCTTCTGTCTCGCCCATACCCGGTGAAGACCTTTGCCGCTGGCCGCCTGCTCCAGATTAAGCGACTGCTGCCAGGCGCTGCCATCCGGCAACCGTCCCGACACGCGCAGGCTTCCCTGAGGCGCGTGGCCGCGAACCACCTGAATCAGCGGCTCGCCACGAAACAGATCCCCGATCCGCTGGGGCTGGGCGCTCTGGCTGGCCATGGCATCTGGCCACTGCACCTGAATATCGGTTAACACGGCCGACTGCATCTTGCCGAACAGTGCATCAAGCGGCCGCTCCACATCCGAGGCACTGTTGATCGCCGTGAAGGTGCCACGGCCAAAGCGGGCGGCCTCGCGCATGAAGTGCATATTCGGGGCCGAGCCAATACCGACAGTAAACAGGCGGGTGTCGCCCAGTTGCCGCTCGATGCGCTGAAACAGTGCCGATTCGTTGCCAACAGAGCCGTCAGTGATGAACACCACCTGCCGCAGGCGCTGAACGCCATCCGCCGTTTCAGACACCGCCTCAGAGCCGCGCCGATGCAACGCCGCATCCAGCGCCGGCGCCATTTCAGTGCCGCCATTGGCTTCGAGATTCCGGACATAGCGACGGGCACGTGCCAGATGATTGCCGGTGGCTGGCACCGGATCAATAAACAGCGACGCGGTCTGGCTGTTGAACTGGATCACGTTGAAAGTGTCATCCTGGCCCAGGGTATCCAGCCCCCGAAGCAGCGACTGCCTTGCCTGACGGATCGATTCCCCCGCCATGGAGCCGGACGTATCGATCACGAACACCAACTCCCTGGCCACCTGCTGGTCCGACTCAAGCCCCGGAATCATCATCGCAAGCAGGTAATCCTCCCCCTGCCACTGCTGCTGAAAAACTGCGGCCGAAGGCGCCATGCCTATTGTCGGAGCCCAGCGAATCACCAGATCCCGGTCCATGGCGAACGAGCCGTCACCGGCGGTCACCTCTACCGTATTGCCGTTCCAGGTAGGGGTAACCGGATGGCTGGGGCTGCTGACCCGACTGACCGGCAAGCCAGCTCGGATGCTCATGGTAACCGTGGCCTGATGGCTGCCGGGCCCGACATCGTCCGGCAATGCCGTGTGCGGGCTGATGCGATCCGCATCCGGCACGTCGGTGGTGGGCCTTGCCCATCCGCCCTGCCAGGCGTTTGCTCCATCACGAATGACGTCGCCCGGCATGTATCTGGGGGTCAGCGTTGTGGGGATGCGCAGCTCGAATTCACCGGACTGGTAGCGCACAGGTTGCTGGTAGCTGAGCTCAATGGCAATCGCCTCCCCGGGCGGAATATTAGCCAGGTGGGTGGTGAACAGGTTGGGCCGCTGCTGATCCACCCGGGCCACCTTCCGGCCCTCGCTTTTGGCCTTGGCGTACGCTTTGCGGGCCACGGCTTTTTCGCGGATTTCTCCGACAATCCGACGCTCACCGGCCATCATGGTCAGGCCGTACACGCTGGCCTGCTCCGGCAGGGGAAAGACGAAAACCGCTTCACGCCATTCCTGGCCGGGGTTGTGAAATGTCTGCTTCAGGCGCACATCCGCAACCAGCCCGGTCACCTCCACTTGATAATCGGTATTCACCAGCGTCGCCGATTCCAGGTGGCGCCCCTGAGGGTCCACAAACCGCAACTCACCAGCGCCCTCGGATGCTTCTGCAAAGATCGGCTGAACAAACAGCAACAGCAGCACCGCCAGCCAGAGCGAGATTCCCTCCACTACCCGGCGGAGACGGAGGGACGCAGGTCGTGGAGCGCGCGAAGACGCAGAGTAGGTAGGCAGCATGATTCCATTTCCTTTTCAGCCAAAAAACGAATGCTCAGATGCAAGAGCGACTGTTCGCTATTTCAGCGTCTTGAAAGGACGATCCGGTGCCAGAAACGGGCAAATCACCCGATGAAAAATGATGAATTGTGGCGAAGGGGCGCCGCGCCCTTGTTCTGCAACGGCACCGTGTTTAAATGGAGCCTGTTACCACAACAGGCTGACCAACGGTTATGAAGCGTCACATCGTGCTTATCGAAGATGAACCTGCCATTCGCGAGAACTACCGCGATGCCTTTGAACGCCGTGGCTATCGGGTATCCGCCTACGGCGACCGAAGCAGCGCGTTTCAGGCATTGCGCACAGGGCTGCCGGACCTGGCGATCATCGATGTTGGCCTGGGCGACGAGCCGGAGGGCGGGTTTACCCTGTGCCAGGATTTGCGCGTGCTATCACCCACCCTGCCGATTATCTT
>Ga0136596_1001562_pt1 | contig 10182 bp, 5 predicted proteins | sample AntRauTorcE11897_FD_101387 | JGI IMG/M metagenome (GOLD analysis project Ga0136596, IMG submission 101387) | Saline lake microbial communities from Rauer Islands, Antarctica - Metagenome Torckler E11 #897 | ecosystem: Environmental > Aquatic > Non-marine Saline and Alkaline > Saline | place... | reverse complement strand
GGCGAAGTCCAACTTCACGCCGGGGGATGCTCGCGCCCATTTGGCCTGGATGCCCAGTTTAGCGGCGTTCGACAACCCGGCGGCGTGACAAGCGTCAGCGATGATCTCCGACACGTAAGGGCTGCGGATGCGAGCCAAACGATTGGCCAGCAGGTCTCGGTGATGCTGGGCCACAAGGGGCCAGCCCTTATCAAGCCATTTGTAGCGCTCAAGGAATTTGTCCTGCATCTCCGGGGAGAGCTTGGATACATCCGCGTAGAGGCCAGAGGATCGGCAGGCGAACTTCTTGCTGTCGACGAAGTAGAAGCGTTGCATGTCGACCGGATTAGCCTCGATGAGCATTCTGCGACATAGGATGAGGAAGTTCGACTGACGCGCGGCGCTGGAGCCGGCGTGGTGGTCGAAGTAGGACAGCAACGAGATGTTGCTGTCCTTGGTGGCTCCTTTAGCCTCGCCGAGTAGTATGTCAGTGTTTACCTCGATGTGCTCGTTGACCTCACCGACGTGATGCCCAACGGGCACCAGCTTGTCTGTTCGGGCAGTAAGCCTACCGTGGGCGTCGTAAACGTCCCACGTATCCTTAAGGTTACGCAGGAGGAAGTACTTGAAACGCTTGCGCTTGACCAACCGATCCTTCACGGACATCGCTTTCTCAAGCGTATCGCGGTAGATGGTTATATCAGGGTGGGCGTCATTGTTCCCTACAGCCTGTATGCTGAAGAGGCCCGGCATGTGTGGAGCCGGGCGGTCCGTCCATTTTGTAGAAGGTTGTGTCGTATTCAATGTTGGGTTCGGGACGACCATACAGGGAATGGCTTAGGCTTTACAAGCCTATGGACTACCATTTCTGCCCCATCGTCCTTATCGGGGTTCGGAGTGCACATACAGATCATCCAGCTGCGATCTGTTGTCCGTGCTTATAGTGGCGTAACCCGCCGCGTTTGCTTGCGGGTTATCATCAGCTTGACGCGCCTCTGAGTGGTAGCTACGGTCGAAACCATGCTGCTGGACTCAGAAATCGCGGAAGAAAGATCCGTGGAACATCTTGACCTTAAGGTCCTAGCTCCAAGTGGGGATTATATTGCAGTCACGCATGTTTGCAAAACGACTCCAATGTTCGTGTGGCGCCTGGAGACCAGGTCGCATTTTTTGGAGTGCGCCGGCAATCACTTAGTGGTTACAGACTCTGGACTCCTCCCGGTGGATCAACTCCAGGAGGGCCAGTTGCTTACAACAGAGTCAGGGCCGGAGCCAGTGACTAAGGTGGAAGCGCTCAGTGAAGAGCGGGAACTTTACGACCTCCGCGTTGAAAGCGAAGATCATCTATACTTTACTGGCGGGATAGCCAGCCACAACTCCACCGGCCTTGGCGGGGCGGAGCTATTCAAATTCAATATCCTACCGAACTACCGATCGATCTACCTGACTCCTCTAAAGGAGCACTCGAAGACGATGGCGGATAAGCTTATGGATATGCAGCGCGGCTCGCTCTTTCCGCCGGACTACGCTACCTCAAAGGGCTTACGGAACAACATGTATTACAAGGAGTCACCTAACGGCGGCTCATTGAAGTTGCTCCACATTTTGACTGACCCCACGAAAATCCGCGGTAACTCGGTTCCTGCCGTTGTTGTAGACGAATGCATCGTAACTGGTTCATTATTAGGGACTTATGACATTCATGGAAAAATAGTTGAAAAAAAGATAGAAGATTTTGAAGGTGGTGACTACATTGTCGCCCATGACAGGCAAAAGAAATTTGCAAAAGACAGAGTCAGAAGGGTTGTGTGTAAAGGTCTCCGACCCGTGTGGAGGATCAACCTCGCCGACGGTCGCCACCTCGTCTGCACTTCCAATGAGAAGATCCAAACAACCGAAGGCTGGGTCTATCTGTCCCAGCTACTCCCTCCTGAAGATGTCAAGAAGTGCGATCGAGCATTACAAATCACATCCGCTATCAGAAGAGCAGCGGGAATCCATACTCGGGGGGTTACTGGGGGACATGTCGATGCAAACGCGGGGGTCCACCCACCCGAGACTCTGCCTGACGCATGGTCTTCCCCAGGAGCCTTATTGCAGTCACAAAGCCGAGCTTCTGTACCCATTCGTGTCAACTCCTCCCAAGTGGAGAGAGAACCGTGGCTACGGGAAGTGGAGCTGCGTTTTTTCAACATTCACAAGTCAAGCATTCGACTTCTTACTCGACCTTTGTTACGAGAGAAACCCGAACAACGAGCATTACCACAAGGTAGTGAAGTCCTCATGGGTCAACCAGTTGACCTGGAGAAGTCTAGCCTACTGGTACATGGACGATGGGACGTTGCAAGCGAAGTCAGCCCACTTCATGACCCACAGCTTCACTCAGACGGAATGCCTCCTACTAGCCGGGAGGCTTCGGAGGATGGGACTCAAGACTGCAACCGTCAAACCAACCAAGAAAAACAACAAGACCTACTGGCTCGTGGTGATCCCGACGGAGGACTCCAGGATCTTTCTAGCAAAGACCCGAGAGTTTGCCCACCCGTCGATGATCTACAAGTGGGAACCGGATGCGAACCACCACACGTGCAATTACTGTCTGGAGGAGTTCGAGACGACGGCTCGAATAAAAGTCACGTCGACGACTCGTCGAGTGTGCTGCGGGAAAGTGATGTGCCGGCGGCAGATGGAGCGGGACCAGGAGAAAGATCACGACAAGGCCCGGAGAAAGCGCCAGCCTCAAACCAACGAGCAGGCGCGGGAGAAGCGCGCTGCGACGCCCAAGGAGGCTCTGCAGGAGCAGGACAGGGCGAACAGGGCCAAGATGGACCGCGAACGCTTCAACGTCACCAGGAGGCGCTGGAGGGCCAATCTCAAGGCGCAAGGGAAGACCGACAGGAAGCTGCAGAAGCACACGTGCCAGTTCTGTCAGCAGGAGTTCGAGAACACGGCGGAGCACAAGCTGGGCAAGCGAAGTCCCGTAATCTACTGCTCCGCTCCGACATGCTTTACGAAGGGGACAGAGGAATACAAGGAGATGCGCAGAGCCAGAGCTCGGGAGAAGGACAGAGCGAGGAGGGCTATGGCGACTTAGCCCCAGTAGCGATTGAATCCATCACCTACGCCGGTGTCCAGGAGGTATGGGACGTAGAGACCGAGAAGCATCACACCCTGTTCGCCGGGGGTATCGCCGTTCACAACTGCCAAGATTTCGATCCTGAGCATTTGCCTGAGATCAAGCAGGTGCAGAAAGCGTTCCCCGATTCCAGATCGACTATATTCGCCGGGACATCTAAGGATTTGGATACGTGCCTTGAGTCGCAGTTCCGCCTCGGTAGTGGCGGCGTGTGGCACATCCCTTGTAGGTGTCCCAAGCGGTGGCATGCACTCGATGACGCAGAGATCATTCCAGCCATGATGAGCGTGGATGGACTACGATGCCCGGATGATAGCCGCTTCCCACTCGATCCCATGCGGGGTGAGTTTGTTCACGCTAACCCTTCCAGGCTCAATCTCAACATGCCCAGCTTCCACTTGCCTCAGGTGATCGTCCCTGAGTATGCGCAAGGAGCCGGCTTTTCGGACATCTGGAAGGACTTTAAGGAGTACCCCTTCAAGAAGTTCCTTCAGGAGGTCTGGGGTGTCGCCGTCGACGCAGGACACACTGAGCTCACCGAACGTGACCTCATGGCGTGCTGCACCGACAAAACATTTGCTCAGACTCAAAAGGATTACCTCAGCAATAAGGTGCGTTACGTGAAGGTGTTCTCCGGCGTTGACTGGGGTGGTTCTGACCACGAGCCTGCCTACCGATCGAAGCTCTCCTACACTGTGCACTCGATCTGGGGGATGCGCATCGATGGGTCTTTGGACCTACTCTACGCTTACCGCTACGCGGGTATGCACTATCGGGAAATCGCCGGGACGATTGTGGAGCAGCACAACAAGTATAAGGCGTTCGCTATGGGCACCGATAACGGCGGCGGCCAATACTACAATGCCTATATGCGGGACTGCGGGCGCATCCCGACCAACTTGATCATCCACTTCCAGTACACTGACACCAAGCTCATCTTGGATCGCATTCCTCACCCGGAGGCGAATATCATGTCGCTCCACCGCACGGACTCTATCTCGGCCCTCATCGCCGACATCAAAGACCAGAAGGTTAGCTGGCCTCGCTGGGATGACTCCCACGGGTTCGTCAGTGACTGCCTCAATGTGCGGCGTAATATCACCGAGACTCCAGCCGGCCGCACGATCCTACGATACATGAAGCCAGGCTCTAAGGCCGACGACTTCCTGATGTCGATGAACTACGCGGCAATGATGAAGCGGATCATCAACCAGGAGCCGTTGATCCCGAACAAGCAACTCGTGACTGAGCTGCGCGGTATGTTCGGTGTCGCCATCCCGAATGACATTGCTAGCCGCCTCGGCGGTCACATCGAGGACGGTTATGTTAGCGGTTGAAGCTCCCCGACCTAAAGGCGCGGGGCTTTCTTGTTCGGTCATAGGTAAAGAAGGTGAGGCGGCGGCCTCCCGCAGGAAGCCGCGCATCCGCACGATCTGTAAAGGGTGGCTCCCAACGCGTCCCATCTGAGTGAGACCACGTCGGGAGCTGGGACATGGCGGCCACAACAATAGTGAAGAGCCGCCGGCTGGTTGATGAAGAACACCTAGCGTCGTCCACTTCAAGCGACTCGTAAACGAATCAACTGAGGTGGAGGAGCTTGGCGAGAAAGAACCTACACGGGAGTGGGTGCGCCTGGGTGGGGCCTCCCGTGTAGGCTGCGGGGAGCTTCAATGGGAAGCCGAAAGTTAGGAGCCAGCCTCAGGCTTCTCCTCTTCAGGCTCGGGAGGAGGATTCTCCTTCTCGATCTTTTCCATCTCTGCTCGGAGCTGCGTGGCAGCCTCGTCGAGCATGTCGGTAACCACCTTCCTGGCGGCTACCATAAAGTTTACACTGGCGGCGCTCAGAACGAATGGCGCAGGACGTGTGGTCCAGACTGCGTTACCAGACATGGAGATGCGGCCTTCTTCATCGCACGGGTGCGTGTAGAACTTTCCGCCGCCGACGCAGAACACTAACTTTGCTGTGTGGCTGCCGGCTAGGCCCCCATGCATACCAAAGAACATCCGATCGAGGTGATCCTTCAATCCGTCGGGGTCGACGCCTTCTACGTTGATCTCCATGAGGCCCGGGTAATCCACGGACTCTGTGTGGGACTCTGCGATAGCCTGGAAATACTCCAGGTCGGACGGAATGATGAATAGGTTGAATGATGTCTTCATAGTGCTGATTTAGTGGGTAGGTTAAGAACTACCTCTTAGCAAAGTATTATGACGCACCAGACAAAAAAATTGCACGGCTTCAACCAACCGTGCCGTCCCCCAAATCTTCGACTACCGCAGCATACTCTTCGTCCCACGCTCGGATGACTGCTGTCGGGACTCCTAGGTGGCGGAGCTGCTCGAGCATCGATAGGTAGGAAGTCTCGATCTCCGCCATGTTTTGGTCCTGGTCTTCCTGCTCGATCCTCAAAGTTTCCTCGATGTATTCCTGGATGTTGAGCGAGAACTCAGGAACCTCCTCCGCGTCCCACACTAAGCCCATCTCTAGGATGGCCCACATGAGCTCTGTAGCGCTCAGCTCCTCAAACCCTACGTCGACCATGTCTCCCATGTCCCCGTCGAACAGGGCGGTCGATACGGCCATGAAGACGTCCAGGTCTTTCCAGAACATCCCACCGGTCAACCCGGTGATGACGGCATTGAGTCTGTTCTCGCCCTCCTCAGTAACCCAGGTGCCGTAGTGGGAATGCAGGTCAGCCCACATCTCCGCCGGGTCCATTGCATCGATTCCCTCCTCGGGGTCGCCCATTACATATTCACCGAACAGGTAGAGGGCGATCGTAAAAAGGACGAGTCCTTGGGTGTCCGAATTGCCCAGGGCTTTACGAATCTCGCCCTCATTAAGGGCTATGCGTTTATTCGAGTCTCGTATCATCGGGCATGACTACATCATGCCACGGAGCTAACTGCAAGCCGAAGAAAGGTCTTTTGATCATCTTTTGCCCAGTTCTCAATCGCGAGACTTAGGTCGCGAGCGTCGGTGACGTCGCGTAATTTGGAGAGAGATGCTGATGCTTCCTTGCTTAGCTTGAACTCGGCTTCGGTCAGGTCGATACTTCTGGCGGCATCGATAGGAACCAGAACACCACGGACAATGACGTTCTCTCTGGCTGCTTTCTCGACTTCGGAGTCGAGGGGGCCGGTGAAGACGATGTCAAAAGGGGTAGGGACGCGAGCGTCGATACGGTAGTTGGGTACGATCCCAGCTGCATGGTCGATGGTGGCGATCTTCACCATGGCTTCCTCAGGATCCTCAGCGATCAAACTGATGGCATCCTGGTAGTCCTTCGCGACGATCTCCTTGATGCTGGCGTCTTTGCAGAACTCCTCGCGTCCTTCAATGAGCTTGGTAGCGACTTCCGAATCAGCCACCCGGACTTCGCCGAAGCGGGAAACGATGGAAGGAAGACCGATATCGACTCCGTGGTCGGTGGCGGCTTTGATGACCTCGCGGGCAGCCGGGACAAGCATCAGTAAGTGGATGCGGTTGTCGGACGCCATCTTGGCGAGCTCGAATGCGGACGATATAACGTCCTGCTGGTCGTTCAGGGGGAGAAGCTTGAAGTCTTCACCGCCAGCAGTTGTGTTGATTGCGTAGCGGCCTTCCGGGATTTCGACTAGACTGGCGGACTTTTCGACTTCATCGACGAAGAGACCAACGTAGGGCTCTACGTCTTTCTCGATGTCGTAGAAGGCGCAGGCCTGCTTCACTCGTCCGAATACTTCATCGCTGAAATCTTCTAGTTTAGCAAATACGTTGATGGCAGAATGGAAAGTGGCAGACTTGGTGCTGATCGGTAATAGACGCCGCTCAACGTCAGCGAATGCGCTGGCTGCTTTCTTCTCAAACTCCGCGCCCGTAGGCACTGGCGCGCTAGCAACCCAGTCCGGAAAAGGATGGTGCATCTCGGCCAAATAAAGGAACTTCGGGTTGTTCAGTGTGGTATAATCTTCCGCCATGGTCATGAAGTTATTGATTTCAACTGGCATCCTACACTATGAATAGCAGCGAGGGAAGCGCAAACCCTAGCGTCGACTTCGTTAAAATTTTGTAATAAAACACTCTGAGTGACTAGAATAATCACAGCACTAGACCTCCTTGGAATACCCACCACGGAGCTAGATAAACAATCTCACCATATGATCTGCCCTTGGTGCGGCGAGGGCGCCTGGGCTGTGCAGGACTTCATGCAGTGCTACAGCATGTCCTGCCCTATGCAGGTTGCCACAGCGGAAGACCTCGTTGCCCACGTGGAAGGGGGCTACATCAAGGCGGCCCATTATATTGGGGTCAGCGTCGACCGAGCCCCGGACCTAGCTACAGCCGCCCGACGTGAACAAGAGCGCAAGGTGCTGGATTCTTGGCTCGCGCTGTGTTTCCTCCCCGAGACTACTGCTGCTACAAAATTGATCAGCAAGGCTCAGGCTCGAGGACTCGGGGTAAAAACAAGCAGGCTCGGTTCTGTCGTGCTGGACGCCGGACGTATGGAGCTCCTCCGCGACATGGCCATCGAAACCGGCGCCGAGTATCCTGATGGATGGACCACCAACCCGCCCACCGCAGCGCAAGTCGTGTGTGTGCAGACCCGCCCCCATACAATCGATCGTTTGATTATCTACAAGAATAACGGACACACGGATGAGGTCGTCTGGAATCGGTTCTCCGCCGGGGTCACTGGTTTGATGGGTATCCTCCCTAAGCGCCGTAAATTCTTAGCCGCCGATGCCACCGCCGCGATGCGCCTCCAATACGAGATGCTGCGCCAAGGTCACCACGAAGAGGTGGCCTTTATTCACCAAGACCTTTTCCGCGGCGATCGCTGTCCGCGCTGGGGGCTGGACTACCACATGCTCACCGCAGTGGTCCGTCACGGTAGGCCGCAGCCCAACCCTCACCACTCCAGTCCCGCTGACCTCGTGAAGTTCCAGCAAGTTTTTGATCGCTACCCTGGACTCGAGGGGAGTACCCGAGCTCTGCCGATCGATATGGCTGCCAAGCTCGGCCCCAACCACAGAGCTAAGTCATGGGCGGGCATCCGCTGCAGTATGATAAACATCATGATACCCCCAGGCTCGTTGCAGGTGCCGGCCGATGCCGCCAGCTTGATCGAACAGACGGGCACCAGGGACGAAGACATCGTAAGGCTCAGCGAGGTATTTTCCAAGCGGGGCGACGATCGCCTAGTGGAGGACATCGAACTGCTCGCACTCACCCGGGTGATCAGCCACGACAAGAAGGGTTTGGTCAAGGAGACCGCCAACGATTACCGCCTCACGAAGGATGCAGAGACTATCACGCTGGCCAACTTCAGCGTCCGCATCTCCTCGGTGGTCGCCTTCCCGCACCACAACGCTGATCGATTCTGCCAGGCCACCCTTCGCTGCGGCAAGGCCGTCACCAACGTCATCTTCCCGCAGAACCTTCTACACGACAAGGTGCACAGCCTAGAGTCCGAGATGCAGCGACAGCTGCAGATGGACGGGAAGATCAGCGAAGCCGGTAAGATGCCTACCGTCATCGCAGTCGGCAAGTTTCGTAACCACATCATCCCCTACCTACGCAGCCAGGCAGCCGACGCGAAACCTATCGCGGGGGTTGACCAGCTGGGTTGGAGCGATAACCGCCGATCCTTCACATTCCCCGGTTTCATTACCTATAAGGACAAGACGGAACCCACCAGCAACATTCTTTGCCCCTCGGTGTCTGTCCTCAAGCGTTTCAAGGCACAACCGATGGAAGCGTGGGCGGAAAGCTGCCCGACCAAGCTCGACCGCTCCTGCGCGGATATGGCCGCAATGGTGGTCGCTTCAACCACTCGATACTTCCGCCGCTGCAACACCGGCCCCATCTACATCGCCCAGTCTTCGGACGCCACGACAATCTTGGATAAGATCGCCCTTGCGCTCGGGCAGCAGGAGATTCACCCGATCAACCCGAACGACCGCGCGGGTAACCGCATCGCTGGGGTGTATGGATACCCACTGCTTGCCGGCGGACTACGGCACGCCACGGCTGGCGCAGACATCCCCTACTTCCACCTGACGGACAAAGGCTACAGCTTCCCTACGCGCCCCACGACAGAGCAGGCGGAGCATGCTGGAAGGGCTGTGCAGTTCTGCCTTCGTAAGGTGGTGGAATGGTGTTTAACCACCGGAGGCGACGAATTTTGCGAGAGACCTTCCTTGGTTCATTACAAATCCCTTCTCCGGGAAGGTCGCTGGCTCATCGAGAACGTGTGCGGCTACAAGGATCTGGAGGTCTCACACGACGAGCAGACAGCGCTCGAGAAACTACTGGTGCAGATCCCCCACGAAGACACTGGGCGCCGCATCACCCTCATCGACGGGACAGACCTTGTCATCGATCTCACCGACCTGGAGCACGACCACAACGGTATCATTCGAGAGACCAGAGACATGGGGGCTGTGTCAGCAATTGAGGACGGCAAGATCCTCGCGTCAGCCATCAAGCTTCTCCCGGCTATCTCCACCTACTACGGGCAGGAGCCTGACGTCACGCTGATCACCAAATAATCAGTTCAGGTCAGGCAGCGTGATTAAGCAGCCGTCGAAGGACAATAGGAGACCAGCTACGCCGACGGTGGAAGTCACACTCTCGGTAGCGTCGCCACCTTCCGCGAATGGGCTGCGGATATGCATCACGCCGGGGATCACGAAATCGCGGCGCATGAGCGGCGCGGTATGATTGCCGAAGTAGCGAGGCCAGTCGATCTCCATCAGACTGTTGATGGCAAACTTGGTAGCGCCGAACTCGTAGCAAACTTCGCCGGTGACCTCGCGGGACTTGGTCGTAGGACCCGCCACGTCGAAGTTTGCGTTCAGCAAGGGCTCCGTACTACCTAACTCGTCCCGGGGGATAGAGATCTCCATCAGGCTAGCTACCGCGTATTTTGTAGGACCAACGCCCCAGATCTCATCGCCGTCGTCTTCGGTAGTCTTGGCGTTCGTGCCTGGGACGCAGAAGTCCGTATGCATCAAAGGGTCATCCCCGCCGTCCTCGCGCGGGGAGCTGATATTCATCAACCCCTTGATCGCGAAGTTGGTCAT
>Ga0136596_1001557_pt1 | contig 10198 bp, 9 predicted proteins | sample AntRauTorcE11897_FD_101387 | JGI IMG/M metagenome (GOLD analysis project Ga0136596, IMG submission 101387) | Saline lake microbial communities from Rauer Islands, Antarctica - Metagenome Torckler E11 #897 | ecosystem: Environmental > Aquatic > Non-marine Saline and Alkaline > Saline | place... | reverse complement strand
GTGAATTGGAACTTCCTCGATCTACTTCGTGGGAGCAGCCGAGACTGACCGTCAAATTATACAGAAAGTGACTATTTTGTGGCGTTCAGGCAGCACCCTCTCGACTCGTTCGGGAAGTAACGAGTTTCGAAGTGCGCTGATGATCTCGTCGGACGCGTCGGCCATCACCGAGTCAGCCGAGACGACGACGGCGTCGCTGCCGCCGTTGCCGCCGGTGCAGCCAGCCAAACTAGTCGTGATTCCTGCCGCACTTGCTGCCTGTACGAATCGTCGACGGGAGACACCAGCGTTTGCCAGACCGTTTTCGTTTGAGTATTCCTTACCCATAGGAAAGAATATGATAGTTATTATTATATATAACTATGGGATCGGGTACAACAGGTGTAGTTAACAAATAGTGACAACATAGTTCACGATAAAAACCGCCGACAGCGAAGGGGTACGACGCTGTCGACAGCCGTCAAATCGGGCCGAACAACCCGTGATAAGTATTACTCAGCAGTAATGAACATTCGATTCAGGCAGCTCAGAACGAAGGCCACGGGGCGTGACCTCGAGGCGGTTCACGGTTGCTTTTCGGCCCGTTCAACCGTGATCTGTATTGCTTCGATCTCTTCGATCATCGCGCCCCAGCCGCCGACCGTGTACGTGCCATCATCCGTTTCGAGGGTGAATGAGGCTTCCCCTGCGAGGTGGGACAACGATGTTAGATACGTTTCGTCTTGGGTTTGCCCAGCGTAGGTGACATCAGTAACGGTTCCACGAAGCGAAATTTCGTGGCCGGTCACAGTCTCGATACCGTTGACAGAGACATCGATCTGCATGCCGTCTTCAAACAACGGGACGATTGTTCGCAGACAGTGGCGAATATCGACATACGAGATGGGAAGCTCCTCGTTGCGTGCCGAATAGATACTCTCGTAGCCCTCCCAGAGGTTCGTCAAAAAGTACCAGTAAAACACGTACGTATGTGTCATATCGTTGACTATCACGCCGTACTCGTTGGTCGACCGTCCGTGTGGCGAAAAGCAGGTCCACGACCGGTCGATCAATGCAATAAACGGCGACGGTGCCGACCGGGTTCGGACTTCGGTCGCGGTCCGCGAGAAGGAGTCGGTCGATGGAAGCTCCATCTCTCGGTCGAGCGAGGGGACGAGACACACCTTCACGTCGGCACCACGGTCGAGCGCACACTCGAGGGCATCCTCCAGTTCGTAATACTGGTCGACTGTGAGACCCACGTTGACCTGTGTCTCGGCGTTGCGAATCAACTGCTCGGCCTGTGCCAACACCGTATCGAGTCGCTTGACAATGCTTACTCGGTGTTCGTCGATATCCGGCCGTTCCCATCGGTCTTCGATCTCTTCGGCCGCCGTCTCGAAGCGGTTGGCTCGTTGCCGGAGATCAGCAAGCACGTCGGCCGGGTCGTGGGCCCGAGCGTGTAAGCTGTCCTGTTGATAGGTCTCGATATACTCCGCCTCTTCGAGCCCACGGAGTACATCGTAAATTCTCGCATCAGGGACGGAACTGGCCTTGGCGATTTGAGTCGCTGATGCTGATCCGAGACCGAGCAACGTCACGAAGGCGTCGGCCTGATACGGTGACAACCCGGCATCCTCCAGCGTCTCGATAAGCTCCTCACCGTTCATACCGCACCGTTAGGGCTCGCATCCGTCGAATAATCAATCATCTATGTGATCGTAATACAGCCATTACAAAAACGTTGCCTTCAGCGTACTGTCCACGTTTTAATTCTGGATGGTCGACAGTACGTGATTTCGGATGGTCGACAGTCTAGGTCCGGATTCGACTGTGACTCCGACTAGTCACCGTACCGCGGATACCGGGCAGATCTCGGCCCCGATCTCTCGGCACCAAGGTACAACAGGTGTTGTACTATCTTCAAAATTTATTATCTACCACCATATATCCATGAGTGTAACAGAACCCAAAATGACAGAGACCAACCCACTACACGACCGGAAACCAAAACCAGGCGAGCGTCTTCGACCGCGTGAACAGCATCCCACGGACAGATGGAACGATGTCTGAGCCGTCGGTCTTAGTCGCTGGCGAAGCGCTCATCGATTTTATTCCCGATACTCCAGGATCGCTGGCCGGGGTTGAAACGTTCCACCGGCGGGCTGGTGGTGCCCCCGCCAATGTCGCCGTCGGGCTCGCCCGGCTCGACGAAACGCCGTGGCTGTGTACGACGCTGTCGACCGATCCCTTTGGCGAGTTTCTGGCCGACCGGCTCGACGCCGAAGGGCTGCCCGAGCGGTTCGTCACGCGCGTCAAAAACGCGACGGCACTGGCATTCGTCAGCCACGGCGAGACGGGCGACCGGGAGTTTAGCTTCCATCGCGAGCGGACCGCCGACACCGTCCTGCAGACCGACGTGGTCGACACCGCGACGCTGGCGGCGGTCGACTGGCTGGTTGTCGGTGGCGTGACGCTGTCGGCCGAGCCGTCCCGTTCGGCGACCTTCGAGCTTGTCGAGCGAGCCCAAGAGGCGGGCTGTCGGATCGTCTTCGATCCCAACACTCGGCCGGAGCTGTGGGCCGAATCCGACGACATGACGCTGACGCTCGAACGAATGCTGCGGCGGACCGACGTACTCAAAGCAACCCACGAGGACTTCGAGCCGACCGCAATCGACGCCAGCAGCGACGGCTTCGCCGACCGACTGCTTGAAAAGGGTCCCGAGATCGTCCTGCTCACAGAAGGGACGGCGGGCGCACGGGCAGTCGCCGACGGCGACTCGGCGTGGGGGCAAGGCGAGTGGCATCATTCGGGCTACGAGATCGACGCCGTCGACACCACCGGCGCTGGCGATGCGTTTCTTGCGGGTGCGGTCGCGGCCCTCACAGAGGAGGCCGACCCGACCGAGACGCTCGCGTTCGCCAACGCCGTCGCCGCCCTTGCGACGACCGAGGGCGGGGCGATGGCCGCGCTGCCGGATCGGTCGGCCGTCGACCAGTTGATGGAGGATCGATGAGAGAAACGAGCGCCGACCGGGAGTGGACTCGGTGGAGCCGCGAAGCGGCCGACCGGATCGAGCGAACCGACGGGACGGTCGCACCTCCGGCCGGACTACCGGAGAGCGATCCGGCACCCGATCTCCACGTCTGGGATACATGGCCGCTCCGCACTCGGAGCGGCGAGATCGCCACCGTCGACGGCTGGCAGGTGCTGATCTCGCTGACGGCCCCGGCCGACGTGACGCCCGGCGAGCGCCACGACATCGCCGAACACCGGTATTTCGTCTCCCGCGACGGTCGGGAGTGGACCGACCGCGGCCCCGTCTTCGGCGACGACGCCCTCGGCACCCGGCAGTGGGCCGGGTCGGCGCTGTACGACGACGGCGAGCTGTATTTCTTTTATACGGCCGCGGGCGACGCCGACAGCGAGGACCTGACCTACACCCAGCGGCTCGCCGTGGGTTACGGCGGAACCCTTGAGACGGTCGACGGCGAGCTCACCATCGAAGGGCCATGGAGCCACGAGGTCCTCCTTGAGGCGGACGACGAGTGGTACGAGACACAGGCCCAGTCCGGCGAGATGACCTACACGTTCCGCGATCCGTGGTTCTTCGAGGACCCCGAGACCGGCCGGACACACCTCCTTTTCGAGTCGAACACGCCACCGGCGGCCGACGACTGCGGTGGTGACGCCGACCAGCAGGCGTTTAACGGGTGTGTCGGCCTCGCGGTCTCGCCGTCGGGCGATCCCCTCGACTGGGAGTTCCGCCCGCCGATCTTCGACAGCGTCTGTGTGAACCAGGAGATCGAACGCCCCCACGTCGTGGTCCATGAGGGTCGCTACTACCTATTCGTCTCCAGCCACGTCGACACCTTCGCGCCGGGGCTCTCGGGGTACGACGCCCTCTACGGGTTCGTTGCCGACTCGCTGGGCGGCGAGTATCGGCCGCTAAACGAGTCAGGACTGGTCGTGACGAACCCGGCGAGCGCACCGTTTCAGGCCTACTCGTGGCTGGCGGTCGACCACGGCGAGGAACTGCTCGTGAGTGGGTTTTGCAACTATCCCGAGTTCGACGGGGTCGCGATCGGCGAGCTCGCGGCGCTGTCGGGCGAGGAGCAACGTCAGCGTTTTGCGGGCACGTTGACCCCGACGCTCCGAGTGGCCGTCGACGGCGAGCAGACGCGGATTCAGGGAACGCTCGGCCATTGGGCGTTCCCGAGCGAGGGCGAGACGTTGCCGCCGGTCGACGACGGGTGGAGTCTTCCGGCAAAAGAACTCAACCCCGAGCCGGGGCTGACCCAGACGGCATCGCGGCGGGACGAGGGCCCCTTCTGGTAGGCGGGCGGCGACCACCAGACGACGGGCGACCACCACAACTCCTTTTGAAAACAGATATCGACCCCAAACGGATTTTTGTCTCTCGACCGAAGCGATGGTATGCGCTTCGGTATCATTTCGGACATTCACGGTAATCTGCCCGCCTTCGAGGCGGTGTGTGAGGCGATGGGTCCGGTCGACCGCCTGCTCTGTGCGGGCGATGTCGTGGGCTACAACCCGTGGCCCGCCGCCTGTATCGACCGGGTCCGGGAGTTGGGTGCGGTGACGGTGCGGGGCAACCACGACCGAGCAGTCGCCTTCGACGGCGGGCGGCGGTTCAACTCGATGGCGAAAGCCGGGGTCCGGCACGCCCGCGAAGAGTTGGGTGATGTCGACATGGAGTGGCTCCGATCGCTGCCGACCGAACAGTTCGTCGCCGACGGGCGGATTCACATGGTCCACGGCCACCCCGAGGATCCGGATCGATACACCTACTCGTCCGAGTTTTCGGCCTCGATGATCGGTGAAGGAGTGGAGATCGTTATGTTGGGTCACACGCATGTCCAAGAGTATCGGACGTTCGAGGGGGGTATCGTCTTGAATCCGGGAAGCGTCGGCCAGCCTCGGAACGGCGATCCAAAGGCGGCGTTTGCGGTGGTAGAACTCGATGAGAATGGAGACAGTCCGACAGTGATGGAACATCGCGTCGACTACGACATTGATCGAGTCATCGAGGCCGTCGAGGAAGCCGGACTCCCCAAACAGATCGGCACGCGGCTGCAGGCAGGAAAATAAAAGCAGACAGTTAGACGTGGTCTTGGACGATTTCGAGCGTGTCTTCGCGGTCGTCCCAGTCGACAAAGACGGCGACCGAGGTCGCGCTGGTGATGACGTCCTGAATGTTGATACCGGCGTCCGCAATCGGGGTGAGGACTTCCTGGATGACACCTGGCTGATTCGGGAGTTCGCCGCCAGTGACGCGGATGACTGCGATGCCGTCTTCGACAGTGACACTCGACAGCGTCGTGCCGCTGACGACCTCCTCGTGGAGGAGTGCCTCGGCCTTCTGGGCGAGGTCTTCGTTGGTGTAGAACGTGATCGAGTCCATCCCGCTTGCGACCGCATCGATATTGATGTCCGCGGCGCGGAGTGCTTGGGAGAGATCAGCCAAGATACCGGGGCTGTTGCGGATCGCCCGACCAGCGACCGTCAGACAGGCCAACTGCTGTTCCTGCATATCGATGAGGTTCTCGAACTGGCCTTCGATCTGGGTACCGCCGCTCAGCAGGTCACCGTGCTGGTAGTGGACGACTCGAACCCCGAGATGTTCGCCTTTGTAGGACAACGCACTTGGCGCGACAACCTCCGCACCCCTAAAGGAGAGATTTCGGAGTTCGTCGACCGAGATCCGACCCACGTTGCGGGCCCCTTCGACGACCCGTGGATCGCCGGTCATGACACCCTCGACGTCAGTGACGATGACGACTTCGTCGGCGTTCATGTAGTTACCGAGCATGACGGCGGTCGTATCCGAGCCACCGCGGCCGAGGGTCGTGATGTCACCCTCGATATTCTGTGCGAGAAAGCCCGTGATGACCGGAACGACGCCGTCGAGTTCGCCAGCGAGGTGTGCGGCGCGGCGTTTGGTTTCCTCGACGTCGACCTCGCCCAGATCGTTGGTGATGATCGGCCACTCGTCGCTGCCGGGTTCGAGGAACAGGGCGTCGACGCCGCGGGCGGTGAGTGCGGCTTTGAGCATGCGGACGCTGGTTCGCTCGCCCATCGAGACGATTTCGGCGCGGTCGGCGTCCGAGGCTTCGAAGTTGATCTCGTCGAGCAGTTCGTCGGTCGTCGAGCCCATCGCGCTGGCCACGACCGCGATCTGATGGCCCGCCTCAACGGCGGCGGCGATTGAGTCCGCAGCGCGGTTGATCCGGTCGCCGCTCCCCAAACTCGTTCCGCCGAACTTGGCGACGACTCTCATTAGACCGCCCTCCGGAATCGCGGTACGTCACTGAGACAGCCACATGTGAATCGCATGTCGTCGGTAAACATGGACGGTCCTAACATGGGGACCTGCATAACGTTGTTCACTTCTGGAAGGGTTGCAGAATCGAGATATTGAACCGGGAGTAAATAAGCAACGAAACAGTCGACCAAGGGGCAGCGGCCTCATCGTCGGTTTCGGTACTGATCAGGAGTCGCCCCAGCCGTCGGGGACTTCGATCACGTAGCGGCCGTCTTCGCGGAGCGAGATGATGTACTCGTCGCGGTCGTAGAGCTCCATCAGGTTCAGTTCGTACTGGCCGGGACTGACGATCCGAATGGACTCGAATTGGTCGTTGAGTTCCTTTCGGAGCTGATCAAGACTCGATCCGTCCTCGGCGGCCTCGGGACTGCTCTCGGCGGCTGGCTCCGTCCCGGCTGGCTGGGAGTCTGGAGTCGACTCCTCGTCGTCGGACTGTGGCCCCATCGAACCAGCAGCAGTTACCTCTTGGTCGGTAACGACATCCGACCGCGCCGTCGACTGAGCGGGGGCTTCGGTCGAAGAATCGAGGGGCTGATCGGCTGTCGCGTCGGTATCACTCTCGACCCCCTCGGTTTCGGGTGGAGATTGGGTCGACGAGGGTGAGTTGGTGGTTGGTGGGGTACTCGACGATGAGTCAGTGGTCGGTGGGGGACTCGTTGATTGGTCGGTGGCTGATTGGCTCTCGGTTTGGCCGGCGGGTTTGAACTGGAACTTGTTGCCGCCACAGTCAGGGCAGCCGGAAAGCATCTCTTTGGAGCCGTCGGGGAACGTATGCCCGCAGTTGGTACACTGGTGTGGCATAGAGAACTATTTCCGGGAGACCAGCGCGCTGATGAGCTGTTCGTCCTTGTGGAGCGTTTCGATCTGGTTGGCTGGCCCAATGACCGTGAGCTTCTTGGTCGACTCCCGGCCCATGAGTTTGTCCAAAAAGCTCTGGTCGGCGGCCTCGGCTCGTGGATAGCTCTCGATCTCGATGCCCGAGAAATCGTCGGGGCTGATCTCGGTCATCGTCACCTCGATGAGTTTTGATTCTTCATCGGGTGACAGTCCCTCTTCGAGGATAACGATGTTTCCCTCGCGGACCCCATCGAGAATCAGGCGGATCTTCTCCATGCTGCGGAGCCCGGCCATTCGGGAGCCGCTGATCAGGTCGATCTGGACACCACTGTCCGAATCGCTGGGTGTTGTTTCGGGCATTATGCGAAGTACTCCGCGATTTTGTCGTACACTTCGTCCATGTTGTTCCCCTCCAGTGCCGACAGCGGCACCGTCTCGTGGTCGGGGAACGCGTCGGCAACGCGCTGGACGTCCGAGTCTTCGAGATCGGTCTTGTTAGCGAAAATGAGGACGGGGAGTTCCCGGCTCTCGATGATCCCGATCAGCATGGTGTTGACCTGCGTGAAGGGATCGGTCGTCGAATCGAGGACGTAGATGACGCCGTCGACGTCCTCCCGGAGCCAGTGCATGGCCTCGGCGACACCCTCGGTGGCCTCTCGGGAGCGACGAATGGCGTCGTCTTTCTCCATGTCGTGGTCGAGGAACTCCTTGTAGTCGACTTTCGTGGTGACACCCGGTGTGTCGACGATGTCGATGGTGACCGATTTCCCGTTGCGCTCGATGTCGACGCCCTCCTTGCGTCGCGCCCGGCGCGTTTCGTGTGGAACGTGGCTTTCAGGCCCGATAGCGTCGCCAGTCCAGTCGCGTGCAATACGGTTCGCAAGAGTCGTCTTTCCGGCGTTTGGCGGTCCGTAGATGCCGATTCGCTTCGGCTCCTCGGTGGCAAACAGCCGGTCGGTGACCCGTGAAACGCTGTCTTTGAGACTTGTAATCAGACCCATCATGTGAGCTCCCGCACCCCCCGCGTCGCGCGTACAGAGGAGCGTATGCACCATCTTGACCACCGGGCACACTTAAGCACTGCGTCAGACACAGGGGAGGGTACCACGTTGTTACGGTGGCTACCGACTGTTTTTCGGCGGTTCAACGACTTTTATCGACTGGAATTGACTGTTGGCAAACGTCGACTGTCACGAAACACTGGCTACTGTACTGGACGGCAGCTAAATCGAACTAGCAGGTAAGTCATGGGTGGCAGTAGCAGGCAGGTCATGAATGGCAGGACCCGAATAGTCGGCGGTGAGAGGTGGACGGTTGGTCGACGGAACTGTTGGAGTCGAAGGAACTGAGTAGTGACGGAGTGGATGATGCGAATCGATTGGTCGGGCAAACATCGGTTGGAGTGGTCAGCCTGACGTGTCGCTTGATCTGGATGATAGCCAGCCGAGTCGGATGAGTCGGATGAGTGAGGGTACCCAGGAGCCGACACGATCAGACGGCCAAGCCCCCCACCCCTTCGTTTCGGGTGGAACCCTCCAACAGTGTGTCTACAGCGGAGCAAAACTGTCGACTAGAAAATTCCTAGACTAGTCTCTCTTTCATACAACAAACAAAAACAACTAGATAACAGTACTTAGTGCAGTACGGGTTTGGTTTCTATGGAAAGGATATAAAGATTTCTCTCGACTACTAGTAGTTCTCGTACCCACCCCCACCCTCTCGTGGAGTTCCAGTGGAAACGAAGGGGTGGGGGGCTAGACAGTTCGTGTGGCCCAACCGACACAAACGAATCGACCCAACATACCAGTCAACCCAACACACCAGTCGACAGTTGGCAGTTACACTGACCGACTACTATCTTCATCCGTGTAGAAGACAACCGTTTTATCGTGTGGTTAGGTATCACACCTAATGGCAGATGATGTCGACCGAGTCTACTACGTCATCAGCGATCTCCACATCGGCGGCGACGAGCAGTTAGAGGAGGTCGACTTCCTCGATGAGCTACTCAGGTTTCTCAGGGAGTTGGAATCGACCGACGAGAAGGCCGAGCTCCTGATCAACGGTGACGCATTCGGTCTCTGGGAGTTCACCACTGCTGACGGAATCGCCAAGTTCGATATCCTCGAAGCAAGCTATCCCGAACTGTTCGACCAGCTCCGGTCGACCGGCCAGAACATCCAGATAACCCTCCTCCCGGGCAACCACGACCACGAACTCGCAGCCTACGATGCGTACGTCGACCGCCTTGCCGAGTACAACGTCGACCTCGTTCAGGACCAGTCGCTCGAACGCCGAGTCGGCGACCGCGTCATCCATTTCGAACATGGCCACCAGCAGGACCCCAATAACCGCATCGAAGACTGGGGCAACCCTCACGCCACACCGCTGGGCTACTACTACAACACCCTCATCACGAGCCGCGCGGGGAAGCTCTCCGACCGGGGGCGCTACAACTGGCTGAAAGACGTTCAGGCAGTCACACCCACCGAGCGGATGCCGGTGTGGCTCATCTCGAAATACTTCTACCGGGAGATGAACCCCGTCCTCCGCTACTCGCTTGTCCCCTTCCTCCTGCTGTTCAATATCAGCGCCATCCTCGCCCTCGTTGCGGGACTCGATCTCGTCGGCATCTGGTCGCTCCCGGTCGACCGAACAGCGGCGTTTCTCGCCCAGTTCGGCAGGGCTGGAGACGTCGCTTGGTTCCTGCTGTCGATCAATGTCATTGTTACCGGGCTGCTGTTGTTGGTTGGCATCCCACTCTACTTCATTCGGCGAGACGTGAGACAGACGATCAACCGGTTCGGCGTCTTCGAGACGGCGCTCACTGTCGACGCCGAGGCTCCATACGAAACGGCCGCCCGCGAGATCTTCGACGACAACCCCGACACCGCCATCTTCTGCTATGGCCACACTCACCGCCCCTCATTGCAGGGCGTCGACGGCGGCCTGCTGGTCAACACGGGAACGTGGCTCAAGCGACTCCACCGCCGCGACGGGATCATCGGCATCCTCCCGCCCGTGTTCTACCCG
>Ga0136596_1001555_pt1 | contig 10203 bp, 7 predicted proteins | sample AntRauTorcE11897_FD_101387 | JGI IMG/M metagenome (GOLD analysis project Ga0136596, IMG submission 101387) | Saline lake microbial communities from Rauer Islands, Antarctica - Metagenome Torckler E11 #897 | ecosystem: Environmental > Aquatic > Non-marine Saline and Alkaline > Saline | place... | reverse complement strand
GGCGAAAACGGGTATTTCCACCACGGGTACCACCGGAATTCTCGGTGACATCGCGGTAAGCCCTGAGTCTCGCACTGCGCTGACCGGTTTTGACGAGACGCTGAGTGCTGACGGTACCTTTGCTACGTCTGCCCTGGTGACTGGCAAACTGTTCGCGGCCGATATGGCCGACCCCACACCGACGACCCTGACGACTGCTGTCGGTGACATGGAAACAGCCTACACTGATGCGGCAGGCCGTTCTGACCCGGACTTTACCGAGCTGGGTGCTGGTGAAATTGGCGGGCTGACTCTGGATCCTGGCCTCTACAAGTGGGGCACCGGTGTGCTGGTGAGCTCCGATGTGACCCTTGAAGGCAGTGCCACGGATGTCTGGATCTTTAAGATCGCCGAAGGCTTAAAGCTGCAAGACGGTAAATCCATCATTCTGACCGGCGGTGCCCTGCCGGAGAATGTGTTCTGGCAGGTGGCGCAGGACGTCACGCTCCAGGCAGGTACTACGTTTAGCGGCATCGTCCTCGGAAAGACCGGCACTAACATGAGTTCCGGTGCCGTGCTTAACGGTCGTGCCCTGGTACAGACCGCAGTGACTCTGATTGCGAACGACATCGTTCAGCCGAAAGAGTAACGGAGAGTGTCCAGGGGGATTCCCCCTGGACACAAAATTCGAGCAAGTATCTTGTACATGTCTTTAAGCGCATACTAATTTGTAACCTTCCCTCCTTGCCACCGGCGCATTGCTTCTACGCTGATCCAGGCCGCAGTCGGAGAGCATCGTTCCTGCCGGAGATCAACGTATGAAATCCACGCACATTGCACCCGGCCCTGTCCCGAAGAAAGCTCTCACAGGGATCGTCGGTCTCGACGAAATCACCGGGGGCGGATTGCCGCATGGCCGCACGACTCTGTTGGTAGGCGGGCCTGGCTCGGGTAAGACTATCTTCGCGCTGCAATTTCTCGCCTATGGCGCCCGGAGCGTCGACGAGCCGGGTATTTTCGTCGCATTCGAAGAAAGTGCCGATCGCATCGTGGCCAATGCCGATGGCTTCGGCTGGAAGCTTCCGGAGTTGCGAGATAAGAAACTGTTCTTTATCGACGCCCAGCCGGCGCCGGATTTGATCCAGTTGGGAAATTTCGACCTGGGCGGAATGCTGGCCGTACTGGAAGCCAAGGTCAGCGAAATGGGCGCGCGGCGTATCGTATTCGACGCCATCGATATCGTACTGGCGCTGATGCCGGATGATGCGGCAAGGCGCCGCGAAATCTATGGCCTGCATGCATGGTTGTTGCAGCACGGCCTGACCGGCATCATCACCGCAAAGGCGGGCAGTGAGGTAACGACGACGGAAACCAAACAGGGCGAGCAACCCTTCGGCTTCATGCAGTTCATGGTGGATTGCTCCGTCGTGCTCAACCACTTCGTAGTACAAGGCGGTTCGCAACGCAGTCTGCGCGTGCAGAAATATCGTGGCTCAAGCTTCGATGAGAACGAATCTCCCTTCCTGATCGGCAAGAACGGTTTTGAGGCTGCGGTCGCGCGCCCGATCGACCGTAGCGCGCTGAAGGCCAGCAAGGAACGGGTCTCCAGCGGCATCGAGCGGCTCGACACCATGCTTGGCGGCGGCTATTACCGCGGCGCAACCGTATTGATCACTGGCGTTCCCGGCACGGCCAAGACCACCTTGTGCGGCGCGTTCGCCGAAGCCGCCTGCCTGCGCGGCGAGCGCACCCTGTTCGTGAGCTTCGATGCCGACTCGAACGAGGTGGTTCGCGACCTTTCCTCGGTGGGCATCGGGCTCGAAACGCACGTCGAAAACGGCTGCTTACGCATGATTTCCGCGCGCAGCCTGACTGGCAGCGCCGAGAGTTTTCTGGTTCGCCTCACGGCGCTCGCGAAGGATCACGGCGCGCGCTGCGTGATCGTCGATCCGGTGTCGACATGGATCAAATCCAACGACGGCATTGGCGTTCAAGGCGTCGCCGAGCGCCTGATCGACTGGTCCAAGTCGGAAGGGATCACCTTGCTGTGCACCAGCCTGCACGACGCACTCTCAAACAGCGGCATAGGTAGCGTTTCACAGCAGATGGCAACCCTCGCCGACACTTGGATCCAGCTCGATTACCTGGTGCAGTCCGGCGAGCGCAACCGCGGCCTGGCAATCATCAAGTCCCGCGGAACCTCGCATTCCAACCAGGTGCGTGAATTGATCCTTAGCGATAGCGGCGTCACGCTGGCCGACATCTACACCGCCGGCGGCGAAGTGCTCATGGGCACTTTGCGCTGGGAAAAGGAAAGCGCCGAGCGCGTCGCCGTGGAAGTCGCCGAGGTCGCAGCGGAGCTCAAGCGCGTCCGCCTCGATGCAGAGCAGACCGAACTCGAAATGCGGGTGAGGTCTCTGCAGACCGAACTCGTCGCCAAACAGACCGAGAAAGAGCTTTTGACACGCACGACGGCGATCAACGAGCGGGATCTGACACGTGGCGACAATCAAATGCGTGAATTGCGCGGGGCGGATGTGGCGCCCCCGGAATCCAAGTGACTCTCGCCATGAACGAACCCGTGCAGTACCAGTTCCGGCTCTTTGTCGCGGGCGATACCACGAATTCCGCGCAGGCGATTGCCAACCTGAGGGCGCTGTGCAGGGCACACCTGCCGGATCGGCACACGATCGAAATCGTGGATGTGTTTCACGAGCCCGCGCGCGCGTTGGCCGATGGCGTGTTCATGACGCCGACCCTGGTCAAGCTCGGGCCGCTGCCCGGGCAGCGAATCGTCGGCACATTGAGCCAGCTCCATGCCGTATTACAAGCGCTGGGTCTGGGAGGCATCGCTGAATGAGCATCTACAAACCGGAACTGTCCAGCACCGACAAGGCCAGCACCGACAAGGAAGTGGCTGCGTTGATAGCAACGCTCCATGAGACCGGGCGGCGCCTGGAAGAGCTCACTGGCGGCGAGGTCGACGCCGTCCTCGGGCGCGATGGCGCGCCGTTCGTGTTGCGGCACGCCCAGGCAGAGTTGCGCCGCCACGAAGCGGCAAGGCAAGCCGCCATCCTCAATGCGCTGCCCGCCCATATCGCCCTGATCGACAACCAGGGCGCCATCGTTTCGTTCAACCGAGCCTGGCAGGGATTTGCCGAGACCAATGGGCTGCCGGCTCCGAGCTATGGAATCGGGATCAACTACCTGGACACCTGCGACAAGGCATGCGGGGGCGACGAGGCGGCCGAAGGTATCCGTTCGGTGCTGGCAGGAAATTTGAGCAGCTTTGCCATGGAATATCCCTGTCATTCGCCGACGCAACAGCGCTGGTTCCTGATGACCGTGACGCCCTCGAGCCACGATGCCAAGACCGGTGCCGTCATCATGCATCTGAACATCACCGATCGCACCCAGGCCGAGCTCGGCATTAAGCGGTTGAACCGCGTCTACGCGGTGCTCAGCGAGATCAATGCGCTGATTGTTCGCGTACACGACCGCGACGAATTGTTTCGGGAGGCATGCCGGATCGCGGTCGAGACTGGTGGATTCCTCATGGCGATGATCGGCATCGTGGATCGGGCTACGAACAAGTTGGTTCCGGTCGCCTCGGCAGGCAAGGATGAGCAATTCCTGACGGCCATCAGCAACCTCCTGTCTTCGGATGAAAAAGCGTCGACGACCATGGCCGCGAAAGCAATCCGCAATAAGGCGGCGATCATATCGAACGATTCGGAAGGCGACCCAGGGGCCCTGTTTCGGGAAAACCACACCCGGGCGAGAGTGCGCTCGCTCGCGGTTCTTCCGCTGATCGTGTCGGGAGAAGCCGTAGGCATATTGGCCTTGTATGCCAGGGAAAAGGATTTCTTCCACGACGAGGAGATGAAGCTGTTGACCGGCCTGGCCGACGACATCGCGCTGGCAATCAACCACATCGACAGACAGGAACGGCTCGACTACCTCGGCTCCTACGACCCACTCACAGGGCTGGCGAACCACCGCCTGTTCCTCGAACGTCTTGCACTACTCACGCGCGGTGCTGCCGACAACGGCCACCGGCTTGCGCTGTTCCTGATCGACCTGGAGCGGTTCAAGAACTTCAACGACAGCCTCGGACAGCCGGCCGGCGATGCGCTCCTGCAGCAGGTTGCCCAGTGGCTGACGCAACACCTGGACGATGTGAATCGGGTTGCGCGGGTCGGAGCGGACCACTTCGCCGTGGTGTTGCCGGAAGAAAGTCACGCAGGCGACGCTGTGGGGCAACTGGAAGCAATGGTCGAGGCGCTTCTCCTCCATCCATTCCGGCTCAAGGGCGATGTGTACCGGATCGCCGCCAAGTTCGGCGTGGCCATATTTCCTGACGATGGCCCCGACGCGACCATCCTGTTCAAGAACGCCGAAGCGGCGTTGAAGAAGGCCAAGGTCGAAGGTCACCGGCATCTGTTCTATACGCAGAAGATGACCGAAAACGTGGCGCAGCGACTGAGCCTCGAAAACCAGTTGCGCCAGGCGTTGGGTAAGGATGAGTTCGTACTGCACTACCAGCCCAAGGTGAATCTTGCTAGCGGCGAGATCACCGCCGTGGAAGCCTTGATTCGCTGGAACGACCCCCGCTCAGGTCTGGTTCCACCAGGCCTTTTCATCCCGATCCTCGAAGAAACCGGGCTGATCTACGACGTCGGCCTCTGGGCCTTGCATCAAGCGCTGCGAGACTATCTGCGCTGGCGCGCCGCCGGATTGCATGCCGTGCGCATCGCGGTGAACGTCTCGCCGCTGCAAATGCGCCATCCCGGATTTGTCGCCTTGATCAAACAGATCGTAGCCAGCGACGCGCGCGCCGCCCAGGGGCTGGAACTGGAGATCACCGAAGGCACGATCATGGGCGACATGAAACAGGCGATCGCCAGCCTGCAGGCGATCCGCGCCCTCGGCATCCGCATCGCCATCGACGATTTCGGCACGGGTTTCTCTTCGCTGGGGTATCTGTCGAAGTTGCCGATCGACACCCTGAAGATTGATCGCATGTTCGTGATCGACATGGCCACCGATGAGCAGGGATTATCGCTGGTGTCCACCATCATCAACCTCGCACACTCGCTGCACCTCAAGGTCGTGGCCGAAGGCGTCGAGACCGAGGAGCAATCCCACCTGCTGAGATTGCTGAAATGCGACGAAATGCAAGGCTACCTGTTCAGCAAGCCGGTTCCGGTGGACGTCCTGGAACAGCAATTCCTGTATAAACGCTCAGGCAAATAGAGGATCACTCTCAGGCTGGAAATATGAGACAAAGCTCCCTACCAGCGAGAACTCGCCAAGCCGGGGCAAACGGGCGTTTGTACAAATTCAAAGTGGTGAGGTTCCTCTTGATGTCACAAAAATCACTGAATTGGTATCTCAGCAGTTGGCGGGTAATGATGATCAGCTTGTTAATATCCCGTCTCTGTTGTTAGTGATTTGTTGGGTAGTAGGTGTCATCGATTCGTTTCGGATTGGGTGGTGGCAAGGAAAAACCGATGGGACTTCCAGTAAAAAAAATAACAGGGCTAACGCCGGGGGACTAAAATCAGGAATCAGGCGGTGGAGAGTTGTTCCAGGGACCGTTTATCTAAAGCCTCGCTAGGCAATTAATAATAGAAGGAACTAACTATGAACAGAGTAGAAGGTAAAGTCGCTGTCGTAACCGGTGGCGTACTAGGAATAGGCCGCGCAACTTCCCTGCTATTGGCAAAAGAAGGAGCAAAAGTAGCAATAGTCGATATCACGGGTGATGAAGCCCAAAGTCTCATCAACGAGATTGAAGAGTTCGGTGGGACCGCTAAATTCTGGCAACTTGATACCACAAAGGAAAAAGAGGTTATAAGCGTTTTTACTGGTATTGTTGGCGAATTTGGAAAGGTTGATATACTGGTCAATAATGCAGGTATCGCCGGGGTGAATAAACCGACCCACGAGATAACCGAAGAGGAATGGGACAACGTTATAGATGTAAACGTTAAAGGCGTTTTCTTCTGTGCTAAACATGCAATCCCATACATGCAGAAGGCTGGCGGTGGAAGCATTATTAACATGTCTTCTATTTATGGCGTCATAGGTGCTGGAGATCTTCCGCCATATCATGCGTCTAAAGGTGCCGTTCGGCTGATGAGCAAGAACGATGCGCTGTTTTATGCAAAAGACAACATCAGAATCAATTCAGTACACCCTGGCTTTATCTGGACACCCCTCGTAGAAGGACTCGCAAAAGGGTCACCTGAGGGAGTTGAAGCATTCAGGAAGCATCTTGACAGTCGCCATCCTATTGGACATGTCGGCGAGCCAGACGACATTGCCTATGGCGTTCTTTATCTTGCCTCAGACGAATCTAAATTTGTTACTGGTAGTGAGCTGGTTATAGATGGGGGCTATACCGCTCAATAAAATTACGGTTGCACGCTATACCTAACCTGGTCGCCGCTCTGCTTTGGCGCCAGGCACCTCACGTCAAGGCACGGATCGCTCTCAGGCTGAAAATATGAGACAAAGCTCGCGTAACGTTACTGTCGATCTGACCCGTACGTTAGCAATCGTGTTAATGGTCGCATTTCATTTTATTTACGATTTACGGACCTTTGGATATCACGATTGGAACATTCCTTACGGCCCTGGCTGGCGGCAATGGCGAGAAGTTATCGTGACGCTGTTTTTATTGTGCGTAGGAATAGGGATGGTTTACGCACATGCTGATTTCATGAAATGGAAAAGCTTTTCACGCCGGCTCATTCAGATTAGTTCTGCTGCCGTACTTGTTTCAGTCGTTTCTTATGTAATGTACCCGGAAAACTGGATCTATTTCGGAATCCTCCACTTTATTGCAGTAGGCACCGTATTATCCATACCACTGATAAATGCGCCTCGCATAGCACTTTTGGCAGCGGGGGCACTCCTGCTTGCGACTTATTTCGGCTATGCAGCGGTCAGGTGGCCGTACTATGAGCTGTTCCCTGCCTTGCCATGGCGTCCAAACGATTTTGTCCCGCTGATTCCCTGGCTCAGCGCGGTTTGGATCGGCATAGCTGTGGGGCATAGCCGATGGCTGAAGAAGGATCCGCTGGCCAATGCACCATACCAGCGTGAACTGGCCAAACCGGGGCAACATAGCCTGCTGATTTATTTGGTCCACCAGCCGGTCATCATTGGCGTGCTATTTCTCATAAAATTAATCTCAGAAAACTAGCGCCTGACCATACGCCGTTGGCGGACACTTCTCACATACACGCACCCAGGCGTGATTACCGAATCGTATAGGAAGCAGGCCGTTATCGGCTGGCAAAATCCCACTAAAGGGCGCACCGTGATGTGCGTTTCTTCACTCTGTATAAACACTCACCAATAAGTCACTTATGACCACGGCCACCTGGTTTATATTACTTGGCGTTCTACTACTGATAGTGGGCTTTACCGCCTCCTACATCAAAACCGTGCCCGCCACGTCGGCCATTGTGTATCTGCTTATCGGGTTTGTCGTCGGGCCGATGGGTTTTGGTCTGTTTCATTTTAATCCGCTGGAAGAGTCGGCATTGCTGGAATTGCTGACTGAAGTCGCTGTGCTGATTTCGTTGTACTGCGCCGGGGTGAAGATGCCGGCACCGGTTACCTTCAAGCGCTGGCGCAACCCTCTGCAACTGGCAGTGCTTTCGATGACGCTGACAGTGGGCCTGGTGGCGCTCTTTGGTTATTACTGGCTTGCCCTTCCCCTCGGTGCGGCCGTTTTGCTCGGTGCTGTGGTTGCCCCTACGGACCCAGTGCTGGCCACAGAGGTACAGGTTCGCCACGCCGATGACCCTGACCGCCTGCGGTTTGCCCTGACCTGCGAAGCCGGCATGAACGACGGCACCGCTTTTCCTTTTGTCATGCTCGGGCTGGGCCTGATGGGACTGCACGACCTTGGCGATGCAGGTTGGCGCTGGATGGTGATTGATGTGGCCTGGGCCAGCGGAGCGGGGATTGGCATCGGCATAATGGCTGGCTGCGCCGTTGGCTGGCTGGTGCAGAAACTGCGCACCACCTTTGCCGGCCTGGAGTTTCTGGAAATTTTTCTAGGCCTGGGGCTAATTGCCTCGGCTTACGGCATCAGCCTGTTAGTGAATGCCTGGGGCTTTCTGGCGGTTTTCAGTGCGGCGGTGGCACTGCGCCATACAGAGTTGAAGTTGGCCGGTCTCAAACAGCAATACTCGAGCCCAACCTCCGGTGAAACCCAGCCTGGCGAGGCGCCCAAGGCTATCGCCCACGTACACCAGAGCTCCCTGGCATTCAATGAACACCTCGAACGGCTGGCAGAAATCGTGTTGGTGCTGCTGATCGGCGGTTCGCTGTTCTGGGATTCATGGAGCTGGCGAGCGGTTGGCTTCGCGGCCTTTCTGTTTTTTGTCGCGCGTCCCATCAGTGTCCACCTTGGCTTGCTCGGGACCAATGCACCCATGCGCCTGCGCAACCTGGCGGGCTGGTTCGGTGTGCGTGGTATCGGCTCGCTTTACTACCTGATGTACGCCATCCAGCATGGGCTGCCGGAAAAAATCGCGCTGGAGTTGATTCACCTGACTCTGGTGGTCGTTGCCTTGTCGATCCTGGTTCATGGTATCAGTGTGAAACCCGCAATCGCCCACTTTTGGCGATCGCAGAGGACGTAGGCAGTGCAGGCCATGCCGGGTTTCAGAGAGTGTCGGGCAATTCGGGGACATCCATGTGATAGTTGCCGAGTATGGCGTCAAACGTTAAATCCGCTTTCATGGATTCTAGCGCTTCATCGAAGGCCTGGACGTATTCCGGATCGATACGACGCCGGGAGAACGCCACATAGGTAGGCGAGGTAGACACCACGAGGGGCAGTCCGGATTCCTTCTCCCGCACGATGTGGATCTCGTCCTCCAGCCCCAGTTCTTTGAGATAATAAAGGGTGGGCAAGAGATCCCCGATAAATACATCGGTTCTGTCGGCCCTTAAAAGCTCCAGGCTGCGGGGGATGGTCTGGGCCACCTCCAGGGCCCGGAAAGGCGGGTTCTGCAGCAGGAGATCGAAACGTTCCCCATAGTAATAGCCTAACTGGATACCCACTCGCAATTCGGGGGCTTCTTTAAGATTCCGGGACAACGCCCTGGGTTCCCGCGCAAAGAATACGTAGGTCTCGTCCATTAATACTGAATTATGGTACAGCCCCCAGGTTTCCCGCTCTTCGGTCTTACCCGCATTAAAGGCGCCGTCAGCGTTGCCAGTAGCCACTTCCTTGAGCACCCGTTTCCAGGGTTCGATTCTGAATTCTACCTCGTGCCCTGTCCGGCGCACTGCCTCGCGAATCCCCTCCACCAGAATCCCGATGACGTCTCCGTTTTCATCGGTATACGCCAGCGGGGGATTCTCCAGAGTACGCATCTGGAGGGGTTCGCCGTTTAATGGGCGCGGGCTGTCCGTGCCAGCGGATTCGCCATGCACAGGAATGCAGGTTAACAATGTGGTCAGCCCAACCAGCATCACCCTGGCTTTCACCGATCTGTAATAAACTTTACCCATGCGGCAAGGAACCACCAGTGCTTGTCTTCTTCGTGCATAACGGGATGCACCCGGTCAGATTCTTCTCCTTAGCAATATAGCTGTATTGGACAACTTTTCCCAACGGTTGCTCGCGGTAACTGCACTAACGCCCCTCACTGAGGCGCGTTTTTATTGGTAGACTCTGCTAAATCTATCAGACTGACATTATTCAGAAGAGGAGTTCGGCATGACGATTCAGGAAGAATTGCAGGCGACGATTCGTGAGCTGGCGCAGCCCGGCAAAGGCGTTCTTGCAGCAGACGAGAGCCACCCCACCATTGCCAAGCGTTTCAAGGCGATTGGTGTGGAATCCACGGAAGCCATGCGCCAAGAATACCGTAGCATTATTTTCTCGGCACCCGGGCTGAATGAACACATCAGTGGCGTCATCCTTTTTGAGGAGACCCTTGAGCAACAAAGCCTTGACGGCATTCCCATGCCAGAACTGCTGGCCAGACAGGGCATTGTACCCGGCATCAAGGTCGACAAGGGAAAAGGCCCTCTTGCCAACGCGCCGGGTGAGGAAATCACTTTCGGGCTGGACGGTCTTGAGGCCAGACTTGCAGCGGCAAAAGAGCTTGGGGCCCGGTTTGCCAAGTGGCGCTGTGTTTTCCACATCACCGATTTCCTGCCTTCGGAGCTGGCCATCCGCGCAAACGC
>Ga0136596_1001554_pt1 | contig 10206 bp, 12 predicted proteins | sample AntRauTorcE11897_FD_101387 | JGI IMG/M metagenome (GOLD analysis project Ga0136596, IMG submission 101387) | Saline lake microbial communities from Rauer Islands, Antarctica - Metagenome Torckler E11 #897 | ecosystem: Environmental > Aquatic > Non-marine Saline and Alkaline > Saline | place... | reverse complement strand
TACGTTATGGAAGAAAATGATAAAGGTAAAGCAGTTCCTAAAAAATTAGGACTTGCACCTATCCAACGTGATGACGCTGAGTATGAGTTTGATGTAACATTATATCTAGATAGTGATAATATGCCGAGTATTGTAAAAGACACTACCTACTTAGGTTCTAAAGGATCTGAGCTTAAATATAAATTAAGTCCAGAGTTTGGAGAGAACTTAGTTGAATGGTTAGAGCAAGGTGCTGACCCGAAAGAGTTTGAAGAAAAACGACGAGTTAAATTAGTAGAACAAGTTAAATCAATGGCAAAAGAAAATTCATCACTTAAAGCGTTATTCAAACATCGCCACCCTGATAAAAAAGCCAATGATTTAACAATGGAACAAACCGAAGCAATGTTAGAAGAATTTAACGCTATATAGGAGGATTGTGATGATCGTAGAATTGACTTCAAATATACAAAAAGAAATAAAAAGACGAGAGTCTAATAGACAAATACACTTAAGTATGGGTGATAAATCCGCAGCACTCTTTGTTGAGGGCGTTATAAAAGGACTAGAAAAAGCACTTGAAATAGCCACAATTAATAATAAAATAATGGAGGAATCATAAATGATCGAAAACAACGCTAACGAAACAGATGAAATAGAACAAAATAATGAAGATAATATGGCAGAGGAATCGGAACCAAGTAAACTTGAAAATTTGAAAAAGTATGACCTTATCTCTAGAGTTAAAGAATTAGAGGGTGACCTTGAACGACGTGATATTGCGTATAAGAAACAACAAACCAGAGTTAATAACTTAGCTAAAGATAACAAAGAACAAAAAGAACAAATCGACTTATATGCTGAAGCACTTAAATCAACAGAAGATTCAATTAATGTGGCAAATGATGAAGCTGCTTCATTATCACAGGCACTACGTATTGCAAACCAACGTAATAAAGAATTAGTTGAAGTATCAACAGATTTTGTTAATTCAATAGACCTAACAATTAAGACTTCATCAAAACTATTATATAATGCAACACGAGGTATGGAACACGCTGACGATATTTTAAAAGGGAGTGAGTAATAATGAATTTCAATAAACTACCTAAAGAGGCACCAAGTTCAAATATTGAGCCTGGATTAAATAATTTAACTATTACAGAAGCACGTGTTGAAGTGTCTAAAAAGAAAGGATCAAAAATGTTAGTTGTAACAAATATGGTAAATGGTAACGAAAAATTTACAATTGATGATTACTATGCTGTTTATGATAAGGATGGTAATGACATCTCATTTGGACAATACAAATTAGGACGTTTATTAGAAGTAACAAATACTATTCCTGAAGGAAACTTTGAATTAAATATTTTACCTCTTATGCTTAAAGGTAAGCAATACATTGCTAATCTTATAAATGAAGAATATAATGGTAAAGATTATTTAAAAGTAGGTAAACCTGACGACTATGCACCACTAGGAGCATCCCCAACAAATGATACTCCAAAAGAAGAAGTAACCCCAAATTCATTCGAAAAGCAAGTAGATAGTGCAACCGCAGAAAACGATGAGGACGATGACATTTAAGACCTAAGGAGTTGAGTAACGTGGATAGCTTTTTTGAACTAATATTTGACGAAGTGGATTTAAGTATAACAGGTGACACACAAGTGTGTTGCCCTTTTCCACATCCCTCGACAAATGGACCTTTTTACGAGACTAACCCCTCAGCAGGAGTTAACTTAGATAAAAACACATTCCACTGTTTCTCATGTGGCTTAGGTTTAAGCGAAACTAATTTTATTGCTAAGTATATGGACCTAAGTTATTCAAGTGCAGATAAATTAAAGTCTATCCTAAGTCGAGCTAAAGAAGATGAATTCGACTGGGAAATCGTCCACAATAATTTACAAAACAATGAAGCATGGTATAACTACTTAATTGATTTAGGTATTAGTAAAGAAGTAATACATGAACTAAAGATAGGATATGAAGGGAACAGCGGAATCGCTTTCCCTGTATCTCTATTTGGAAAAATAGTAGATGTAGGTACTTATCGACCCAACTCAAAACCTAAACTAAAACGACGAGTAGGATCTAAAGTAGGAATGCTTGTGCCATATGATATTTGGAGAGAAGATAAAAGTAAAGGGACTATTATTTGTGCTGGAGAAAAAGATATGGCTATAGCAAGAACATATGGTTTAAATGCTATAACTGTAACAGGTGGAGAACGAGCAATACCAACATTATTTATTAATGATTTTAAAGATAGAAACGTATACATAGTTTATGATAATGATAAAGTGGGTCAAGAAGGAGCATCTGCCTTAGCTGTTCATTTAAAACCAATCGCAAATAAAGTTAAAATAATTGACTTATCAGGAGTGTGTACAGAAAAAGGAGAAGATTTATATGATTTCTTTAAGAAATACAACAAAACAAAAGAAGATTTCAAAAATCTTGTTAAGGAGACACCGCTATTTACAGAGAAAGAGTATCAAAAAGAAAAGGACAAAATATACCCAACCCTACCATTAATAACAGCTTGTTCACCAAAATATAGTTCAAAAACAGTGCGATCTAATGTACAAGTAATAAGTACAATCGAAGCACAGTTTCAAATACCATCAGTAATAGTAGCCACTAAAGGAAAAAGCGATCCTAATAAACCAACAAAGAACCAATTAAGAGAAGGAGAGCAAAGGCAATGGTATTTAGGAGAATATAATATGGGGGACATACTTTACCTTATGGATTCAAGATTAAAGGAAAACCAGATATACGGTAATATACTTAACCTATTAAAAATAGACCCTAAGGAAGAAAATATAAGTATACAAAACCGTTCCAAAGAAACTGCTTATAAATGTACTGTATCTGATGTAATGGATACTAAAGAAAACGCACAACGAACTGAGTTAATTGCTTACTCATTAAACAATAAATTAGAAAATGGTAAAAAATATAGACTTACCTATAAACTCGTACCTCATCCATTCGATGGCCAAAAATTAATAATGGTTATCCTTGATGTAGAAGATGTCGATGACACAATTACTAATTTTAAAGTTAATGATGTAACAAAAGAGCATTTAAAACAATTTCAAGTAACAACAACTCTTGAAGATAGAATAAATGATTTAACCGAGCGAGTGAAAGGTATGTTAAATGCCGAGTATAATGACCAGCTTATTCAATTCATTGATTTCTGGTATCACACTGTACTATCATTCAACTTAGGTAAATGGAAGAACATAAGAGGATATCTTGACTCCTTATTAGTAGGAGAGTCTAGAACAGGAAAATCATCAACAGCAGAAGAACTACAAGCACGGTACGGTGTAGGGAAAAAAGTTATCATGCCTAACACTACATCAGCTTCACTGATAGGCGGTGCTAATAAAGACAGTAATGGGTCCTTTCAAACTAGGGTTGGTACCTTAGGTAGAGAGCATAAAGGTGCGGTCATATTAGAGGAGTTAGGAAAAGCGAAGAACCCTAATATTCTAAAAGAAATAACTGAGATTAAATCATCAGGAGTTATTAGAATAGGCCGAGTTGACGGAGGAATAGAAGTTCCCGCCGAAGTAAGAATGATCAGTATAACTAATACAAAAGCAAGTGACTCATTACCTAAACCTATATCAAGTTATCCTAATGGTATTTCAGTGGTCACCGACCTAGTTGGGACAGCTGAAGATATTGCACGATTTGATTTAATTGCAGTATTCCCATTCATGGCTGACGGAGATATAGACCCTTTTCAAGAGTTTAAAGAACCCTACAGTGATGAAGTATACCGAACTCGAATAAGATGGATATGGAGTCGTGGACCGGACCAAGTAATTATATCTAAAGAGTCCTATCAACATATTGTTAACCACGCTAATCGACTTAATAAACAATTTAATTCTTATATAAAGATATTTGGTACAGAAGCATGGAAGAAATAACCCGCTTAGCAATAGCAGTTGCAGGTTATGTTGTATCTACTGATGATACATTTGAAAATATTGTTGTTAAACGAGAGCATATTGATTATGCAGTTAAATTCATGGTGGATTTATATGACAATGAGACTTTTAGATTTAAACAATTTGTTCAACAAGAACGACGTTTACGAGATGTGGATGAGGATGGAGTTGCTTTATTACAAAGATTATATAATAGTAATCCTACAATCATGTTACATTTAGAAAATGTATCTAATACAACTCGTAATAATATGAATGCAATCGCAGGATTATCTACTGACGACTTTAGTAAATTTATCAACAACCTTGTTAAAGGTTTGTTCGTTCAGTTTCATGGGTACGGTATTGTTCCCACTGAGCGGTTCCGAAAAGGAATGACTCGAATTAGTCGTAATGCAGAGGTTGGGCAAGTAGGACAGGTGAAGTTAGATGGCCTTACAAATTAATTGGCAATATAAACTAAATATACATAGTGAAGAAGATATTATGCAATTCGTACATGAATTCATGGCAGTCAAACCAAGGTTTAGTTCTTTAGATTCTGAAAGTGACGGGTTACATATTTTACAATGTACCCCTTTCCTTATTAGTTTTGGTTTCTACAACTATGATGAATTAATTGGGTATACTTATACATTTGATTTAGAGAAACACCCTAACCTTGTAGATAAAATGATGTATGCTCTAATAAAAACATTTAATAAATCAGAGCGTACAGTGTTTTGGAATGTTAAATTTGATAATCATCTATTAGCTAACGTAGGGTACATTTGGTTATTCGATAACGCAACGGATGCCTTAGTATATGCTAGACTAGCACATGATGCTAAAGGGAAAAAAGAAGGAGGTATGCCTGATAAACTAAAAGAGTATGCCACTAAGTTTATAACCCCCCAAGCAAAACGATTTGAGGCTAAACTAAAGAACGAAAGAAAGATAAAGAAAAACAGACGTAACCAAGAACTAAAAGAACGATTGAAATCATTTCCTATACCAGACTATCTCAGAGTGACGGGTACTGAACGAAGTTGGACCATGAAAATGATTGAAGAATTCTTCAGTGATAAAACAAACGAGATTGAAGATTTACCGAAAAATATCCAACCAGTTGTTCGTAAATGGTTGGAAGACACCCCTGATCCTGATAACTATCGAAACCTCAACCGAGATAACGTAACTCTTTATGCTCATTACGACATTATTTATACTTTAGAAGCATTTCATCAATGCTACCCTGTTGCTCTTGTGAGAGGTCAAGAAGATACTATCAAACGAGAAGAAAAAATAATGCGACCATTATACGATATGGAACGCATTGGGTTTAACTTTAATATGGGATATGCAAAACAAGCAAAAATAAAAGTAAAAACATACCTAAAGCAGCGTAGGAGAGATTTACACAAACTAGCTGGGTTTAAAGTAAAGCCAGGACAAGCAAAAGTAATTAAAGGTTTATTAAACAATAAATTTAAAATACCCACCCCATCTACTGAAAAGAAAGTACTGAATGAATATTTAAAAGAACCTGAAAAGTATTCAAGCGAAGGTATTGAGTTTATTAAAACGTTAAACGAATTACGAACCTTAGAAAAATGGTATTCCACTTATATTATAAAATGGATTCAAGATGCTGAAAATGGAGACGGTCGCATATACACTCAAATTAAACAGTATGGTACGGTAAGTGGACGTGTATCATCGAACTTCCAACAGTTCCCAAAAAAGCCTATTTATGATAATAAGGGAAACGAGTTATTCCATCCACGGCGTATGATTAAAGTTAGTGGGAATGGCTATGACCGAATACTATACTTAGATTACTCTCAGATAGAGATGAGGTTACAAGCATTGTATACTATCTTAGTTGCTGACGGAGATTTAAATATGTGTCGAGCTTACATGCCATTTAAATGTTATCATTACGATAGCATAGGTAATAAACACATGTTTGATTACAACAATAACGACCATTTAAAAGATTGGAACAAATTAAAAAAAGGACACCCTGATCCAAAAGAATTTAAAGATGGAATAACTGACGTATTAAACCAAGGTTGGTCAATATGGTATAAAGAAGAAAATAATGAACCCTGGGGTCCAACAGACTTACATAATAAAACAACTGAAGAGGCGTTCCATATAACTCCTGACCATCCTAACTTTACGGATAGAAGGAGTGAAGGAAAGATGGGTAATTTTGCTATTACCTATGGAGCAGCCCCCGCCGCATTAAGCGACCAATTATTTATCTCAATACATGATGCTCAAGCAATCTACAATGGGTATATGAAAGCATACCCTAAAGTAATAGACTATCGAAAATGGATCAAACGACATAACCAACATTATGGGTACATCGAAAACTTATTTGGACGGAAATACTATGGGACAAATGCCCATTTAGGTTCAAATTATGCTATACAAGGAAGTGGAGCGGACTTCTTAAAAGAGAAAATGTATGAAGTATGGAAATTCTTAAAAGAAAAAGAATATAAAACCCGCTATGTTCTTAATGTGCATGATGAACTTGTATTTGATTTATACAATGGAGAAGACCATATAATACCTGAGCTAATAAGTATCATGGAAGTTATGCCTGGGACAAAAGTACCAATTGTTGTAGATCCTGAAACAACCAAAACAACATGGGATGAAAAGGAGGATTATCATGTTACGTAATACATTAGAAAAATTAGTAATCGACCGCCTTGTAATTAAATCAACTCAAAAATTAAAACGACAAATAGAGCCTATAGAAGTTGCACAATTCTTAAATAAAAACAGACACACTATAAGGCAGATATCTAAAACTGCCGAAAAAGAATATGATAAACTCATTAAGGATTTCCTAAATGATATTATTAGCGATTGATCCATCAGGTAGCTTCAACGAAGGGCAAGGAACTTCAGGTTGGGTTGTTATGAGAGATGATGATATTCTCGCAGTAGGCCAATTAAGAGCACAAGACTACACTACACGTCAAGAGTACTGGGCATCCCACAAAAAGTTAATTGAAAAGGTGCAACCTACTGACGTCGTATTTGAAGAATTTAGATTATATAAAACTAAAGCAAAAAGTCAAATCAATAGTGAGATGGAAACATCGAAACTATTAGGTTATATAGAAATGATTTGTTATGAAAAAGAAATCGTATTCGACACACAACTCGCAAGAACCGCAAAACATAGATGGAAAGATAATATCTTAGTTCATAAAGACTATATAAATAAAACAGACAGCGGACGTTGTTTTATTAATAATGTTCAAGTGTCCGGCCATATTGTGGACGCCTTACGACATGCTTTACACTATAGATTAAAACATAAAAAAACAAAGGAGAAATTAAAATGTTAATTAATATTGGTGAAGAACAACTTAATATAGATATAAGTGATAAAAAAGCAGACTTATGGGAAGCTTTAAAATTAATTGAGTCCCAGGGGAGTTTAGAAAAAGATAATGAAAGGATATACAAAGAGAAGTTTGATTCGTTAAACAATTCTTACAACCAATTAAAATCAGATTTAGTACTTGCAAAAGAAGTAGAGACCCAACTCCGAAAAAAAGTTGAGACAGAGCAAGTTAAAAGACAACAAAAAATTGACGATACGCGTAAAGAATTATACGACGTTATTGAGGATAAAAAGCAAGAGTATGAAAAAGATAAAACTTATTTAAAACAGGAACATGAAAAAAATGTAAATAATTTAAAACAAAAGTTATTAGAAGCTCAATCTAAAACAGGACAAACCGATAAATTGCAGCAAAATATTACAGTTCTTGAGACGTACAGTTCAAATTTAGAGCGTAATCTAAGCAACGCAATAGAGTTTTTAAATAACATTCAGAGTTTAGCTGGATTAGGTGTTGGTAACGTAAGTAATACTACACAATATGAAGGGTATATCAAAGGATTAAAACTACCTAAGGAGGAAAAATAATGCAAGGACCCCTAAATATACACTTACAAAACAGAGGTATTTTTATAGCAGCAGAAAATATGGATAAAATAAATGAAGAAAATCCTGAATTATTTGCAAAACTAAGACATGTCGGATTTGGAGCTAGTGACAGCTCCAAACTCTTAAACGTCAACCCGTTCCCCCGTGGCACTAGGGAGGAACTGTTAGAAGATAAGATTAATGAATTCCATGACCCTGAGATTGGATTTAAAGCCTCTGTAAGAGCAGGTAGAGAATTAGAGCCTTTGATACTAGAAAAGGCCGAAGAGTTGTTAGATGACCCCATTTTAAAACCTAGTCACATGTATGGTAGGTCTAATGGACTACTTACAAATTTTGACGGAGTTATTTATGAAAATGGAACATTTGTTCCTGCTGAAGCAAAATTTGTATCATTCTTTGGAAAGAAATATTACAATTTTAAAAAAGGGTTCACTGAACCTGAAGAAAAAGAAGATGCACTAATGAATAATATCTTAGGTTTTGACCCTGGTAATTTCGAAAGTATTCAAGAGTACATCCTAGAACAAGCAAAACTAGTAGGAATTCCCCCTTATTACTATACTCAATTACAACAACAAATAGACTTTCTAGGGAGTAACCATGGGTATTTAGTAGTGCTTAACTATCATGATTGGACATTGTATGGCTTTAAAGTTGCACGAGATCAACCAATGATTGATGAGTTAAACCATACAGCTCAAGGGCAATACATTAAATTATGCATTGCAAAGGGATGGGAAATCCCTGGGGATGATGATGAGGATGACATCTAATCTAAAATATGAAATGAAGTTAGCATTTAAAGATTTCTTTACATCACAACCTATTGAAGATAGAGTACTGATGTCTTACAGTCTATTCTATTACTTTATACAAGCTATGATTATACTAGGATTAATTTCATTAGCCTTTTTAATAATAGCATCACTCGTAAATTTAATAATGTTAATGTTTAAAGTTTAAAAAAGAGGGCAATTAGCCCTCTTTTAATTTATCCATATAAAGGATCTTAGCACGATCTGTTGTTATAATATTTATTGCGTTTTTGTAAGTACCCACAAATTCGTTTAAACCATCTAAGAGATAGATTATGTGATACATAAACTCACCCTTTCTATACTTAGTATGCTCAATAATATTTTATAAATACCTACGTTGACGTGCATCATATTGAATTTGTCGTACGCGATAATATGCGTTGTTCGACAATTTACGTCTGTCACCTTGAGAATTGTATAGTTTTTTATACATGTTACGCCGGGACCTGAACACGGGATTATTGTAATCCTGGTCGTCATATATGGTGCCGAATACGCCAGGTAACCATGCTTTGTGCGTAGGTTGGGTTTTTGCGCGTTGTGCGTTTCGGTACAACCTTGCCCCTTTGTTAATAATCGGCAATGCATTAGTGATGTTTTCACCAACACTGCCTTTACCTTGCAGCATTCTAATAGGTGCTTTGATTAGTGGGTTCAGCCGACTATGGGCTTCTTCAAGTGGACCACCAGCTAATTGCGCCGCTCCTCCACGTGAATCGCCTAGTTTAACTAGCGTATTTCCAAGAGGAATGTATCCATTCGCTTTAGCATAATCGGTATAATCTGATTGACCGTAATCACCACCACTCCAAGCCGCATTAAGTAAATGGTAAAACTTACGGGAATGTTTTCCTTTTGCTAATAACTCCGACCAGTATGTTATGTTACGTGTCGGAAATGCAATGAAAGGAATGAATATTTCTGCGTACATTTCGAGTAATGATTTATCTGAGTAGTCAAAATGACGATTCAATGTCCTTGCAACAGATTCATTTGGAGTTGCCCCTAAAACATGAGTGTCATACAAATGCCCGTGTAAACGACCTATTTGCTCTAGGTATTGTCCTATGGTCATATACCCAGGTATATGCTTACCTTTTTTACCAAACTTGGCTCCTGTCATAAATGGGTTTTCTAAAGCTAAGTATCTAAAGAGTCGTCTATCTGCTCTTGTAGCTCCTTGCAACAAATCCCCATTATCTTTTTCTAATTTTTGGAGAAACTTATATTGGTCTGTAGCGGCAGTACTGTTAAAAAATGCATTTGATTCTTCTAGTAGGTTAAGCATATCTTCAAATTTCTCACGAAGAAATCTCTCCTGCTCAGTTTTAGAAGTAAGCTGTTTGTACTTTTTTGATTTTTTCCATTTTGGATACAAATATGTATCTCTTAATTCAACAGAATGCTCCCCTCTAATGAAATCAGAGAATGATATTGGCGCAGCGTCTTTACCGAATTTCTCTAT
>Ga0136596_1001549_pt1 | contig 10218 bp, 7 predicted proteins | sample AntRauTorcE11897_FD_101387 | JGI IMG/M metagenome (GOLD analysis project Ga0136596, IMG submission 101387) | Saline lake microbial communities from Rauer Islands, Antarctica - Metagenome Torckler E11 #897 | ecosystem: Environmental > Aquatic > Non-marine Saline and Alkaline > Saline | place... | reverse complement strand
ATTCGATTAGAAATCAGGAAATTAAAGAGCTCACCCGATACAGTGGTATCTGCCTGTACTACAAAGTCGGGAATAATGCCTCCGCCGCCATAGACGACTCGTCCGCCTGTGGTAGTAAATCGAAGTGAGTCTGGAACGTTCTGCTCAAACTCTTGTGTATCAAGAGTCGCATCATCAGACCTATGATAGATTTCATAAGCGTAGTCTTCATTCCGTCCTTCAAACGGCTTTTGAATGAGTCGTCCGGAAGGGGTAAGGTACCGGCTGATTGTCACGCGGATATTGCTGTCATCGACCAGTTCATACTGCTGCTGAACAAGGCCTTTACCGAATGTTCGGCGACCCACGACAAGTCCACGGTCGTGATCCTGGATAGCACCACTTACAATTTCGCTGGCAGATGCGGATCCTTCGTTAACCAGGGTAATGACGGGTAGGTCTTTGAGAAGACCGTCTCGCCGTGAATAAACCTCAGAATTAAAGCGTTGATGCTTACTTTCCGTTGATACAAGAAGCGTGTTTTCCGGGAAGAACTCTTCAGAAATTGCAATAGCCTGGCTTAAGTAGCCGCCCGGATTATTCCGGAGGTCAAGCACAAGACGCTCCATTCCTTTCTGGTTTAGTTCGTTTGCAGCGGTCAAAAATTCATCGTGGGTGGTTGCCGCAAACCGATTGATTTTGATATACCCGGTTTTATCATCCAGCATATATTGTGTATCAAGCGTAGTGATTGGTATATCATCACGAATAATGTTAAACGTTAGCGGATTGCTTCGCCGCGGTCGCTTAATCTGAATTGTTACCTCGGTTCCTTTTTCGCCCCGGAGCCGGTTTACAACGTCTTGGTTATCATACCCGATAGCGCTGCTGTCGTTGATACTGATGATACGATCGCCAGACATAATTCCAAGCTGATCGCTGGGCCCGCCGGAAATAGGCGTGATAACGGTTATAGTATCCTGAATGATGTTAAACTGAATTCCAATACCCTGAAATTTACCATCAAAGCTTTCCTGAATTCTTTCACTGTTATCCGGTTCGATATATACTGAGTGAGGGTCAAGAGTGATTAGCATTTCACGGATGGCACTTTCAGTAAGAGCATCCATGTTCTTATCAGGGTAGTTGTTTGCGATATACAAATAGGCATTCTCAAACAGGTTATAGGAATCTCTCAGGTTTGTGACGCTGACACCGCTGAATGTAGTATCAATAGGAGTGTTGTCGAGCGCGAGGGTTGAATCATCCATTGCATATACAAGGCCGGTGACACTTCGCTTGTAAAGCTCATTGAGATTTGTGTCGCCAAAGTAATTGTCCATAACACGTCGCTGGACCTGCATATACTTGTGCAGATTCTTACGATCGTTGTCATTGTTTACAAGAATGGAATCAGCTCCTGCGAGCCAAACAGCGGATAACAAAAGTAAAATGACGAGTTGAGGAGCAATAAACTTTTTCAAGGACATGTTAATTATGTTCAGATTCAGAATTGTAACGACGGCAAATGCACAATCATTATATTATAACTGAAATTAGCAGAAAACGTTTCCGTGTTATTTATATTTACAAAATAAAGTGGCTTAAATCTTTGTCTTTTACAAGATCGGCCAGCTGTTTTGTTACATAGCTTTTGTCAATATCGATCGTGCCACTTCCTATGTCGTCGGGGACGGCAAAAAGCAGTTCTTCAAGCAGCGAGGAGAGTATAGTATGGAGACGTCGTGCCCCAATATTTTCAACCTGGCTATTGACCTGAGCGGCAATACGGGCAATTTCCTGTATCGCTTCATCATTAAAGTTGACGGTAACACCCTCTGTATCCAGCATCGCCTGATACTGTTTTGTAAGAGCATTTTTGGGCTGTGTAAGAATGTTGTAAAAGTCTTCTTCAGTAAGGGAATCGAGTTCAACACGAATAGGGAAACGTCCCTGGAGCTCGGGAATCATATCAGACGGTTTTGAAACGTGAAATGCTCCGGATCCGATGAAGAGAATGTGGTCTGTTTTTACAATGCCATGTTTGGTTGATACGGTACTTCCCTCCACAATGGGGAGTAGGTCGCGCTGCACACCTTGCCGGCTGACATCAGGACCGCCTTTGCTGCCACCATTGCCGGATGACCCTTCGGCCACTTTATCAATCTCATCAATAAATATAATTCCCTGGTTTTGCACCCGTTCAAGGGCTTCCTGTACAGCGGCATCGTGATCGATCAGTTTCTCAGCTTCCTGGTCGAGCATCGCTTCCCGTGCCTCACTAATCGGCATGGATCGTTTCGATTTTTTACCGCCCTTGGCCATATTTCCAAGCATATCCTGCAGGTTAAAACCCATCTCTTCCATTCCCTGAGGGCCAAAGACCTGCATCATGTTTTGCTTCTTGGAAGCAACCTCAATTTCTATCGTACGGTCTTCCAACTCGCCGTTTTTCAGTTTTTCACGAAATCGTTCGCGAGTCCGTTCATTCAGTTCTTCGTCAGACGCATTCTCGGAATTAAATCCAACTTCATTGCCGGATGAATTCGTCGTTGAATTCCGCTTTTTTATCGGCGGAATGAGAATATCTAAAATTTTGTCTTCAACAATTTTCTTGGCTTTCTCTTTTACACGTTCCTGCATTTCCAGCTTTACCATATTCACCGCAATATCGGTGATGTCACGAACCATCGATTCTACATCTCGTCCCACATACCCGACTTCCGTGAATTTTGAGGCCTCAACCTTTATAAACGGAGCGCCCGATAGTTTTGCCAGACGGCGGGCTATTTCTGTTTTACCAACACCTGTAGGGCCGATCATAAGGATGTTATTGGGAATAATTTCATCGCGTATTTCGGGGTCTGCATTTAGTCGTCTCCAGCGATTTCTAAGTGCGATAGAAACCGAGCGTTTAGCGTCTTTTTGCCCGATAATGTATTTATCGAGTTCGGCAACGATTTGGCGGGGTGTCAATCCTTGTTGTTCAATTAAATCCATGAATACTACTCGAGTTCTAAAATGGTTAAATTGTGATTTGTATAGATGCAAATGTCGGCAGCTATATTTAGCGACTTCTCAACAATTTCGTGGGCACTAAGGTTTGGAGCCTCAGCTTTTAATGCACGGGCTGCAGCGAGCGCAAAAGATCCACCGGAGCCAATAGCCAATATTTGATCGTCAGGTTCAATAACATCTCCCTGCCCGGAAATAATGAGGCATGTATCCTTATCCATGACAAGAAGCAGCGCTTCAAGCTTTTGCAGATACTTATCTTTCCGCCATTCCTTGGCAAGTTCAACGGCTGCCCTCTGGAGTTGTCCGCTGTAGCTTTTCAGTTTCTCATCAAAGCGTTCAAACAGCGTAAATGCATCTGCTGTTGAGCCTGCAAACCCGGCCAAGATGGTACCGTCCTGAAGCTTGCGTACCTTCTTCACTGTCGATTTCATGACGGTTTTATCCAGGGTTGCCTGTCCGTCGCCGCCAATTGCAACAGAGCCGTTGTGCATAACGCCTAAAACGGTTGTTGCGTGCAAATTATCGAAGTTCGTCATACATCTTAACCTATGCTGTAAAAATGATAAATTGTTTCTGTCTAATCCTGTCTGCTGGGCCGTGGCCGTTTTGAACGTGATGGTTTGTCCCCGTTATCATCGTTCTTAGAATAGTAATCGAGGCTTTCTTTTCTCTTTTGCTCTGCAGTAATGTCGTCGAGCTTCACCTCATGTGCTTCCAGAATCTTATCCAGTGGCTCATCGCGGAGGACAGCATCTGTTATATTCAGTTCAGAACCGGCAAGTGTAGCTTTGAATTCATTCAAAGAGATGTTATCGTCAGCAACAAGCGTGATGCGCATTTTATATTTGAGCATCCATTTTACGCGTTGGCTAAATAATCCTTTCGTGAGAAATGACTTTAAAAATGGGTTGATGTAGATGTCAACAGCCCGGTATTTGGTACTGTATTTTAGTTTGCTGATCCAGCTCTCAATATCAATAACAATGGTATCCTGGCTGACAACTGATCCGGTACCGCCACACATCGGGCATATTTTTGAGACGGAGTTAACGACGCTTGGCCGGATTCGCTGTCTTGTAATTTGAACAAGGCCAAAATCACTCATCCCGATAATATTCGTTTTAGCCTGATCTTTTTTGAACTCTTTCTTCAGTTCATCATAGATCTTCTTGCGGTTTTTATCATTTCTGAGGTCAATAAAGTCAACGACAATAATACCGCCTATATCTCTTAAGCGGAGCTGTTTGGCCACTTCACGGGCGGCTTCAAGGTTGGTTTTTAGAGAGTTGTCTTCCTGATTTTGCTTAGCCGCATACGGGCCGGAGTTCACATCCACGACGTACATCGCTTCAGTCTGTTCAAAAATAAGGTAACCGCCGGATGGCATTCGAACACGCGGGCTGAAGATTGAATTCACGTCATTGCCAATGCCGACGCTGTCAAATATGTGATCTTTACCTTTATACTGCTCTACATTCGGCAGCATCTTGGGAGCTATCGTAGAGACAAAGCTTTTGATCTCTTTATAGAGCTGAGGATCGTCTATCAGTACACGATCGTAATGTTTCGCAAACAGGTCTCTGATCAGACTCTCGGTTATATCAAGGTCTTTATATAGTCGGGTAGGGGGAGATGACTCCTCCAGTTTATTGAGCATTTTGTCCCACTTGGTGAGAACAGTTCGCATATCTTCTTCAATAACATCTTTCGTCTGTCCCTGCGCAACGGTTCGTACGATCACACCAAAACCTTCGGGAAGCATGGATCCTACAATGCCTTTAAGCCGACGGCGCTCCTTATTGTTGTTGATTTTTTTAGACAGCGCAATGTACTCTCCCATGGGGATCAATACGAGAAAGCGCCCCGCTATAGTGATGTCGGTAGATACTCGCGGGCCTTTAGATCCGATTGGTTCTTTTACAATCTGGACAAGCAGGTTCTGACCGCTCCGAAGCATCTTTCCGGCAAGCATTTGCTTGTCGTAATTCGAGAGCTTGTCGAAATTCTGGAGATCTTTGTTGGCGTGCTTCGGTATGCTTTTTTCACCATTCATCATTTTGATATAGTTACCAAGATGATCACCGGCATCGGAAAAGTGAAGAAATGCGTCCTTTTCCATTCCAACATCAATAAAGGCAGCACGGATACCGCTCATTACCTTATGAACGCGGGCGTGGTAGATATCCCCAACGGTGCGCTGGTTGTCCTCAGACTCAATAAATATTTGTGCTAGCTCATTGTTTTCTAAAAGCGCAACCCGGGTCTGTTTGCCCGAGGAGTGAATGATAATTTGGTTTTTCATTTACTAAAAAAGGTTTAGCCAACAGCTTCAAACAATGAAATAAAAGATGTGCAGGAGTGTACAGGTTTCGCATGGAATCGTGATTTTTTTTCAGATATGCGCCTGCTCCGTCTCCGGGAAAAAGGGAAGCCGTAACGTTGTTATAATTTCTATTAAAAAAGAAAACTGACGATTTCGAGAGGTTATCCCGCTCATATATGGGTAGTCCCACCGCGCGGCAGACCGCGTCAAATGGGTGAGTCAAGTAGTGGAAAAGAATTTGTATCGTGTTGAGTAACAAAGACTTATTGAGTTAAATGCAGTTAAACTTTAAAATCAATCAATTACAGATAATATAACTTAAAAGTAACAAACATTAAACGTTGATCTTTATTGATTCAATCTTTTTACAGTAGACACTGAGGGGAACTGTGTAGAAGCGACTTTTAATCCCCATCCTCTCTCACAATTGATGATTCTGCACGGTTGAGTTTATCTTCAAGATCCTCGTACCCGCGGTCGAGGTGATAGACACGCAGCACTTCAGTTTTACCCTGCGCTATCATGCCCGCCATCACCAAACTTACGCTCGCACGAAGATCTGTGCTCATTACAGAGGTTCCGGATAGATTTGTGGGGCCATTTACAGTGACACTATTTTCCCTGACTGACAGGTCAGCCCCCAGCCTCTTTAATTCGGGCACGTAGCTGAATCGATCGAAGTAGATGTTGTCTGTAATCTTACTGTTACCGTCAGCTTGCGTCATAAGTGTGGCCCACTGTGCCTGGAGGTCGGTAGGAAAACCAGGGTAAATTTGAGTTTCAACGCTGACAGGCGTGATGGTTTTCGGAGCTTTGATATGGATTGTATCGTTTTCGATGGTAACACCGGCTCCGGTCTTTTCCAGTTGATCCGGAAATGTGCCTAAATCTTTTGGTTTACATCCTGTGAGTGTAAGCGAAGATTCAGGGTGCATTGCTGCCGCGATCATATAGGTACCTGTTTCTATACGGTCAGGATCATTCGATGTATCAATGCCATTGAGGGTCTGAACACGCTGTATAGTTATTGTATCGGTGCCCGCTCCCTGTATATTGGCGCCCATTTTGGAAAGCGTATCGCAGAGCAGCACCACGTCCGGCTCTTTGGCAGCATTTTTTATGGTGAAAGATTCAGCCCGGCGTACAGCCGCTAAAATAAGGTTTACTGTGGCACCCACGCTGCTTGGACTGAGCTCATATTCACCACCCGGAACAGTTTCGCCCGGAAACGAGCCGATGACATATCCATTTTCAAGACGAATATTGGCTCCCATAGCCTCAAGTCCCTTCAAGTGGAGATCTACGGGTCGGGGACCCCAAGCGCATCCGCCCGGGAGTGACACTTTAGCCTCACCTGTTTTTCCCATCAGAGCGCCGAGCATATAAAAAGAAGCTCTCATCTTTCGAACAAGTTCGTACGGAGCTTCGGCAAACCCAAGATTTTCAGAATCAATGGTGAGCGTGTTATTCTCTTCATCGAACAGTACGGAAGTACCTGTCACGCGTATTACGTTGTTGAACGTGTATATATCCTTCAGTTTTGGAACGAGACGAATTGTTGTAGGAGAGTCACCTAAAATTGCGGCAGCCATCAGGGGTAGTGCTGCATTTTTGGAACCGCTGATAGCAATACTACCCCTCAGCGGAGTAGGGCCATTAATAATGAATTTATCCACGGGGTTCTATTTCTAATAAAATTTGATTTTTTTCTACGCTTGCACCTGTTGTAACAGATATAGACTGGATTGTTCCGGCGCAGGGAGCTTTCAGCTCGTTTTCCATTTTCATGGCTTCCAGAATGGCAACGGGATCACCCAGCTCCACTTTATCGCCTTCCGACGCGAGGAGCTCCAGAATTTTACCGGGCATGGGTGCCTGCAGGGACCCAACTGATTTTTCAACGGCCGTTTTAAAACCGAGTTTTTCGAGCAGCAGTTGCTGTTCATTTTTCAGGGTCGCTGAAATCCATTTTCCATCAACAGTGCATTCAATTTCACCGCCATCAACCCTAATATTCCTGATTTTGTGAAGCTTTGTACCCACTCTGAAAAGGATTTGTGAATCACTCTGCTCAACAATTTCAAACTCAATATCCTTTTTATTAACTACAGCAGAAGTTTCATCAAGGTTGAGGGCGACATCAAATACGGTGTCTCCTAGTGTGGCTTCATATTGCATAATTTTGCATGGTTTTAAGTCCTGATTTTGTAGCCTGAAAACTGTATTGATCGATATGATCTGAATCGTAAAACGGAGATAACGGTCTCAGGTCTTCCTGCGAGTAGACGGCTATGTACCCATGATTGATTAAATTGATTAAGTCGTCGCGGATCATACCGAAGGTGTACCCTGTTTCAGAAATAATATGAGAAAAGGGTTCGGGGAAAATTAATTCCCTGAGAATTTTGCGCTCTGATTGAGAAAATTTTCGTGTTGCCATATCCTTAAAGATAGGAGGTGGCGCTTTGAATGACAACGGAGATTTGTGATTCAGATTTCAATTCTATTCGGTCTAACTCTCGGGTTTCTGACGTTTAAGAAGGTCTATGGCGTTGAACGCAGACTGAACAACCAGTGGAATACCGCCACCGGGATGCGTGCTGCCCCCAACAAGGTATAGATTTCTCAGGTAGCGAAGCTTGTTTCTGGGCCTGATGAATGCCGAAAATTTGTCGTTGGAAGAGGTGCCGTAAATACTTCCCCGATTAGACCCGTAGCGCTTCAAAAAGTTTTTTGGTGTGATGACCTCTTGTACCTCAATGGACTCCTCTAAACCGTCCATTCCTTCTCCCTCAAGCGTTTGAATAATGGTTTCACTGTACATTCGCTGCAAAAGATCCCAGTCCTGACCGTTATCGTACGGAGCATTCACGAGAACAAAGAGGTTGGAGCCACCTTCCGGAGCGTGGGAGGGATCTGAATATGATGTATTAGCTACATAAATTGTTGGATCAGCAGGCAGCCGTTTTTTACTGAAAATATCGTTGAACTCCTCCCTGTAATTTTCTGAGAAGAAGATGTTGTGATGTTTTAACTGAGGCCAGGTTTTTGAGCACCCAAGCAGCATGACAAAGCCTGAGCATGAGGGTTCCAGCTTTGCCTGTTTTTTTCTTTTTTTACCTGATGTCGCTTCTGCCGGCAGTAGATTTAAGATAGTGTCGGTGGCATCGGAATTAGCAAACAGAATGTCAGACTTTACATAAGAACCATCGGACAGAGTAATTCCGTATACCCGTTTGTTTGAGGCTTCAATGCGTTCTACCCGTGATTCAAAGTGAAACGTTACACCCTTGGATTTTGCAAGAGCGTGCAGAGCCTCAGCAATACCGTAGAGCCCGCCTTTTACGTAATAACCGCCCTGATTGAGTTCCACATGTGGAATCACATTTAACGTAGCCGGTGCACGATACGGTGAGGATCCGTTGTATGTCGTAAAGCGCTTGAAAAATTGCCGCAGATATGACGATTCGAAGTAGCTGTTCACCTTATCTGAAACAGTCGAAAAAGCGTCGATGCCGAGGAAATCGAGCAAATTTAGTTTCTTTAAATCCGAAAGGTCATAGAGCGGATTGAAGAGAAAAGCATCGGCTGTTTTCTGGTACAGACTTTCTGAATAATCGAGAAATGAACCGTACGCTTTGGCGTCATGTTCGGAGAATTTCTCGATTTCTGCTACTGTTTTATCACGATCTGAATAATTATCAAAACGAACCCTGTCTCTGTAAAAATAGCGGCAAAGGGGCGAAAGCTCAGTCAAGGTTAGATAGTCAGCCAGGTCCTCACCGCAATCACTGAATAATTTCTCTAAAATAAACGGCATGGTGAGCAGGCTCGGACCCGTATCAAACCGATATCCGGAACGCGTAAACTGCTGCATTTTTCCACCGGGATGCTCATTTTGCTCATGCACGTCAACGGAAAATCCTTTGGCCGCAAGAAGAGATGCTGCGGCAAGCCCGCCGATTCCGGCACCAATCACGACAGCAGATTTCGACATAGTCTTGAATTTAGAAGATGTACAGCGGTTTACATTGAAGTGATTTAATGCAACTGTTCTATCAATCGTTCAGCAACTGCTGTCACTATGACTTTCGTGTCAGTTTTGCTACCGCTTCGATGTGATACGTTTGAGGAAACATATCCACCGGCTGAACAGATTCCACGTCGTATACCTCTTTTAATAGTTTCAGATCTCTTGCCATCGTTGATGGATTACAGCTTACATAGACAAGCCTGTCAAGCTTCAGGTCAGAAAGCTGCTTTACGACATCCGGATGCATACCTGAGCGCGGAGGATCCGTAATTACACAGTCGGGGGGGCCATTTTTTTCAAGAAAGGCTTCGTTGAAGGTATCTTTCATATCGCCGAGCACAAACTCAGCATTTGACACATTATTCTCTTTTGCGTTAAAACGTGCATTTTCAATGGCGACATCCACCAGTTCTATACCCGTTACTTTGTCTACTTTATCCGCCATGAACAAAGAAAGCGTACCTACTCCGCAGTAGAGATCGAAGAGATGGCCGCCGTTATCAAGTTCGGCGTACTGCCGGGCAACCTCGTATAATTTTTCAGCCTGTTTTGTATTTGTCTGGAAAAAAGCATTGGCATGAATTTTAAACGAATGCGACCCGATTTTGTCAACAATAAATCCGGGGCCATATAGCAGGTGTTCAAAACGGCCGATAGCAGTTGGGTTTGGCTGATCGTTAACGTTATTCACCACTGTTGTGATACCCGGAAAATTCTCCAGTAGTTTGTCAGTCAGATCCTGAACAGTCTTGGGCTCGTCGCGATAGGTTACAAGATTCACCATCAGGTCATCCGTATAGTCTGATGTGCGGATCACCAGATGACGCATAAATCCTTCATTCTTATGCGTATTGAAAGCGGGGAT
>Ga0136596_1001537_pt1 | contig 10290 bp, 12 predicted proteins | sample AntRauTorcE11897_FD_101387 | JGI IMG/M metagenome (GOLD analysis project Ga0136596, IMG submission 101387) | Saline lake microbial communities from Rauer Islands, Antarctica - Metagenome Torckler E11 #897 | ecosystem: Environmental > Aquatic > Non-marine Saline and Alkaline > Saline | place... | reverse complement strand
TCCGAGATCATACCGTTGGCATGATCATCAATGGAAGGCGGCTTGTGCTGGCTGTCCTCACCGGTCCGGTCGTAGTGCTCCCGCTTGCTTTCATCCTTGAGCACTGCGTAGGCGTGCTGGATGCGCTGGAACTGTGCCTTCGCTTTCGGATTGTCTGGGTGCTTATCGGGGTGGCACTTGCCCGCCTGCTGCTTGAACTGCTTCTTGATTTCTGCCTGGCTTGCACCCTTAGAGACGCCCAGGTCTTTGTACAGGTCCGGCATCAGAACTTCCTTCTATACTTGTCGCACGCTGCGAACTGCTGTTCCTTGGTGATCACGCCGTACATATCACTCTCGAAATTGGCGCACTTCCAAGTCCCATCCTCCAGCGGCTTTGAATGTTGGCATGTGCGGCAATTGACCGCTGGTGCTGCTTTCAGATGGCATACGGGCCTGTCGTCGCACCACTTGCACTTGTACCAACCTGGAGACTCGCTAATCCTGTTCGGTTCCGTTTCCATCCAAACGAGGTTAATACCCCGGTCGATATACTGGTCAGCTGTCTCGGCATCAAATGGTATCAGCTCTGCGTATAGCTTGTCGTTATTCTTGTTGACGACCATGTACAGCCCAACGGCCAAGCCCATCTTTCTCATGTACACTTGCATCTGTACATAATGTTCAAACTTGGCGTCCTTGACACCCTTCTTTTCTACTTCGATAAAAGGCTTGTCGGCGCTTGTTTTGAACTCGCACAGTGCAGGGACCCCAGGCTCCAGGTCCGGGATGTTGACCACAATACCGTCACCGCTCCCGCCAAAGTGTCCTCCAGCATCGGAGATCTTGAATTGCTTGCCGTTCTCGTCCTGCTGGATCACTTCCGCGCCTATGGTAAGTAGCATGGCGATGAAGCGTGCTTCCTCAAGGTGCCCCCTGTTGAAGAGCCTCAGCAGACGTCCGTCATGTTTCTGCTGTGTAGCCCAGCGAAAGCCGTACCAGATTTTTCTTGCACAGTCACCGCCTACACCAGAGGCGCCTAAGTGCGTGCGGAATGGGAATTCGTCAGTGCGATATGCGTCGTCCATGTGTGGGATAACACGTCCCAACCAGCCACGGAAAGCAGCGCCCTGATCCGCTCGTATTGCGTCCTCTATAGCGAGGACCGTTTTGCTTGCCAAATAGATAGGCATGGGTCACCTATTGCGTCGAAAAAATAGCCCGCCGGATGGCGGGCTATAGTGGAGACCGTTTTACTGGCCTTGAGCCCATGGAGGCATACCGTTGCCCGCGTTATTCTGCGGCTGGTTGTTCGGCTGCTGTTGGGGCTGCTGTTGGGGCTGCTGTTGGGGCTGTTCCTGTGCAGGCTGCGTCCCGTTCTGCTGCTGCCAAGGCTGCTGCGGCTGTCCCTGCGGTTGTGAACCCTGCTGCGGCTGCTGCTCGGGCTGTTGCGAAGGCTGCTGCTGCCATGGCTGCTGTGCTCCACCCTGCTGGGCCGGCTGGGATTGCTGTGCGGATTGCTGTGCGGGTTGCTGCCATGGCTGCTGTCCTGCGCCTTGTGGAGGAGTTGTGTTGCCCGGCTGTGTACCAGCACCAGCGAAGCCCTGCGGAGGAGCACCAGCACCAGCTGCGGGCGCATCACCAGTAGACTCATTGATGTTCTTGAAACCACTGAGGTCGTTGCTTGCATCGTAACCACCGCTGGCGGGACGTACCTTTGCCTTAACCTTCAGTGGAACACCGTGAAGCTGTTGGCTGTCCTGGAGCTGCATTACGTTAGTGGCGTGGCAGATTGCAGACAGCTCACCATAGGCGATTTCCTGTGCGACCGGGTTGTTGTTGCGCAAGTTCAAACGAGCGAACAGTTTCCGGTTGGCGTACTGACCGTCCATAACTGAGAACCGAAGTTCCAGGTAGGTGCCAGCGCCGTCCTTCGTAGGCTTCATTTCGGACTGGTCGATCTGCACGTTGTACCATCCCTCCGGAACCGGATCCGGCGTCCCTGCATTCGGGGCGACTTGGGATGCGTCAAAGTTAAGTTGAGCCATGTTCAATCTCCTAGGATTTTGTTAAACACATTGGTCAGAAAAGGGGCTTCAAGGTTATCCAACGATCCTGACCGATCTTTGGCCTCGTATTGCAAATCGGGCTGAGTCTGTAGAAACCTATAGCTCTCGCCCTGTGGCGTCTTGTTTACTCCAAGACGGAACACCTCGTCGAAGTAATACGGCAGCTTCGAGCCCAGCTTAGAGCCAGGCATTGAAGGCCCATACTTGACCACACCCGACTGCTCGTCTTTGTTTGGCTCCATCTTTGCAGCCATGTAGACGTGCTTACCCGGGAGGTCACGGAACAACCGTATGGTCGTTTCCATCTTCTCTATTAATTCGCCATACGCCTGGCGGGGATCTTTTACCTGGCGCTTGGCATTGTTAAGGACTACCTCTGCAATCTCGGAAAGCGAGTCCAGGCATATAGTCTGGAAAGGCCTTGCCTCAGCACTCTGGACGCACCAGTTATAGGCGTCAGTGAGATCGTCAACAGTAGCGATCTGGATCACGGGCACGTTGTAAGTGACCGCCTGGTTCCCTACGCCAAACAAGCGCTCCAGGTTCTTCTTGCGAAGCGATAGCAATCCAGCTTCCGCTGACAGTACAAGTGGACTAGGTGCTGTGGCACAAAGGACAGTCTTGCCCATGCCAGAGCCGCTGTAGATCAGCGTCTTCACCCCTGCCGCTTGCGAGGCTTGTTCCGAGGTTGTAAAGTGCAAAGGCATTGGCGCCCTCCTGTTGTTAGTGCTCAGTTAATGCTACAGATCGCACTCGCTAAACACAAGATATTTCTATGGTTTAGCTCATGTCAACAGGATCGCGGAACCCCTGGAATGTAGGGAACCTTGGCTTGTCTTTAATGCCAACCGGGAAGAACTGATACTTCGCTATAAGTCCCACGATCTCTTCCGTGTGCTCAAAGTAGTAGCGTCGGTCTGCGTGCGTCATTTTGCCTGGGCTAACCTCAATGAGATCCCCTCTGTAAATGATCGTCCGCTTGTTCCATACGACGTCTTCCAGAGCACGCCCAACAATCGTTCCGACCATGCCGTTTGGCACCATCCCGTCAGCAACTGTACTCCGCTCGGCGTAGCCATGCGGGTTGTGCTTGAGCTCGTTCTGGTTGGACTTGCCTTCAACGACAGCAGTAATCTCGATCTCAGCGTCGAGGAAGCGCTTTACTCGCAGGAAATAACCTTCGTTGGCAGTGCTGCGGCCAAACTTGTATATGCCCTCGGGCTCCCTCAGTATCACTCCCTCGTAACCCTGCGTGATCCAGCGGAGCTCAAGGTCGTTGAGGTGCTCCCGGCAGTAAACCATCTCAGCAGGAACGATCCACAACCTGGAAGCTACGCTCGGGTCGCTTGCGATCAGCTGTGTCACATGGCTTATGAGTTGCTGGTAGCGAGTGACGTATGGCAGGTGGTCGTTCATCCCCTCTACCACATAGTCAAACAGACACCAGTTGGTCTCAACCTCGCCTTTGATAGTTCCGAGGGCACTTGTGGTCTCATTGCAGATCCCATAACCGAACACGCGATCGCAAACCATCTCCCCGTCTAAACCATTAAAACGGGAGTCGCTGTAGAACGCTGTGTTCAGCTTGTTCTTGAACTGCTTCCCACTACGACCGACTAGACGTTCATCGACGTTAAGCGCTCGCACACCGTCGATCTTGGGCATTGCTACAAGAGGGAACTTGAGCTTGCTTACTTCTGCATCACAGGCCAATATCGGTTTCATCCGTTCCTCCGGTACTCATCAAAGAGTGCCATACTGTGTGGCAAGTGTTTTCGCAGCATACCCAGGATGGCTTCAGCATACTTCTGAGCCTCGATCTGCGCATGGCTGTCCCGCCGCAGTGCCAGGAAGTGCATAATGTTGTGAAGGTCCTGTTTCCAGAGCCAATGGGTGTAGTGGTTCAGGTGGAGGAACATGCGAGCGTGCTCCGGTGCAACACGCTCGCGAATGGCTGCGGTGTACTGGAAATAACTCTGCTGGCAGTGTGCGTCAAGGCGATGCTTAAACTCATCCTGAATGCCCTGAGCTAGCCCTTCGGCTTGCCCCTGCTTCTTATCTTTAGCAGCCGCACCAACGATCTCAGGTATGTACCACTCTTCAGGGAGCGTAATGTAACGCCCACTGACCTCGTTGATGGTGGCTGTACGATGGCGCACAAACTGCCGGGCGACAAAGATAGGCATCTTCATTTCTATCCAGCACTCGATCATCTCGAATGGTGTTGTGTGCCAGTGCCTCATAAGGTACTTGGCAAGCCTGTGGTCATCTTCTTCAGACCTGCCACTGTCCATGTTCTCAAAGGACATGCGAGCACTGTTGGCCGGATCCACATCGCTAGCATCAAACAGCTCCTCGGGGCGCCGTGTAGGCCCAGACAAATTGCGCAGGGCTACAAACCCATGGTCCAGCACGTCAATGGCGACTACGCCTTTTCCTGTGTAATTCGGTTTCGGATCACTCATGTTTGTTTGCCTCAAATGAAAGTGTCTTTTGGAATGAGGACTGCTGTACTTCTTCGTCCTCGAGCTTGCCGTTGTTGATGAAGTAGCGGTTCAGCAACGTGTTCAGAATACGAATGCCGAGCGTGTTTTGCTCGTGCAGCCTCTCAACGACTTGCATGATGTCCCTGACCACAATATCCCGCTCCACTCCAGGGAACAGCTTCAGGTACATTGTGAGCAAGCGGCTGTTCAGGAGCGTGTGGTACATGGACTCCAGCGACAGCTTCTTCAGGTTGTAGATCAACCCTACGCGACCCAGGAACTCGGTCTTAATACCGAAGTCGCGCAAGCGGTCCAGGTTGAGGTTTTCCTCGCCATTGAACGCACCAGCAAAGATGAACAGCACCTTGTCAACAGCGACGTCTACATACTTGCCATAATCCCCGTAGACGCTGGTCGACTTGCTTTCCAGCAGCTTCAGGAATTCGTTTTGCACGCCGTTGGTGGTTTCGTGCGCCAGGTGGCTGTTGCTGTTGCCCGAGATGAATAGCTTATCGAACTCGTCTACGAATATGATCGTGAGCTGGTTGCCCTTCTGTGCTAGCGGGGACAATGCTTTGGACAAGCTGTTGCCGGACGTGCCCTCTTTGGTTAGCTGGGCCGCGTTAAGCTCCATAAAGTCCAATTCGTGCTCGTCTGCCAGGTGCTGTGCGATATGGGACTTGCCGCTGCCGCTAGGGCCTGTGAGCAGAAAGTGTGGGCGTATAGCGCCCTCGGATGTGCGATAGATTTGCAACACACGGTTCAGCTGGTCCAATACTTCTTGCTGTTCTTTAATCATTGAGGAACTCCCGGATTTTTGCCATGCGGTGCTTGTCACGCGCCTTTCGCATGTTGCGGCGTGCTTTGCGGTCGCAGATGTTGTTTACAACGAACCTGGCGTCATCGCTTTTGGTGTGTCCCTTCACGTGCTTCAATCGCATGTGAAGTTCGTTAGAGGATACGAAATTCTCATACCATAACACCAGTTCTTTCTCTTGATCTGTAATGCTACTCCGGCGCCCATTAAAGGCGTCAATTGCGGGCTGGCAGTCGGTCTGTAAAAGCACTGAATCTTTCTTCTCTACCAACCCACGTTTGACCGCTACACTGAGGGCATTTAGAAGGGCCATCATCTCGGCCACAATGTTGTTCCCAACATGCGATTCCAAGACTCCGTCCCCTCCTTGCTTGCCCCGTTGTGAAGCGATCCAAAAACCATAGCCCGCCTTGTCTGTTTCTGGGCAATACGAGGCATCAGCTATGATTGTGACCCACATCTTACTTCCCCTTCCTTTTCGGAAGCACGATCTCCAAAGATGGGGACCCGGGCTTAACGATTAGGCACTGGTCAAAGAGCTTGTGTTGCTCCTCAGTTAGGTGCCGGTATTCCTTTATCACGAGGCTTGGCTTGTACTGCACAAGCGAGTCAGGGTTGATCTTGTTTTCCCGGAGCTTGTCTTTCAGAGCGTCCAGTGCGCCAGGATCGACGTTGCGGTCCAGCTTGTACTGTGCCTTCAGCATATAGCCGTCAGCGAGCTCATAGTTGTTTGTCCCCTCTTTTGGGTCAGGGAACGCACCGTCAAAGATCTTCTTGCGCAACACCATTTCTTTGGCACGCAACTTCTTGAGCTCCTGGCTCATTTCGTACCACGCGGAAAGGTCTGCCTGGGTCACTTTGTTCTCGGGAATTTCAGTCATGTTAGTTCCTTGTCTGTTCGGGGGTTGTCAAGGGCTTCCTGGAAGGCGCTACAAGTGTCTGGCGTCATAGCCGTCAACTCGCATGACCCGTCAGGACGTACTGCAATAGAAATCCCGCCCATATCCTCACACTCGACCACCTTACGAAGTGGGAGCGTAACTGAACCCCCTTGCTGCTCCAGTATGCGGTAGAGTGCTTGGATCATAAGGGTCTGTCGTGCCTGCTCTTCCAGGTTCATATTACACCTTATCCGCGCGAGCTTTGGCAGCGTCGTCCGAGTAGTTGAAGCCCTCGTACCGCTTGCCCAGCTTGTTGATATTATGCTCCAGCGCTTGCTCACGTGTGAGCTCAGCCAGTGCGTAGAAGCCGTCCAAGTAAGTGCGGAAGCGCTGCATCTCGATCCGCAACTGTGGCAACTTCTTCTCATCGTTGTACACCACCAGCTTCTTCACAACGTCCAACATCTCGGCCGCTTGTGTAAGCACAGGAACGAACGGGTCGTCCTCAAGTGTGTTCAAGTCAATCACACTGTGGACTAGCACCATATCAACACCCTGGCACAGTCCTTCAAAGTAGAACTCAATGTCGCCAAGCTCTTCCAGTGCGTTGTCCCGGTCATCAGCTTCGATTGCGCCCAGCAGTTCACCAACCTCGCCGCTCACGCCAACTGCCATGTGCAGTAAGTGAGCTCCCATAGGCGTCATCTTAGCGAGAATGTCCTCCCCTGTCTTAGCAAGAGTCTTTACCATCTCTGGATGTGTAATGCTCATATCTGAACCTCTTGTATGTGTTGCGTTATTGCAAGCACAGAGCACACTATAAGTGAGCGCCATGCGTATGTAAATGGCAACGCCTGATAACTTGCTACTCGACCTCGAGGACTCGGAAACACCGTCCATGGTAGTTGTACATCTCAACCGCTTTGCCCTTGTCAACTTCCATGATCTGCCCGTTGTCAACGGCTGCTCGCAGCGTATCGTCCAGGGCCTTAGTTGCCCCCATCCGATGATTCTTAAACGCAGTGAGCTGTGATGTGCGACCTTGTAGGTAGCTGCGAGGGACAATGCCGTCCAAGAGCATCTGCTTCTTGACCTTGCGGAGGGCTTTGCTTTCCCCTTTCAGGAAGTCCAATAGTAGTGAGTTGAGCTTCTTCATACGAGCACTGTCATGGCCGCCAATCTCACCACTTTGCACTTTGGCTCGCATGGAGTACACATCACGCTTGACTAATGTGAGCGCCCATGCTGTGTGGCCTGTATTGATACATGGGTTGATGTGGTTGTCCGCTGCTGCTAACACACCCGCAACTCGGATGGCCTTTAGGTGCGCCCGGTTCCACATCTGCCGCAGTGCTTCCTCCGAACCCGCTTCATGTATCTCCTGATCACACAGCTTGTCAAACTCGTCCAGCATTGCCTCAGCTTCGGGGTCCATACGCACCTGGATCACGTTGGAGTGCAACACTCCGGATACGTGTGAACCAATGCCCGCAAGAGTTGCAGATATGTCACTTGGCAAGTCGTGCAGCTGGCTCCCGTTTTTGGCCGGTCGGTCCCCGTTATATTCAATGATGTTGAAGCGCGATAAGAAGCCATCCGCCATCATCGTGTCGGTTAATGCGTCGTAGAACGTCCCAGGCGTTGTCTCACCAATCATGGTGTAGGCTACAGCGTTGACAGTCTCTACGTTCTGATCCTTGTTTGAGTAGCTTAGGCCACCCGCAACAGACGCGACACCCGACTTCTGATACAGGTTGGTCATTGCCGCCCGTAGCCCCTGCATCTGCGTATCGCGACCATCCGCCATGCGTGCGAGCTTGTGTCCCCACTCCCCGCTGATGTTGACCATCGAGGACTTGGAGCCAAGCGCCTTAACTAATGCGGGCGCGGACACGTAATCCTGGAACTCAATGTAGGGGCTTATCGCGGGACCGCAGGGCGAGCGTAGAATGTGGCCAATACCACTGTGCATTGCCTCTTTCCCTATAGCACTTCTGGCCACGAGCACGATGTACAAGTTGAGTCCTGTCTGACCCACGTTGTATGCCTTGCCTGTAATGCCGGCCATAAGGCCCAACGCTGCTACAATAGCAACTTCTTTCACTGGCCGAGGCGCATTGCGATAGATGAATCCAGCTATGGCCCCAACGAGCCCAGGGGGCCACTCAAGCCCTTCCACTTCAGGCGGCTTAAAGTCCACATGGTTGTCGGGCGCTACAGTATGCACAGTCTGGTCGGTCGTCTGAACCATGTGCTTCACAGCAGGGTCCACATCCATGTCACTTGGTGGCATGTAGGGGGCGGGTGGTTGTTCCGGTGCGGGTGGTTGTTCTGACGCTGGGTGGTGTACCATGTGCGCCACCTTGCTGCGGTCCAAGTTGGCGAGCAGTCCTTGGGCGAGCATTGCCCCGTTCTCTACGCCCGCCTGTGCCTTGGCCTGTCGCGCTCGTATGATCTCAAGCGTCCTGTTCAGGTAGACATCGTTCTTGACTGCCTTGTCACGCTGCCCGAGCACAGTAGCACGGAACAAGCGCCTGCACTGTTCGTTCGACTTGCTGTAGAAAGTGAACATGGACATGAGCGCCAAGTCCGCTTCCGATTGGCTCGGGAACTGGTAGTCCTGCCACCTTCCATAGCAGAGCCCCTCGAACTTGTCCTTGTTACTAGCAGACCGCGCCCGTTGCCATATCTCGGTGTCAGTAAGCTCCTCGCCTACTTCCTCAAGCTGGATCTGTGCTTCGGCTAGCCCCAGCTCACGGGTCAGGGATTGCAGCAGCATGGCCCCATCGTTGATCGGGAACTGACCTGTCCCCTGCACAACCGGGATCGCGACGCTGTTGATAATGTGGTAAACAAAGTCTGATACAGGCTTCCCCGTACAGACGATAAAGCGCTCACGGGAGTAGACTTCAATCCCCTTGCCGCGGCGGCCTTTACCAATGTCCCCGTTGACCCACACATGCAGACCTTTCCCTGAGGAACTGAGCTCGGTATAGCTCTCCGCGAACTGTGTGATACCCCGATAGAAGTCTAGCTCGACTTGCGAGGTCCATTTCTCTTTGGGGTACGCTTCCCCTGTTTTCGCATCCCGGCTTTCAATGTCCTTGACATCCATGTCGATACATGTATAGGGATCCTCCGCTGTTATGATGTACCCGATGCCCCAGCCGTAGGCCAGTGCATAGTTACAAGCGGTTTCGAAATCCAACCATGGGCCTGTTACGGGGCTGGCATGGTATGGGCCATTAGGGCCTGCGAGGTAAGGTGCTTTATCAGGGCCAGCCAAACACCACTGGTCCCTCCGTTGCATCTCAACTGGCAAGCGCCACCAATCAGCGCAAGCCAGTATCGTCATGCAAGCTCCCCGCGATGGGAAGCAAGTGAGATCCTCCAGGCTTCAATGTAGGGCTTGGCAGCTTCGCGCTCCCATATGAAAGCACGCACGCCTGGCACACATACCGGATCGGGCAAACGGCCCCGGATGCGTGCCCTTGCTAGTAGGGATCTATTGATGCCCAGCTCCTTCTGGATCTCCGAACTGGTAATGTACAGCTCGTCGAAACGCTCCTGGGCACTGTTGCTTTTAGACATACCGATGTTCCTGTGTGTTATTGGGAGCCCACACACTATAGCGAGAGGGCGTAGTTATCGCAACCAGTGGCGCTTAAAAGTCATCCTTCAATGGCTTCGATATGCTCTTGGCTTGGGCATGGGCTTCGAGCTGTTGCTCAACCTCATCATCAAGCTGCTGGAGACGAGCCCTGTATGCCCCCTCTATACGTGTGAGCTCTGCTTCCCGCCAGGCGACAGCTTCCCTCCGTTTTAACTTCCGGTCCTTGCAGAGCTGCATGTACTTGTTCCAGGCATCCGATACCCGCTCCCGGTGCTCACGACACGCCTGAAGCCAGTTCTGATGGGCATTGTTGCCCTCTTCTTTCTTCTCCTTCCTGGGGCGCCCCTGCGGCCGCTTGGGTGCAGTCTTGGCCACATACATGTCATAAGAAATGCACTCGCTCTGGTTCGCGTAGCTCGTGGCAAGGAACTCCTCGAACCTCGGAT
>Ga0136596_1001524_pt1 | contig 10353 bp, 10 predicted proteins | sample AntRauTorcE11897_FD_101387 | JGI IMG/M metagenome (GOLD analysis project Ga0136596, IMG submission 101387) | Saline lake microbial communities from Rauer Islands, Antarctica - Metagenome Torckler E11 #897 | ecosystem: Environmental > Aquatic > Non-marine Saline and Alkaline > Saline | place... | reverse complement strand
TTTTTTGATATAATTTACAAACGATGGACAACAAGAACTGGTTAGAAACCCTTTTTCAACTAGTTCTTTAGTTTCCAGTTCAGCAACTAAATCAGCGCCTAAAGCAGCTTCAAGAACTTCATCAAAACCTAGTTTTTTTAATCCTCCTACTATTTTTTCTATAGGAACTTTTTTATATTGACTAGCAATGGAAGGCGCTAGCATGGCATATAACTTTGTGTCTTTTCCTTTTTTTTGAATCATATCAATTACATCAATAATAAATGATTTATCCATCATTGCCCCAAAAGGACATTGATTAACACACGCACCACACTCGATACAAAGATCATTATCAATCACTGCAATGCGCTCATCATCCATTTTAATCGCATCAACCTTACATGCATTAATACATGGCCTTTGATTATTCTTTATGGCACTATAAGGACAAACGTTCGCACATAAACCACATTCAATACATTTCTCTTTATCAATCACAGCCTTATTGTGTTGGTCTAGTGTAATAGCGTTTTTTGGACATACCGAAATACATTTATGGGCGAGACAGCCCCTACATCCATTGGTTACTTCATAACCACCAACCGGACACTCATCGCACGCAATCCCTATAACCTCTATCATATTCTTATTACTTTTATGACCACCAATAGCCAGTTTAACTCTTTCTGTTAGGATGGCGTGTTCTTTATAAACGCAGCATCTAGAAATAGGCTTATTGGTAGGGTTTATAATTTTAGGAATATCTAACAAGTTCTCAAACAAGCTATGATTCCAAGCTTGATTGGCGACTTCTTTTAATACTTTGTGTTTAATTAATTGTACCTGGGTTTCAAATTTTCTCATAAATATACTCCTAAAAATAATTGATTTTAACTATTTTTCCCATTTGCTTTAAACTTTCAGTCAGTTGTTTAACCAACTGCATTTTTATGTTAAAGTTTATGGGTAAATCAGGGTTTTGATGAGCTGGGTTAATGGCTTGTCCAACGTAAAAATGAATATCTGTGGAGTCTTCAATTAATTTTCGAGCCATTAAGGAAGCTGCATCTTTTTTATAACCCCATGATTGATACTTTTTATTATCCTTCAAATAGTCTTTGGCATAATCTAATACTTTATTAATGGTAATAACACCTTCTGTTACTAAATCAATTCCTTCAAGTTCAGCCACAGGCGGAATATCAGGGTCTACATAATTTAAAGATGGTTTTATAGACTTATTTAAATACTCTGCTACCAGTTCTGAGGTTGTTCCGCCACAGACAATTCTTTCGCCTTCTTTCGAGAAAAATATTGACATCATCCGACGTACATCTGCAGGGTTCTTAGGTGGACCTATCATCACATGAACTGATTCTCTTTTAATGACTCTTGCGATCGATACAGTTGTATCATCACCTGGTTTTCCACCATACAATTTTTTACATTGGTCTAAAAGTATTTGAACAAGGGTCTTAGACGTTAAATCCGCCTTGTAAAAAGCTTTCATATAATCAATTATGTCTTCTCTTTGCCATCCAAAATTCAAAGTTTCACCAACGCCTGCATGAACACATCCATCACTCATGGCGATAAACATGTCATCAACCTTTACTTTTAAGTTTGAATAAAAGATTTTTTTATCTTTGATTTGCATCTCCTGTTTATAGAATTCATAGTGTTTGCCATCTCTTATTAAGATAACATGAGGATTATCGAACTGAATAATCTCAACTTCATTAGAATTCACGAATCTTAAAACAGTAAATGTGGAGTAAGCAAGATCCCTAACCTTGCAAATAGGTAAAGTGTTTGCAATGGTTTCTATGCAATCCGAAAGAGACATCCCTTCAGAAATCATGGTTGAAATGATTTTTGATGTTAAAATTGATAATATATTGGCTTTAACGCCACTCCCTAATCCATCTGCTAAAACAAGTATTTGATTGTCTGCATGGTTTTTAATTTCTACATGATCTCCACACAATGTTTCATTATATTTATTTAAACTCTCATAATCTAACTCTATAAACAAATCATTCATTGAGTATTTGCTCCTTAAGTTTTGTAAGTACTATTTTAGTTTCAGCTGCTGTTTCACCAAGCAAAGAAGCGATTTCCTGAACAATTCTCATTTGTTTTTCTACAACCTTATCAGTTACTTCAACTGTTTTTTGATTCATTATCACTTTGTCTTTTTTATCTTGTATTTCTTTGGTCACATCATCAATTAACATCATGAATATCTTAAAGTTCTTATCAAAAATAATGGTCTGCTTAGTGTGTTTTTTATATTCTGCTAAATACATTTCTTTGTTTAGATGTTTTTTTTCTTTATCCATGATTTGATAAAATGGTGAATCATCAATAAGTACACTAATTTTTTCTCCAAGTATGTCTTTTCTTCTTCGAATATTAAATATTTTCTTAGCCATATTATTCATTTGTTGGATTTCTAAACTTTGGTTTAATACGATGATACCTGATGGTGTATGATTCAAAATATTATGATAAAAACTTTCTGCTCTTTCCTTTAAAAATGGTAAACACATAGAAAGATCTGCCTTGCCCTGAAAGACTGCAATAGCCTTATCACGACATGTGTTATATCCACATGAACCACAATTCAACTCATCCGCCGGAAGATGTTTTCCCATTTGGTTTAATATGTCCATCAATTCTTCATCACTAGGTATATTTTCTTTTTTATCAATCACTTTAAAATTTTTCAATAATACGTTGTTTTTGATGGGTCTTATTTCCATGTCAGAATTTTCACCATAGTGCATGACACTCAAATAATCTTTTAAAGGAGACTTATGGTGTTTTTCCATAATTGGTCCACCTATGCAAGATCCCTGACATATTGACATTTCTATAAAACAACGGCTTAGATTACCACGTTTAATATCCTCTAAAGTATTAATACATTGATCAACACCGTCAATAGAAACATAATCATAATCATCATGGTACTTGCTTAAACTTTTAATTATCCCACCTGGTGTTGGAAAGAATCTTGATTTGTATCCTTGACTACTTGTATTATTTGCTTGGATTTGAATATTATTGTTCAACAACATTGTCGTTAATTCTTCAAATGTTATTGCACAATCAACGATATTTTTATAGTGGTCTGCTTCATCCTTTTTTGCTATACAAGGTCCTATAAAGATTACTTTTGCATTATCGTTTCTTTTTTTAATATCAATGGCGTGGGCTTGCATCGGAGAAATAATGGGCGCTAGATTATTAATTAAATCAGGATAGTATTTTTGTATTAATAAGTTAACTGAGTGACAAGCCGAAGTGATAAAAACATTTGGCATTTCTTCATTAATGTAGTCCTCATATTTAGATTTGACCAATTGGGCACCAATGGCTGTTTCTTCGACATCATAAAAGCCTAGTTTAAGTAAAGCATCTTTCATTGATTCAATATTTGCCCCATCATAATTCGCAATAAAGGAAGGCGCTAAACTCGCTATGACTTTATCATTTTGTTGGAGCATAACCTTTGCTTTCTCAATGTCATTGACAACTTCTTTTGCGTTTTGTGGACAAACAACATAACAATGCCCACAAAGAATGCATTCATCCTTAATGATGTTTGCTTGATGAGCGCTAATTTTAATTGATTTAACAGGGCAGTTTCTAATGCATTTATAACAATTTTTACATGTGTTTTTATTTAAAGATATAAAATCATTCATGTTTTACTAATTTGTCTTTCACATAATCTTCAAACACTTGGTTCACATTAGACTTATTAACTGATAATGTCAAATCATCAATATTAACATTAACACCCTTTTGACATTGTCCCATACAAAACTACCCATTAATTTTATTTGTTCTTCTAAATGATTTTCTTCAATTAACCTTTGAAACTCCTCAACAACTTCTCTTGATCCTTTTAAATGGCATGAACTTCCTATGCAAACCTTAATATTCATAGCAACTCTCCTCTATACGCTTATTGACAAGTGATAATAAGAATTCTTTTTCTTCTTTAATACCCTTATTTGATCTTGCGGCAGCCACAATTGGTAGCCATGATTTAATGTCTAATGGGTTGGTATTGGTTTTATGAGAATAAATATTCAAGTATGTATCCGCCACTTGCTTGTTAAACTCTATCCATAAATCCAAGAAAGTATTGCATACATCTGCTAACTTAGAACCAATACTAGCGTGAGCCCAATCAATAATATAAGGTTTATTATCACGACTGATGATAATATTTGCAGGAAAAAAGTCTCCATGACATAAAGATAAGTCTTTAGGTTGGATTTTTAACACTGACCTTAGGGCAATACGTTCTGTTGCTGGCAACTTAGACTGTTCAATTTTATAACTTAACTTATCATTCATTTTAGATAATATGGGTGTTTTTGTTTGGTGAACTTGAATTTGTAGGTCAACAAACAAGTTTAAATATTCATCAAAATTTCCAGGATTTTCTTCCATTAATCTGTGGAGTGACTTACCTTCTATATAAGACAATTCAATCGCCCATTGATTTCCTGTTTCATGAACCGATAACAGCTTAGGTACATTAAGAGAAGTTTCTTCAACTTTAGACAGGTTTAATGCTTCATTTAGTACTTGCGATTTTTTATAATGATGATTAAACATCTTTATAACTTTATTTTCATGTTTATATATGGTTTTATCAGTTCTAACTCCGATTATCTTTTCGTAATCAATCATATTGATTCTCCTTATCATTAAGATGTTTAATTAAAATGCTTAAAGACTCAGCTAAGTTAATATTTTGTACAATTATTTCATCAGGCACTGATAATCTTACTGGTGAGAAATTCCAAATGGCTTTTATACCTGCGTCCACAAACAAGTCACATATGTTTTGAGCGGCTTCTTTAGGTACAGTAATTATACCTACATCAACTTTTACATTTTCACAATAACTTTTTATAAACTCAGGATTTTTATAATACGACGATATATCAAATGCTTGAGTGATTTCAATGTTATATTTTAAAAATCCAGGATATTGATACAACGATTTACCAAGTTGACCCATCCCAACAATAATGGCATTAGATTTTTGATCGTAACCCATGAAAGATTTAATATCAATAATTAAATCACTTACAATATAGCCAATTTTTGGTTTCCCACCATAAGAAATCTTAGCAAGATCTTTTCTAACTAGCACCTCACCTAAGTTTAATTGATTTGCTAAAGTCGTCGCCGAGATAAACTCATCTTGATAAACTTCTAAATGGTTTAAATAGATTGGAACTCTTTCTAAAAAAGCTTCAGAAACACAATTTTGCATCATCATAATCAACTCCCCTAACCATATTAACAAAGGATAAAGTTTAAGTATAATATCAATAATTTATATCAATATAACCATATCGATATATCAATATCTAATAAAAAAATAACCAGCATTTTCAGCTGATTATTGGTCTAATATCATTCTTTTTGATTTAACAATCTCATCTAAAAAATCATGATCAAGACTGGTTAAGTGATAATCCTTATGGTAAATTAGAATGTCCTTATATATTCTAGTATGTCCTTTGCATTTTTTTTGAATTAGCCCGTATTTATTAAGCAGTTCTTTAGGAACTGGTGACCCCCACATATATGTAGTTGGAATTTTTTCTAATAAAGAAAACTGACTTGCTCTTTCGTAAACATAGATTCTTCTTTTAACATAATCAGGTAATTCCTCTTTTTTAACATCGACAGACGATAAAGATGGTACATATGGATCAGCATGAGCAATTTCGGTATATGATTCTAAATCCTTTTCTTCTATTTCTTCTTGTTTAGCTAGTGGGTGTTCTTTTGACATAAATAGTTTATAGGTAAACTCAGAAATGAGTTCATATTTTAAAGCCTTCTCTTTTAACATTGCCTTAAAATAATTTTCAAAAGTCGATTGATACCTTATAATACCAAGATTATAATGTGAATTTAAAATATTTTGAATTGCTTTTAGTGAATTCGTTTCTTTATAGAATATCTCACATTTTTTACAATTTTCTAAACTTTTAGCAAACTCTGAAAATCCATGGGAAATATATGATGCTCTAGGCACAGATATTGAAAATTTAAGTTTTGAATGTTCATCATTTAAATATAAATTTTCTATTTCATCTACTTCAGATAATATTTTCTTGGCATAATGTAAAAACTCTTCACCTTTAACCGTCACTTTCATACCTTTAGAAGTTCTTTCAAAAATTTGTATGTTTAAAGAACTCTCTAAATCTTTAATAGCTCTTGAAAGATTAGGTTGAGACATAAATAAGTTTTCAGCTGCTTTTGAAATAGACTTCGTTTTTTCAATTTCACATGCATATCGCAAATGTAATATATTCATTAATTCATCACCAATAGCATTATAACATAACGACTGTTATATTTAAATGATAAAATCCGAAATATGTTATAATATAATCAAAACAAAAAAGTAGGTAAAAATATGATTTATCAAGCAATTATTATAGGCGGCGGACCAGCAGGTTTAATGGCCGCAAATGTATTCAATGAAAATCAAATCAAATATATATTATTAGAAAAAAATGATAAAGTTGGGAAAAAATTACTAATCACTGGAGGCGGACGAGCAAATGTGACCAATACATTATCAGTTCAAAACTTTATAGATGAACTAGACTTTAAACATAAGAAGTTTTTATACCCTTCTTTAACCAAATTTGGACCATTAGATATTATTGATTTTTTTCTTTCTAAAGGTTTAAAATTAAAGTTAGAAGAGCCTATCAAGTATTTTCCTGAAACGAATAAGTCACAATCAGTCTTAAATGCATTACTAGACTCTATACCCGAAAATTGTATCCGTTTAAAAGAAAATGTTGTATCTATTGAAAAGGACAAGTCATTATTCACAATTAAGACAAACAAATATTCTTATCAATCTCATCACATTGTTGTAGCGACTGGTTCTAAAAGTTTTCCTGAAACTGGGAGTAATGGAGATGGAAATGGTTTTGCAAGTAAATTTGACATTCCCACCAAGTCTTTTACCCCAGCAGAAACGTCCATATATGGTTATAATGATCAATTACCCTATCAGAGCCTAAAAGGTACTCAAATTAAAGACATAAATCTATATATTAATGGTAAAAAAACACATTTTAAAGATGATTTAATCTTTACCCACTTTGGTTTGTCTGGGCCATTAATATATAAAGCATCTCATAGAATATACAATTCATTAGAAAAAGGTAAAAGACAAATCTCCTTTCCTTTAACAAAAATGAATCAATCAGAAATCTTAGCCTTCTTCGACAAACATAAAAATGAAACAAAATATGTTAAAAATATTTTATCTGCTGTAATACCAAGTAAGTTAGCAAATTACATCGTGGATAAAACCAAAAATCAGGAAAAGGCTTTTAATACTTTGACAAAGAAAGATATCCAAATATTAGTTGAATACATATGTGATTTTAAGGTTAATATTAATCATGTTGAGGATATTAATAGAGCTTATGTCAATGCTGGTGGGGTTGATACAAAATCAATCAATCCAAACACTTTTCAGACCAAACAAGTTAAAAACTTATATTTTGTTGGGGAAGCGATTGATATTTTTGGTCCCATTGGTGGTTTTAATATTACAATGGCATTATCAACCGCTTATTCAGCCGCAAATGATATTGTAAGTAAAATATAGTTCGAATAAAGTATTAATCAAAAAAAGAGTCTCGTTTTTCGAGACTCTTTTTAAAATAGTTCTTTACTTATTACTATTTTCTAATATTTTCCAATTCTTTAATCAAGGCAGGTATAACTTTTGATCCATCGCCAACAATTCCTATATCAGAGACTTCAAAAATAGCTGCTGCTGGATTTTTATTGATAGCGATAACTAGGTTAGAGTCTTCCATTCCACTAACGTGTTGGATCGCGCCTGAAATACCACAAGCAAAGTATAAATCCGGCCTAACGGTTTTACCTGTTTGCCCAACTTGTCTTTCTTTTTCTAACCATCCATTTTCTACAACTGCTCTAGTACCAGAAACTTCTCCAGTCAATAATTCAGCAAGTCTATCAATTTGTTTCATGTTTTCTTTTGAACCGATACCTCTACCGGCAGAAATTAAAACATTGGCATCTTCTATATTGATTTTTGATTTATCTTCTTTAACTTCTTCCAATACTTCAACATTCATGTCAGTTTCTGTAAACGGCACTTCAATTTCAACTATTTTCGCTTGATTCAATTCATTTTTATCTGGTTTAACCATAACACCAGGTCTTACTGTAGACATTTGTGGTCTATGGTTTGGACAAATAATGGTCGCCATTAGGTTCCCACCAAAAGCTGGTCTTGTCATCAGTAATTGTTTATTTTCGTCAATATCTAAACTGGTACAATCTGCTGTTAAACCAGTGTGTAGTCTTGAAGAAACTCTTGGTGCTAAGTCTCTTCCTAGAGTTGTAGCACCTACCAATACTATTTCAGGTAAAACATCATTAATGACTTTTGATAAAGCTTTGGTGTAAGTTTCATTAACATAGGTTTCTAAGATACTATGATCGACTTTATAAATAAAGTCTGCACCATAAGACTCAACTACTTTAACTTCATTATCAATCTTATGGCCAATGACACAAGCCATAAGTGGAACATCAAGTTTATTTGCTAGTTTTCTTCCTTCACCGAGTAATTCTAATCCTACATTTTGAATACGATGGTTCCTTTGTTCTATATATACGAATACGCCTTTATAATTATTCATAACAACCTCACAGTATATAACTTTCTTTTAATTTATCAACAATAATTTGCACAGCTTCTTTAGGGCTCACTTCAAAAACTTTACCTGCAGTTTTAACACCTTTGGTGTAAGATTTTTTCACTCGTGTCGGCGAACCTTTTAAGCCTAGATTTTCTTGTTCAATATTTAATTTTGAGTTATCCCAAACTTCAACCAAACCATCTCTAAATGCTGTATAAATCTTTTGAACCTTCATATATCTTGGTTGATTAATTTCTTTTAATACAGTTATTAAACAAGGTGTTTTTACTTTAATTGTTTGATAGCCATCTTCAAACATTCTCTTAACAATTAATGAGTCCATGTTTAAATTAATTTCATTGACATAAGCAACACTTGGCACCCCTAAGTGCTCAGCAATTTGTGGTCCTACTTGTGCGGTATCCCCATCAATAGCTTGTCTTCCTGCAATGATTAAGTCAGGCTTAATATTTTCAATCGCCTTAGCTAAAACAAGGCTTGTTGCCCAAGTATCAGCACCAGCAAATGCTCTGTCTGATAATAAGATTGCTCTATTAGCACCCATCGCAAGACATTCTCTTAAAGCCTTATCAGCTTGTAAAGGTCCCATTGAAACCGCAATGACTTCTGCGTTATTCTGATCCTTAATTTTTAAAGCAGCTTCTAACCCACCTAAATCATCAGGATTTATAATTGATTCTACACCTTCACGAATCATAGTTCCAGTTTGTTGATCAATTTTTACATTGGCTGTGTTTGGTACTTGTTTGACACATACAACTATTTTCATAAGACCCTCCTATTTCAATAGATATGAAGAAATAACCATTTTTTGAACTTCTGATGTTCCTTCATATATTTCCGTGATTTTTGCATCTCTCATCATTCTTTCAACTGGATATTCTCTAGAATAACCATAACCACCATGTAATTGAATGGCTTTATTTGTCACTTCTAAAGCGACCTCTGAAGCATATAATTTAGCCATAGCTGCTTCTTTAGTGTAAGAGATATTATTATCTTTATTATAAGCAGCGCGATACATTAACATTCTCGCTGCATCAATTTTTGTTGCTAAATCCGCCAAGACAAATTGCGTGTTTTGGAATTTTGAAATGGCACGGTTAAACTGTTTACGTTCTTTAACATATGTAATCGTTTCTTCAAGCGCACCTTCTGCAATACCACAAGCTTGTGCTGCAATTCCGATTCGACCAGCATCCAATGTTTTCATGGCGATTTTAAAACCGTAGCCTACTTTTCCTAACATATTACTTTTAGGCACTCTAACATCATCAAATATTAATTCACATGTTGCAGATCCTCTAATACCCATTTTTTTCTCTTTTTTCCCTATGGTAAAACCAGGCATATCTCTTTCTAAGATAAAAGCTGTAATACCTCTTGTACCTAATGACGGATCAGTCATTGCCATAATGACATAGATATCAGCATAGCCTGCATTGGTAATAAAAATTTTAGAACCATTGATAATATAATAGTCACCATCTTCTATAGCAATCGTTTCTTGTTTAGAAGCATCCGTTCCTGCATTGGGTTCAGTTAAACCAAATGCACCTAATTTTTCACCACTGGCCAATGGTTTTAAAAATTTTTC
>Ga0136596_1001515_pt1 | contig 10400 bp, 10 predicted proteins | sample AntRauTorcE11897_FD_101387 | JGI IMG/M metagenome (GOLD analysis project Ga0136596, IMG submission 101387) | Saline lake microbial communities from Rauer Islands, Antarctica - Metagenome Torckler E11 #897 | ecosystem: Environmental > Aquatic > Non-marine Saline and Alkaline > Saline | place... | reverse complement strand
TTTTCGAATTACTATTCAGTTTTACTTTGGAAAATTAGACCTCAACCCACAAACTTTCCTGTAGAACCAAAAAAGGGAAGCCGAAGTTATCATTCAGATCTATTTATGTTTTACTCTGAATGCGCCGATAATTCAGGATGAAGAATCTTCATTTCGTAAATTAACCGACGCGCTATGCCCAAGTTTCGTTTAAAAGCTACATCAAAGGCCGGTAAATCTATCAAAACTGAGTTTGAGGCGGGAACAAAAAAGAACGCCAAAGCGAAAGTAGATAAGCTTGTACAGAAAAATGGTATTACTGTGCAGGCACTTGAAAAGAAGGAGATCTACGAATACAAGGTCCAGAAACCGGGTAAAAAGAAGATTGTGGGCGAGAAGGAAGCCTACAATAAAGAAGAACTTGAGCGGGCTCTGACGAAACTTGGCTATAAAGTCCACCGGATCAATAAAAAATGGTTTGATTTCAAAGGCGGTGTGCCTACAACTGAAATTGTGACGTTCGTCAGCTTGTCAGCAGATCTTTTGCGTCAGCAGCTATCCTACGATGAGATTTTGGATCTTCTGTACGAGGATACTGAAAACAAGAAAATGAAGGATGTCATCAAAGAGATTCAAAAAGATCTCAAAGATGGTAAAGAGGGGAGTGAGGTATACGGAAAACATGAAGATGTTTTTGGAAAGTTTGCCGCTTATATGCTTAGTGTTGCATCCACATCGGGTAACATGGCTCTCGTATTTGAAAGTACAGCTAAGTTTCTTGAACGGGATGCGGAATTTAAAAAGAATCTCCGCCGCTCTCTCTTGATGCCTACCGTTACTGTAATGGCAGTTATCGCAACGATACTCTTCTACGTAGGGTATATATTTCCCGCAACGGCAGAACTCTTTCTCGAATTTGATATCGCGCTGCCGCCAATGACCGCTGCCACCCTGGAGTTCAGCTATTGGCTGCAGGACAACTGGATACTGCTGACCCTTGCAGCTGTGGTACCGATTGCTGTATTTACCTGGTGGGTGAAAACACCAAAAGGGAAACTCATGCTGGATCAGTATATCATTAAAGTACCTGTGATAGGCGACCTTCTGCATAAGACAAGTATCGAGATTTTTTCACGTGTATTTTATACACTCTACAGCGGTTCGGGGCAGAATATTGATGTAATCCGTGTGGCTGCTGAGGCGTGCCGAAACACATACATGGAGAAACAGATTAAAGAGATAGCCATTAAGATGATGCTCAAAGACGGAGCCGGACTTGTGGAGTCGATGGAGGCTACCGGAGTCTTTTCAAACACGGCAATTAGCCGTTTCAGACTGGGAGCTGAATCCGGTGCGCTTCGGGAAAATGCTAAGCAGCTTGCCGAATACTATGAAATTCAGACAACCTACAAGATGGAATCGGTGATTGATACGATTAACCTGTTCATCAACCTTTTTATTATGATTGCGCTGATCGCCATTACGGTAGTTTCATCTGAGGCGGCCATTATTCAGCCAAATTAACAGCAGTGAATCATGAATCTTTAGATTATTTGATTTCGAATAACTGCATGGCTACGAATTGTATAGCATAATCGTCGATCATGAACTCGCCGGAATGGTGTCATTAAGCGAATGTATGGAGTCAAAAATCGGTTAATCTGGTATGACAGATTATGCAATTTTTGAACTTGTAGCGGTTATTCTGGCTGTTCCATTCAGCTATCTGATGGCGCGTCTTGTCAAATACTACTCGCGCCCTAATTACCGAAACGATGTAGATACCGATTTCCAAAAAGAGTGGAACGGGAAGCCCGATGATGAATATGAGGCGTGGCTCAGGCTTCGGCACAAGTACTTGAGGCAAGATGTCCCGGGGAAATACATCGATCATATTCGCATGAGACTTTCATCGGTAAATAAGAGAGACCATCTGTCAAATATGTCAGTCAGCGAAAATGGCGACTTGTATCTTGGCGGCAAAAAAGACTCTTCTAAAAGCTCTGAAACCGGTTCAAGTTGAACGTCTTGTCGATAGGCACGTCATCAAGAATAAAATCTGCAAGCTGTTTAGCGAGATACCTGCCCTGAATCATTCCTTTTGACCCCAATGCGCTCAGTAGGAAAAGATTATTTCTGAGAGGATGTTCTCCAATAGCCGGTTTGTGATCTTTCATGCTTACTCTTTCCCCACTCCACATGGACGCTCTGTGCGGGAGCTTCGAAAGACCGGGAAGGGTTCGATGCAGTTTCTTGTAGAGATATTTTTTCCCTTCCTCGTCGGTCTGTAAATTGTTATAGGAGTGTTCGTACGTGCTTCCAACCACAAGTCGGGTTGGAACAGACGGCATGAACGCAAAATACCCCATGCTGGAGATTGATTCACGAAGCGGAAGCGGTGAGTCACATGTTAAATCAAGAAGCTGCCCTTTGGTGGTTTTGAAGGGTAAAAACTTCCATATTGGGTCTCTTTTTATTGATGAACCAGTGGCGTAAATCACACGGTCTGTTTCATATGAGGGGCCATTATCGAGATCAACACGATACGTGCTACCGTCTGTTTCGGTAATGGTTAAATCAGTTTCAAATCGAGTCACTAACCCTTTTGAGATCAGATAATCGGTCAGATTCTTTAAATAGTCAGGGGCATTTACCGTGTATCCCGGTTCAATAACTAATCCTCCACAGTGGTCTCCGAAGTAACCGTAGGTTGATGAAAAAGCATCCTGATCCATCCATTTGATCCAGGAGGGATCGGGCCAGCTATACTTTTCCGGAGAGCGCTTAAAATCTTTAGCAAGTTCTTCGTCGAGCGCGGGCCGGAGAACTCCGTTTTGTTCGTAAAACGAGCTTCCGCTGAATTTTTCTACTCTCGATAGAAGATCAGTGATTGAAGCGAGGCATCGTTCTGCATCGTGCACCATTTTTGCACGTCTGCCCGTAGCCGGATTTATGAGAACAAGCGGAGCACCGGATGACCCGCCTCCAGGCAAAGCCTTATCAACGAGTGTAACTGAATGATTTCGCTGCAGAAGCTTATCAGCCATTGATAATCCTGCAATTCCGGCGCCAACTATGGTAAAGTCGATTGTATCAGAAGTGGGTTCACTCACGCTACTATGGAATCTGATTGAACAACGTTCACGCCTTTTGATTTCATTTCATCCCAGGCAGCTTTAAGTGAACCGTCAAGATCAATTCCTTTAACGGCATCTTCTACGATGTGCATATTAAATCCCTCGTCAATACCATCAAGTATCGACCACTTTACACAGAAATCGGATGCAAGGCCCGTGGTGTAGAGATCGGTGATGCCTCGTGTTTTCAGATAGCCGGTGAGACCGGTTTTAGTTTTATGATCGTTCTCGAAAAAAGCAGAGTACGAGTCGATTCCGGGCCGAAAGCCTTTTCGGATAATGACCTGGCTCTTGTTTGTTTTCAGATCTGGATGAAATGCAGCGCCGTTCGATCCCTGTACGCAGTGGTCGGGCCAGAGTACCTGAGTTCCGTAATCCATGTCTGTGATATCGTAAGGATTTTTTCCGGCGTGTGAAGAGGCAAATGACGCGTGGCCTGCAGGATGCCAGTCCTGTGTTTGAATCACGGCATCAAAAGAACCGATGAGCCGGTTTACGACCGGAACAATCGAACCTCCCTGTGGAACTTCAAGTGCCCCGCCTTCACAGAAATCGTTTTGTAAATCGACAATAAGAAGTCCTTTCATAAATATCTAATGTTTGTTTTGATCTAAAAGCTGATCGCGTAGTTTTAACAATTCCGGCGTAATGCCAACTTTAAATATGTGTGGGTTGTCGAAACGTTTATGTTCTTCGGAGAGTTTACTCAAGCTCTGTTTGCGATAGTTTGAAATGTCAGATATCTCACTAACTGTTGATAGTACGTTACCATCATCTATTACTTTTTGGAGCAGCGGATATGATTCACGCGATTTCAGGTTAGTTCTTTTGGTTGGAAAGGTAGGGTGATGAATCAGATGTATCTCTTTATCACCGGCAAGTCCGATTGCGTCACAATAATAGCTGCCGTCATTATTTAAAAACCTTTGAACCACTTTATTGCCGGGCAGGGTTATCTTTTCGATGTTTTCCGATACCTTAATTTTGGGTTGATCCCTGACTGAACTCAGTTTATAAACACCGTCGAGCGCAGGAGAATCGTGGCCGGTGACCAGTCGTGTTCCTACGCCAAAAATATCGATGGGTGCTCTCTGATTAATGAGACTGTCAATGACATATTCATCCAGCTGATTGGAAGCCGCGATTTTAACATCAGGAAACCCGGCTTTGTCCATCATAGATCTGGCCTTTTTTGAAAGATATGCGAGGTCACCGCTATCAAGCCGTATTCCCTTAAGCTGAGATCCTTTCGCTTTCAGCTCTTTTGCTACCGTTATTGCATTGGGAACACCTGATTTAAGGGTGTCATAGGTATCAACGAGCAGAATTGCTGACTCCGGATAATGGCGGGCGTAGGCCCGAAACGATTCCAGCTCATCATCGAACGACTGAACCCATGAATGTGCCATGGTTCCGCCTGCGGATATGTTAAATCGCTGTGCCGAGTAGACGTTGGATGTGCCGTCAAATCCGCCAATCATCGCGGCGCGGGTAGCATGTATGCCGCCAAGTCCCTGCGAACGCCGAAGGCCAAAATCGAGCAGAGTCTTTTCTTCACCGGCAGCTGTTCGCATTCGGGCAGCTTTGGTTGCAATCAGACTTTGGAAATTGAGAATATTCAGCAAGAGAGTTTCCAGTAGCTGCGTTTCTACAATATTACCCACAGTCTTCAGAACCGGTACGTTTGGGAAAACAACTTCGCCTTCACGGGCTGCGTAAATGGTGCCGTTAAACCGGAATTCAGACAGGTAATCAAGGAAGTCACCATGGAATCCTTCATCTTTCAAATACTGGAGCTCTGAGTCTTCAAACTCGAATTTTTGAAGGGTAGAGATCAGTTCCTGAAGTCCTGAAAACACAACATATCCGCCATTAAACGGGTTTTTCCGGAAGAAGTAATCAAAGGATGCACGCTCATTAGCAACGCCTTCCAGGAAATATCCCTGGGCCATTGTAAGTTCATAGTAGTCGGTGTAGGATGTTGGCCGATCTATATACATGAATCAGTAAATTTAGTAAACGTAATAGTTAACTTTAAGATCAAACATTTGGGTTGAGTCCCGTTTGCACCAACGAGCCCACTTTATTTGCTCATATTCTGTTGATAAGTTACGTGTTGAATGTAAAGACAATATTGAAGAGAAGATCGGTTAATTTGTAGGCGAACATTTGTATCTTTGAGATCTGATTAATTTGTGAAGTTTAGACCCGTCGATGAGACTAGATCAAAAATACTTTGTCCCTTTTTTACTGATCTGTGCAGCACTCACAGCCGTTGTTATTTTTTTAAGCTCTTTGAACTACGCGTCAAACCAAAGGGAGACGTTCAGGGCTGAGATTGAAGAGACAAAATTGAGCGAATGGGACCTCTATCAGTACGAAACAGGTGATTCACTGTCTATATCGCAGTTTGAAGGCTCCCCGGTCATTGTCCATTTTTGGTCAACCTGGTCCGATCTGTCACTTGAACTGAACAGCGTGATGGACGGGCTGCAATCGGAATTTCCCGACCTTATCATTGTGGCTGCTGCATCCAGAGACGCTGCCCAGCTCGTGGAAGAGCATATTCAAACCACTGATTTTGATTTTGTTTACCTGAACGGAACGCCTCTCTACCAGGACCTGAAAGTTCCCGGCCTGCCTTCACAGCTATTCATCAATCGCAACGGAATCATCGTTGATCAGCACGTGGGCAAAGATGCTGAACTGATACGGGCAAAGGCAAGGCAACTATTGAATCGCTGATATTCTATGAAAGTATCGTTAAACAGATCGATTGTTGATAACAAAGAGGCTACCATTCCGGCAGAATCAGACGGGCTGTTTTATGGTGCCGGATGTTTTGAAACGTTTACAAGCTATAAAGGAAAGTTTCTACACCTCGACCGACACGTGCAGCGGCTGAATGACGCCGTAACCTATCTCGCAGGGATGGCAGGAGACGCATTCGTTGAGGAACTTTTAAGGTCAGAAATAACTGATCTTCTTGAAGCAAATCGCTTGTCTGACGCACGCTCTAAAATCCGTATTCAGGTATCACTAAGCGGACGCACCGGTTATTCACAGCCTGATTCGACAAGCCCGGTACTCTTTACACTCATCACGGCACAAGAGATTGTTGATAGCTCACCGGAGCCACTGAGTCTTGCATCAGTTGAAACAACGGTTGTGCCTGCGTCATGCAGACCAACCCACTTCAAGCTTAGCAATATGGTGCACTACAGACAGGCGGCTATTGAAGCCAAAGGAAAGGGGGCAGATGACGCGTTGATGTTTACAGTGGCTGGTAACGTAGCTGAAACATCCATCGCTAATATATTTTGGGAAAAAAAAGGGACTGTTTTCACGCCCTCCGCTGCGTGCGACATCCTGCCCGGTATCACTCGTTCAGTACTTATGCAATTGTGTAAGAAAATGGATGCTGAAATCAGAGAGGGGACATATTCAGCATCTGAAATCGGACGTGCGTCTCAGGTTTGGATCTGCAACAGTGTTAAAGAATTGGCCTGGGTATCCTCGATCAACAATAGGCCGTACCCCACAGAATCTGCGTTGCGGGATGAAATTATGCACCACTTCGACATTTATAAAAGGGAGAATCTGAAGTGATGACGCAATATCAAACCATTGAGGATGTGTACAGTACGTTAAACAGCATCCCCATGTTTGGCGACCGCGGGCTATCTGCCGCAAATTTCTCGCTTGACGCAATTCGCCGATTTTGTGAGGAGATGGGAAACCCTCAACAAGATTTCAAGTCAATTCATGTAGCGGGGACCAACGGAAAAGGGACCACCTGTCGTATGCTCGCATCCGTCTATCAGTCAGCGGGTTATAAAACAGGACTTTTTACATCTCCTCATCTTACTGATTACAGGGAGAGAATTACTATTGATAGTGAATGGATTCCGGAGAAGGACCTTCTGCGATTTTTTCAAAAGTATGAGCGGCTCATCGAGGAGGTGAAGCTCTCATATTTTGAATTAGCTACAGCGATTGGTTTTTGGTATTTCGGAGAAAAGGGCGTGGACGTAGCGGTTATTGAAACAGGACTGGGCGGCAGACTTGACGCAACGAACATCCTGCAGCCGATTGCGGCGGCCATTACTTCTGTGGGGATGGATCATACCGATATTTTAGGTGATACCATTGAGGAAATCGCGCGGGAAAAGGCGGGAATCATTAAGCCGGGCACACCTGTCGTTACAGGTATAATTCCTGATGCGGCGATGATTGTGGTAAAACAGCGGGCTAATGCACTCAATGTGGCACTCATAAATTCAGCCGATGAACAGCATTCAACGGATAAAGTTAATCAAGGCCAAACAGAAGCTGGAAGTACAACACTGGCAGCTCGCCTGAACGGGCGAATAGTAAGAAGCATAATTAATTGTGTAAATGACCAAATCCCCGTATCATCCAATGCAATAACCGTTGGATTTAAGTTGTGGTCCGTTCGTTATCCCACTGGTGCTTCATTTCGAAGAGTTCATTCTGACTATCCATGGTATTTCGATGGCGCCCATAATTCTGAAGCAATCAAACTGCTCAAACAGCAGGTTTCAGAGATATCGACACTTTCTTCCTGGACGCTGGTGTTAAGTATGATGAGGGACAAGCTTACGCCGGAGCTTATTTCCGAACTTTCGGAGTTTGGTTCCGTAACCTACTATCCACTTAAGCTGAGCAGGGCAGCTACCGAAAAAGAAGTGAAAGAACTAATGCCTGAGATTTCGATACTTAACGCTGAGGATTTTCTTCCCAAATCTTGGGTTCAAAAGAATAAATCAGAATTAGTAATTTTTGGAGGAAGTTTTTACTTTTATAGAACTTTAATGCAATGGATAGACAACATTGCAGATCACTAAGAGGTTAAACTCTTTTCTATACCATTCAGAATAGTTCTTATCTCAAGCGTACTTCTGTATTAGGTTGCGCGCTTTTCTACATGAACATATTTCAAGAACAAAATAAACCATATGTCGGAGAATCACACCGATACATCATCATCTACTGATTTGGAATCACTACGTAAAAAATCTGTTAAAGAGTTAAAAGAGATCGCTAAATCTATAGGGCTGAAAGGCGTATCCGCCTTGCGAAAAGAGAGCCTTATTGAAAGAATTTCGAATCACAGGGGCAGCGGACCGCGCGATACAGGTGTTCCGAACATTGAGTACGGACAGGAATCCCATATACAATCGTACGATTCCAAAAAGGAACGCGGCGGCAGCGACCGACAGAGGGATCGCGGGAAAAAACGTGGACAGTACAAAAAGAATAAGAAGCATGTAAGCAACGTACTTCCCGAATCTGATGCACCAACACTGCCTGAACGCCTTGACGAGATTATGCCAAAGCTGGGTAAGTTCCTGATTAATGAGGGAACACTCGAAATCTTGCCTGACGGATACGGTTTCCTGCGCTCTGTAAACTACAATTACAAGGCAAGTCCGGACGATATCTACGTCTCCCCATCTCAAATAAAACGATTCAGATTGCGGCAGGGAGATTGCGTTATTGGAATTATTCGTCCTCCAAAAGTGGGCGAGCGATACTTTGCTCTCCTCCGCGTTGAAGGTGTAAATGGCCAGATTCCAACTGATATGGATAACCGGGGTGATTTTGAAGACCTTATGCCTGTCTATCCGGAGATGCGCTATAAGCTGGAAAATAAGTTTTCCGAATATACGACACGTCTGATCGATCTTTTTGCTCCAATTGGTAAAGGACAGCGCGGCTTGATTGTGGCACAGCCCAAGACAGGGAAGACCACCATCTTGCGTAATATTGCAAATGCTGTCAATAAAAATAACCCGGAAACCAAAGTGATCATTCTTTTGGTTGATGAACGGCCTGAAGAGGTTACCGAGATGCAAAGGTCTGTAATAGATGCTGAGGTGGTAGCCTCTACATTTGATGAAAAGCCGGAAAACCACATCGGGCTATCAGAAATAGTGTTTGAAAAAGCAAAGCGTCTTGTTGAAAGCGGACACGACGTATTGTTGCTGATGGATTCCATTACCCGGCTGGGCCGTGCCTACAATGTAGCCGGCAGCAACTCAGGACGAACCATGTCGGGCGGTATTGACTCTGAGGCCCTAAAAGAACCGCGACAGCTATTTAGTTCGGCCAGAAATATCGAGAACGGAGGCAGCCTAACAATTATCGCGACTGCACTGGTAGAGACCGGATCTCGAATGGATGATGTGATTTTTGAAGAGTTTAAGGGTACAGGTAACATGGAGCTGGTGCTCGACCGACGACTTGCGGAACGGCGGATATTCCCCGCAATCGACGTGTTCAAAAGCGGAACCAGGCGTGAAGATCTCATTGTATCGGATGAAGAGAGAGAAAAGGTTGTGCTGCTGCGTCGCTATCTGAATCAACATAATGCATTTGAAGCGATGGAATTCCTTCTCGAGAAGATGAAGGGAACACGCTCCAACGAAGAGTTTCTCATCTCAATGAATAAATAGAGTAGAATAGTTTTTCACTTGTTTGGTCTCAATAGTATATAAAAAACAGGTTATATTTCTAACTCTAAATAAAATCATGCATTCATTTCATCATTTTGGGAAAACAGCTACTCTCATCATTATCATTCTTATAGCCTCTGCTGATTTTGCACAAGCTCAAATATCTGTGGAAGGGGGTTTTTCGGTTGGTTTTAATCGGCATACTTTTAGTGTTAATGACGATAGTGGGATCTTACAACCTGGCTTAGCGTTGGCAGGCACCTATGGGTTCCCAATTATTATCAAGAAAGATAAGTGGGAATTACACACAGGTTTTTATGGGAATGAACTATCGCAATCATTTTATTTTAACGCACCAAATGGAAATATATTTGGCCAACGCTCTTTTGAAAATGGAATATCTAGTTTTAAAATACCAGTGCATATCGGTAGAACGCTTTAGTGGACAACAGTAACAAGTCTGTCTCCGCAACTTGGTTTTGCCTGGCTAACAAGTCAAAGAACTGGGGTAACTGGTGCATCAACTGCAAGAGGCAGTTATGGCAACAACATAGAATATGAATCAATCGATAGAGCAGTAAACAAAAATAAGTTATTGGCAGAAGCCGGCATGGATGTCAACTTTGCTGTTTTCCGGGGACTAAAACTCACCGTTGGTGCTCACTATTCATTGGGTCTTCAAAAAATTGAAGAAGTAGATGTCACCTATGAAATTGATAACCAAACTTATGAAGGGACAATGATCTCAAGAGGGTCTGGCTGGAAATTCAATCTCGGATTAACAATTCCTTTATATAGTCAATAA
>Ga0136596_1001505_pt1 | contig 10435 bp, 17 predicted proteins | sample AntRauTorcE11897_FD_101387 | JGI IMG/M metagenome (GOLD analysis project Ga0136596, IMG submission 101387) | Saline lake microbial communities from Rauer Islands, Antarctica - Metagenome Torckler E11 #897 | ecosystem: Environmental > Aquatic > Non-marine Saline and Alkaline > Saline | place... | reverse complement strand
ATTTTTTGGAAATATTAAGTCTTATAAAAATAATTGTTAAAAAGAATACTACTATAAGTAAAGATTATGATTTCTTTGATGTATCATCAATTGATATTATGTATCTTTTCTTTGAGATAATTAAATATACAAATGGTGATGATATGTTAATTTATTACCCTAAAGGAAATGTAGTATTTAATAGTAGTAATTTCAATTATTTTGAATTGACCGATGAGATTATGTCATATTATGATGATAAGGGTAAAAATTTTAATATTAAAGGGTTTAAGTATAAACTACCATCTATTGGTATTGAACACTCTACTACCATGTTTATAAATGAAAGTGCAGAAAAGGGAACAATATCCAAGTTTAAAGATAAGAATTACGACTTTATGTATTTTATGGGAGATAAGAACCATTTACTATATGATGAGATTATTAATTTGATTACTATATTCAATGATGAATTAGATAATGAGGATATAGAAACAGTATCATATATAATGGGTCTTTTTGAAGGAATAAATAAATATGAATTATTAACTCCTGATGGTAATATAGTTGAGATGAATTCAATAGATTTATCTAAAGTTTGGGATTGATTTACTTTTTTATTATCTTAGAGTAAAATGAATACATAAATATGCCAAAAGTAATACATAAAGCAAATATAAGAGGTTTTGTTAAATTTAAAGGCAAAATTGGGTTATCCGAATTCTATAATAAGGATGAAAAGGGTAATACTCAATATGGTCGTAAATACTTACAGATGTTAATTGATGAACATGAAACTATTATGGGTATTAGTAGTACCTTAAAACCATCATTATATAGATTTGAAATCACTAACTATAAAAAAGGTAAAGTATTATCCTATAAAAAATCAGCTTATTTCAAATCGGGGAGTAAATGGCAATTACTTGGTAGGTCAGAAAAAACTTTTGAAGATTAAAATAATATAATCAACATGAGTAATCTGAAAGATGTTGTGAATTATTTGATAAAGGATCGTAAAAATTATAAAAACCTTACTGATAAAGAAAAGGGAGATTGTTTTTTCATAATAAATAGATTGATGTCAAAAGAGTATCCTTTATTTTCAAATAAACTAAATATCAAAAGTATGGATAAATCACTTGGTCTTGATATATGGTTTTTCTATATCGGAGAAGAAATTAAAAAAGGCAATATTGATTATTCTTTTTTCAAATGGTTTTGGTCTAAATCTATAATAACAAAAGAAAACGAATTGACTATAAAGGATAATACTTATCTCTTAAAAAGGTTAAATTTATCACAGGATGATTTGAATTTTTTATTAAGGTTTAATAAAGATGATGTGATAGATGAAATGAAATACTTAAAGAAATTAGATAAACAGTAATAATAATAATAATAATTAATAATATGGGAACAAATACTAAAACAAAATTTAAATGGTACGCAGTTAGAACAGTAGCTGGAAAGGAAGTATCTGCTAAGGAGAACATCGAAAGGGAAGTTGAAATGAACAGTTTGGGTAAGTGGATAAATGAAGTCATTTTACCTCGTGAGAAACATTTCAAGTTAAAAAATGGTAAAAAGGTTAAGAGAGAGAAAAATACATTTCCAGGATATTTATTTATTGAAGCAACTTTAGTTGGTGAGGTGGAAAGGACTGTCAAAAATACCAAAAATGTCGTTGGTTTCACAGGAGATAGAGCAAATAAACCTATCCCAATTACACAAGCAGAGATTGATAGAATTATTGGTAAAATAGAAACTCAGGAGGAAACCCTTGAAGAAATTCCTTTCATTACAGGTGAACAAGTCGTTGTTGTAGATGGACCTTTTAATAATTTCAATGGTGAAGTTTCTAAAGTTAATGAAGATAAAAAACAACTTGAAGTGATTGTTAAAATTTTCGGAAGAGAAACCCCGGTAAAATTAAATTATTTACAAGTTGATAAAAGAGTATAAAGGAATGGTTTCAATAAATACTCATAAAATATTAATGGAAGAACTTTTTGAATCAAATAGGTTAAATTATTTATATGTTATAAAAAAACATAACACCTATATTTTAAGTTTGATAAATAATAGTTTTGAAGAAAGGGATTTTTTCAGAAATAAGTTATTTGACCTTAATTTTCCATATATTAATTTAGAATTTATGCCTGATGAAATAAAAGAAAGCGACTTTATATCTGATGAAATTGTTAAATTGGAACTATTATATGAAAATCCTTAATCGTAAGATTCTTTCTTTTGGAATCCCCCTTCTTTCATTATATCAGCATAATCTTTAAAAGTGCCATCTTCTTGACCTATCCAAATTTGAGCTAAGTATCTAAAAGATCCCTTTTTATAGGTTGTAACATAAATATTATCTTTATCTAAAAGTAATTCTTTTGCTCTTTCTGTAGCTTGTATACCATGTTTCTGGTGTTCTTCATTAACACCCCTATAGAAATAGATCTCTGGTGTGTCAAAATAGAATCCTTCATCTTGGTATATTCTATGGTATTTTAGAGAGTAATCACCGTGTCCTTTATCATATTCTATCCACATGGAATCACCATCATGGATTTCTATTATTTTAGCTGGATATGTCCAAGCTGGGAATTGTTTATGCATAACTTAACTTAACTTATTTTTATAGTTATAATTATCTCTAAACGTTTAATTTAAACATAATATAATCTCTTATTGTTATTTGGGGTGATGTATCAGGGACATTATTATTAAGTCTATCATATGTAGATGATCCTACTAATTGAATAAGTAGACATGGGTTATCTTGTGAATCCGTTCTATTACCATATTCATAATAATCTGATATGCCCTTAGATATTTCTTTCACAAATGGTATAGCATCACTTTCAGCTTCTATAACATTATTTAAATCTGGACTTGTGATAATAAAAAGACCAACTATTTGGACTAAAAGTTTACTAATTAAATTCCTTCGTCTCCTATTGCCCTCAGCTCTTGCCATCATACCATTATAAACTTTATTAGAAACCTTTGATTTATTACTTAGTGTACCATCCATTAAGTACCAACTTCGTGTCACTGTTCTTTTATCCACATATCCATTTGGATGTATAGTGTAATTAGCATCATATGTCAATATAGGGTTAGTGTAATTCATTTGAGTGAATCCATTACTATCAAGTGTGGTTTCTAAATATTCATAATAAATAACAGATTCTAAGAATCCTAAATCATCAATTATATATTCTGGATGAAGTCTAAGTATAAGGTCAGTTTTGTAGTTTAATGAGTGTGGTGGTACTTTTAAATCACCAATTTTATATAAGGAATCATCTGACGAAAAATTATAAATTTTATAATAATTATATAGCTCCTTTTCATCTTCACTTAAATAAGTATCAATATTATTTTGGGTAGTAAGGTTAAAATAACAAATAATTTTCTTTTCACTTTCTGATAAATCAATAAAAGTAGTCTCAGAAAAAAGAATCCTTATTTGGTGATATTTTGATCTGAAATCATCTACAAAATTATACCAATTTTCAATACTTGATATATTTGTATACCCAGTTACTGTATCAATATCTGATATTAAAAATGGATTTAAATCAGAATCCCATGATTTTATATCAATTCCATATAACAATGGGGGGGATGAACCATCTATTAATGTGTGTAAAAATTTTTTCTCTATTATTATCATTTATAAAAATTATAATTTTATTAAGCTATATGTTCTACTTTTAGCTTTAGCTATTCCTGCAATAGTTTTCCATCTTATTGATATAGTTGATGTTGTATCTATTATAACTGGGAAATTTATATAAGAATGTGTGTTCGTATTAGAATTACCACCACCACCACCACCACCAGGAGCTTTATTAGACTGCCATGTATTTATACTATTACTTACTATCTGTCCATTTATATAAATAGAAGTTGTAACTGTTGTATTATTATTACCATTTATATTACAATTAAAATTTAAAAAATATGTTCCAATTGGAACATCATTAAATATACTATCTCCTAATTGAACATAATCAGTTGATGTTGTTGATATAGATCCCATATTAACTATACTAAACTCTACACTTTTAATAAAACTAGAAAATTTAATTCTATTTAAATAGGTATCAATATCTAGTTTTGAGGAATTGTATATCTCTTCAAACCCAGATGGTTTTTTCCTTAATTGTATCCCACCAATCCTATCAATATATTTTTTTTGATCACTATCGGTTAAAACTTCATCTCTTAATATCTTATCAACACAAAACCATTTAGAAGCTATTATTTTATCCTCATTAGTTAAGTTATCCCATCCGATATCATCCACAATAGTACATATACCATCCCTAACATATTTAACATCATCTATATATTTATACCCTATATCATCCCAATTTTTTATTGATGTTATATCATTATATAAAATATCATCTAAAATTTCAGTTACAACAATAAGAGGATCTGTATTATCACCACTATTAGATAATGTACTTGGTGGATTTTTTAAGATTCCTATTTTATATATCATTTTATGTTAAATTATTATTATTTTATGTTTTGTTATATTAATAAACATATAAGTATATATTATCTATTACAAATGGAACATCATTACCAACTGATCCATCATTTTTCCATGTGAATATTATCTTTTTAGTTTGACCACCATAATTAGTCAATTCGATTTTTTCTGATTTCCAATTATTATTTGCTCCCCCATAAACAAGATTAAATTTACCACTATTTGTTATAGCTCCTATTCTACCGTTCCCAGTAGGTCTATTTAAAGAATCTAAAGTAGATAAGACCGTTGATGATTCAACGCCAGATACTGGTATGGAATCATCAATGACTACTGTACCATAATCATAATTAGTTGCTCCTGCTGCATCCTCTGCCCAACATTTCCAATCAAATGATAAAATAACTTCATTCCCGATGGGTATATCAAATTCTTTATAAAAATGTGAAACCTGTGATGTATTAATGTCATAGGTAGCAGTTGTAAAACCATCATTTGATATGTAAATAGATTTCCCATTATCAACCCCAAATATAGAATTTGATTCAGCCCCTCCTATACCCCAAATATTAGTTGTATCATTTACTATTATCCAATCATTACTATTATCCCAATCTTCTGAAAAGATATCTATTGCACTATCTATTCTATATGCGGTTAAGTGAGAATGTGTTGGTATATAATCATTTGAAGTTCCATCTGTCCACCGTAGACCAGCAGCAAAGAAATCATTTGTATATAGATTATATATATTAGTGGTGGATATATCTTCATAAGTATCATCATATATTGTATGTTTATTACTATTCAGTGGTATTAAAAAATTAAAGGATATTCCTGTTTGGAAAATCATAAATTTAGTCCCACCCGTTGGGGAATGGCTTATATTAACATTTAAAGTTGATGATATTTTAGATGGATAATCACCAGTATATACTAAATCCCCATTTGTATTGTTCATCTCAAATGTTGATGAAGTTAATCCTTCTGTCCAGTTAGTTGATCTTAACCCTGTCCACTGATTTTGGGTTGAAGTCCTCTCAGTAGTCTCATTAGAATACACCTCTCCATACGATTCGGTTATACATTTTTCCCAAATATTATCTCCTCTATTTAAATAAATAACTTTAACTATAGATTTATAATGATCGCTTAGGGAAGGTCCTTGATTAATATAAATACTACCCGTTGCAGCAGAAAAGGTTGGTGATGGATCATGACCAATATAATAATCCACATCTCCCACTGTAATTCTATCTGATGTATTTAAATAACTCATACTTTATGTATTTGAATTTGTAAATAGCTAATTATAATATTATTAGCATTATTAGAATTTCTAACAGCAATACTTATTGTATCACCACCAGATAAACTAAAAAAACCTATATTAACTATATTAAAACTATCAGTATAATCTGTAGTTATTCTACTATATTGGGTGGGTGATATTGAATTTATACTTATTCCTAAATCCATATTATTTATCCCAGTTACATTTTCAAATGTAGCAGTGATTATTACTTTATAATCACCTCCCCTATTAGTATCAATCACCATATCAGTAGTGTTTATAGATACACCATTTGATATTTTTTCAATTAAATTAACATTATTTGCATACCAAACATTAGAAGATGCTATACTTAATTCAGTAGTATTATTATCAATATATCCTTCACCATAAGAAACTTTATATAATTTTTCCCAACCTGATCCAATTCTAATATAAAGTTCAGAGTTATCTACATCACTATATATAGACCCACTTAGAGCCGTGTGGTCAGGCGCACCATTACCAGATTGTAATTTTATATCTCCGAGTGTTTTAGTATTTAAATTAGTTGTAGCCATAATAAAGTTATATATTATTTATAGTATTATTTCATATGAGGATTTCCAATCAATTGTTGATCCTATTATCCCAGTAACTATTATATCTATATTATTAGATACATTAGAAAGTGAAATATTAGTAGAGTCAAATTCGCTTGTTGTAAAATCGATATCAGATGATATCCCCATTATACTTAATATACCACTATTTTTATCAGTAGCTATTGTTCTTTTCCAAACTCCACTAGCTGTTCCTGATTTAGCTTTTATATAAACTTCTGTTAAAGATGTCTCATTATCAGGTATTGTTATAGTATCAATGGTTTGTGGGGTATCATTAGTTGTAGATAATGTTGCAGTGTTTAGATTCCCGCTCACAGCGGTATAATTAGCTGTTAATGTGTTTGCTACATCATCATAAGTCCAAGAGATATCTGTACCATCTTGAATTAAAGTTGAAACTCTATCATCAACACTTTCATTAAAATCACTTATTGTATTTGTAAGTTGAGTTCCTGTGTGGTTAGCTCTTGCTCTATCATCATTATGGAAATGTAAAGTTGTATCATTACCTCCTGTTAATGCAGAGTCCCATGTACCATCATCTAATAAAAGTCTTAATCCTGTTCCACTAACACCATCATTAGGAACAATACCACCAGTGCTAGCAGTGCCTGTACCAGTAAATGAAAATATATTTTCGAAAATTACTATACAATCAGAATCTTGATCAGGTCCACTAATAGTAGATTCTTTTATATAATCTAAATTTAAAGAATGATAACTTGTATTATCAGTAGTATCGGTTATTTCATATATTACAAATTTAGATTTATCACTTTTTTGTTGTATTCGTATCCTTTGATTTTGATATAAGTTATTAAGTGTATCTGTAACATCAAAGCTATTTAAATCTGTAATATTTATATAAGATTGGGTAGCAGAAGAAAAAGTTAAACTATTTAGTCTTATTTCTCCTGATGTTGGTGGGGTGGTTGTAAGTGAGGAATAGTTATAATTATAAACATCGAAATTATCCACATTAGTATCATCTAAATAGTCTTTGCTTATACCATCTAATTGATCAATGGGGTTAGATAAATTAACTATTCTATTATTATCTAAATCAACATTTGTTATGAATTTTTTCATAGTTATAAAACGGATTCCTTTTTATAACTATATATATTAATTTAAGTATCTACAAATCCACTTTAAAATATCAAATCCATTCTTTTTTACATTCGGGGCATTCATATAGTAATCTATCTATTTTCATTTCTAATACGCTTGTCATTGGTTTTTGACAACATGGGCTTTTTGGTCTTACATACCCTAATATTTTATCTATTACTTTCATCATACTCTTAAAAATTCTATGAATGAAAAGTGATATTCGTTACTATCATCTTTTTTATATTCTTCTCTTTTTGTTTCCTCAAATCCATGCATTTTAATCTCTTTTTCTGAAAGAAAGTAAGAATCTCCTTCAAATTCAGAATGGACTTTTGTTAAAAATATTTTATTGCAGTAATTTAGTGATTGTTTATAAATTTGAGAGCCCCCAATAATAAAAACCTCTCTGTTTATATCACACTTATCTAGGGCTTCTTTAATTGAGTGTACAACAATACACCCCTTAATTAATTTATGGCTTCTACTTAATATTATATTTGTTCTACCTGGCAGTGGTTTCCCAATAGACTCATATGTTTTTCTACCCATTATAATAGTATTTCCTTTAGTTAGACCTTTAAATCTTTTTAGATCATCCTTAATATTCCAAATTAAGGTATTGTCCTTACCGATCACATTATTATCTGAACTTGCAACTATCATATTTATCATAATTTGCTTAAAATTTTTTTAATGTTATTGATAACATCTCTTTGTTTAGATGCTTTTTCAAAATCTTCATCATCAACATATTTATCTAAATCGCTATTAAGCCTTCCCATTTCCTTTTCATTCATAATAATTTCTAATATAATTTCTACGAATGAGTTAATAAGATACCTATCATAATGATCATCTTTTCTATCAACATTCAAATTTAGTAAGTTTTCCTTACCATTATACTTTAGTAAAGCTACATAGATAGTGTTATTCTTTAAATCATAACATACCTCATGGGTTTCATCTGAGAAGTAATAAGAGTTTGCAATTCTATCCCTATAACTGAACTCACCCCATCTTACTTTATTATAAAGTTCTTCTATAAAATAATTTACATTCATCATTATTTAAATCTATCTGTTATTTTTTCATCAATTTGTTCTATAATATGATCAGGTATATCAAAAAGGCTGATTAACTGCATATTATCTGATATCCTATTGACTATATTAGGGATATCTTTAAAACTACCCTTTTTATTTTCTATTACCAAATCAGCTATGTTTTCAAAAAGGTCATTATCATCTAAGGATAATTCACCAAAGTCCTCAAAATATTTTTTATATATTTTTTTAGATCCAGCTTCACCAATACCCCTCATCTTACCAGTTTTTGTTGCTTTCTCAAAAACTGATTTTATATTATCTGATTTATCACCACTGATAATTTTAGTTATTAATGATTCTTTATCATCTACTATATGTTTCTCTCTTCGTTCCATGAATCTATTTAAAAAGGACAATGTTTCAGCATCTTTAGATAAATTAAAAAGGTCATTATTATTTGAATCTTCATAAAGTTTGTGCATAAATATCTCATAATTATCAGGTAAGAATACCTTTTCTCTATTGAACATTTCATTACTCATTAAATTGATATAAAGGGGAGATAAAGAGAATTTAAGTAGTTGTTTAATATCATGATCATTACTTATTATTAAATTAGCGTATCCCTTTTTATTACTTTCTAAAACTATCCTAGCTATCCAATCATCTCCCTCTATTGTGGGAGTCTCTAAAAGTGTCACATTAGGTGGTAAATCATCTTTAAATTCCTTATATGATGTGTATACAAAATCCCAATCTATATCATCATTCTTTGATCTATGTGATTTATAATCAGAATAAATATTTTTTCTCCAACTTCCACCAATATCTGATACGAAAAATATGTTATCAAAGAAATAAAGTGATTTGAAACCTTTAACACTTTTCTCTAAAGATTCATGCAATTCTCCGAAAAGAACATTATATTTATGTAGAGTAAATACATTTTTATTTAAGATGTAATTACCATCTATTATAAGATTAATTTTCATTTTTATTTAATACTTTTATATCATAATATATTTTAACAATTGTTTCGTTTTCATTTAAAATAGGGAAGCATTGTTTTAATGTTCCACTTTCGGTTATTTTAATAAAATCGATATTTTTCGTATATTCCTTTTTATGGTCGCTCTTACCTGCCTTATCTTGCCATTCCTTAAAGAAAATAACATCAAGGTCATCTTTTAGTGGTAGTGTAATCATCCTATTATCAGCATCAGTAGCTTCGAACATTTTATTATTTAATTTAAGTTTATAACTCATTTATTTAATTATTATTTTATATTAATCTAATCTATGAGATATTCCACTCTTTTTATTTTATCATCTAAATCAGTAAAGACTATTTCAATGCTTTTAAGTTTTTTATACTCTTGAGCTTCTCCCTTTATCTCATTGATCAAAACATCTTTTGTATAATTGATCTTAATACCCGGAACCTCACCTGACATATTTTTAATGTTATCTTTAATCATATCTACTGACCAATCATCAGATGAGAAATCTATACCCATCATATAGTTATGTATATTGTTTTCTTTCATTGATTTCATTATAGTTTTATTTGTTTTTTTAATATTCTATTTAATCGATATTCTCTATAATCACTTTTTATATTTTTAAAAGATATCTCATAATTATACCCCAAATTAGATATGATCATTATAGATTTTATACAATCTGGTTCGATTTTCTCTAATTTTATATTATAGAATTCTATTTTAGTTTCCTTAATTAGATCTTTTAATATAGATTCGATTTCTTCTATACTAAGATCATCACATCTACATAAAATTTCTTCCTTTATATTTTTTTTATAAGGGTCCATTTAAAAATTTATATTTTACTTATATATATGATTTCGAATCTCCTTTATTTT
>Ga0136596_1001502_pt1 | contig 10443 bp, 8 predicted proteins | sample AntRauTorcE11897_FD_101387 | JGI IMG/M metagenome (GOLD analysis project Ga0136596, IMG submission 101387) | Saline lake microbial communities from Rauer Islands, Antarctica - Metagenome Torckler E11 #897 | ecosystem: Environmental > Aquatic > Non-marine Saline and Alkaline > Saline | place... | reverse complement strand
TGACATTCATCCTAGTCTCAGTAATCATGATGGTGGCCTTTTTCATGCTCAAAAACATGAAGGAACGTATTTTAGATTAAAACCATCCAAACAATAAACGTGCGGGGCTTCATACCCCTTGAAATTGATAACAAAGCCGTCTTATAATGAATATATAATGGGTTTGGAGTGCTCGCTGATCAGAAAAATCATAATTCGCTTTGCTTTTCATAAGCGTCAATCAAAGAATTGCCATCACGCGTGAAAACATAAGCGCCTCATCGAACATCACCAAGATGCTCGCCATGAGAAACATTGGCATGGTCGATTAGGGTGTTGAAGGCTGATATTTTTTAGAAGAGAAACTGAATAAAAAAAACTCTAAGATTAACCGTATTATTTTTACAACGCGCATGTCACCTCAAGTGATGTCGCGTCCGAGCGAGGTGCATGATCAATTAGCATGTCTATATAAAGAGGGTTCACTTCTTTATACTTTACCATTATGTCAAAGACATAAAGAGGGTTTGACCTCATACTCAACACCTTGAATGAATAATAAAAGCACTCGGCTTTGTGAAATTCACAAGCCGAGTGCTTTCTTTTAGTTTAGAGGAATGACGGCGCCTTCGTAGGTTTCTTCAATGAACGCCCCGATTTCTTCGCTTTGTAGCACTTCGATTAGGGCCTGGATGAACGGGTCATTCTCATCTTCGCTTCTGGACACGAGGATGTTTACATAAGGGCTTGCGCTTCCCTCAAGCGCAAGGGTGTCTGTAAAGGGGTCGAGGCCATTGTCAAGGGCGTAGTTACCGTTGATGAGCACAGCGTCTCCTGAGTAGTTGTCGTAGTTGACATAAAGAAGTGCGGCGTCTATTTCAATAAATGTGAGGGAATATTCAGACGTGAATAGGTCACTGAGACCATTTAGGGAAGCGGCTTCGATGTCCTTGTTTTCGACTCCGTCATTGAGAAACAAAATACCGTTTTCATCGAGCATTTTAAGGAGTCTTGGTCTGTCTGAAGGTGAGTTTGAGATGATGAGTTCTAGGTCACTAGGGAGTTCTTCAATGGAATCGTAGTCTTTGCTGTAGATGCCGATTGGCTCAACGTGAACACCGCCGACATTGACGAAGTCATAGCCGTGGTCTTCCATCTGGCTTTCAAGGTAAGGAAGGTGCTGGTAGAAGTTCGCAATGAGTTCTTTGCTTGCAAGGCTTGAGTTGGGAAGGATGTAGTCGGTGAATTCTACGACTTCGTATTCGAAGCCTTTTTCTTCCATGTAGGATTTCGCTTCATTGAGAATTTCTGCGTGTGGCAAGGGTGTTGCGCCGACTTTGTAGGTATCGTTTTGTCCGCACGCTGCAAGCAGTACTGCGAAGAGAAGTATTTGAGAAAGAATAATGAGTTTTTTCATGGGATTCTCCTTTTATTTGTGGGATAGTTTTTTGGTGAGTTTCTCGCCGCCATACTGCATTAACAAGATGAACAGAACCATCAATATGGTTGCTATAATGGTGACATCTTGGCGGTTTCTGGCATAGCCATAAAGGTATGCGAGGTTTCCAAGCCCGCCCGCCCCGATGGCACCGGCTATAGAGGTATATCCTGCAATGGTGACTCCGGTTACGGTGATGCCGCGAACGAGAGCGGGAAGACTTTCTGGTATTAATATCCGGGTCATGACCTGGTGGAGTTTCGCGCCAAAGGCAAAGCCGGTTTCTTTTAAGTATTTGCCCTTCTCAAGTAAAGCGAGTTCCACGATTCTAGCGTAGAAGGGTGTCCCACCGATGGTGAGGGCAGGCAAGGCCGCAGAAGGGCCAAGTATTGTTTGAAGCAATACCCGTGTAAAAGGGATGAGTAGTACGAGCAAAATGAGAAAAGGGATGCTTCTAAAGGTTGTGGTGATGGTGGAGAGAATCGCGTATGTGATTCTGTTTGGTGCAAGGCCGTTTTCATGTGTCATGTATAAAACGCTTCCGAGGATTAGCCCGAGAATGAAGACCATGAATGTCGCGGCCAAAGTCATATAAAGAGTTTCACCCAATGCTTCGGTGTAAAGACTTACTTCAATTGACATGGGTGACTTCAACCCCTTTCTCGTGCAGGTCTTTTAAGACCATGTCCTTATTCTCTCCAAGGATGTCAATCAAGAGAACCCCTTCATGGGTCGGTGTAACATTGGCGTAGAGGATATTCATATGGACATGATAGGTTTCACTGAGTTTACTGATTAAAGGATTTTCCTTTGCCTTTTGATTGAACCTAAGAAGATAGAGTGTATGATCGATATGGTAGTCTGTCAGTATCTTGTCGATGTTGTAGCCGACGGTTTCAGTGAGGAGCTTGGTTGCTTCACTTTTCGGCCTTAATAAAATATCGTTGATGGTGCCTTTCTCAACAGCTTCTCCTTTATCTAGAATGGTGACGGTGTCACAAAGTTCCTTGATGACATGCATATCGTGTGAGACGAACACGATGGTCAGGGATTGTTCTTGTTGAATCTTTTTAAGTAGGCTCAGAATCTGTTTGACGCTACTTTGATCAAGGGCGCTTGTTGGTTCGTCGCAAAGAAGGATTTTCGGTCTGTTGATAAGACTTCTCGCAATGCCTACGCGCTGTCTTTGTCCTCCTGAGAGTTCTGCAGGGTAGCGGTTCATATAGTCGCTGAGACCGACGGTTTGAAGCAACTCCAAAGCGTAAGCACGGTCGTTTTTTGTCGGCGTTCTAAAAAGCGTGATCGGAAATAACACATTGCGATAGACAGTTTTGTTCTCAAGAAGGTTGAATGATTGAAAAATCATGCCTATCTTCGTTCTAAGCATTCGCGTGGATTCCTTGTTCGCTTGTCTAACGTCTTTGTATTCCATGATGTCGAGAGTCCCCTCGTCATGGGCTTCAAGTTGGTTTATAATACGTATCAGAGTGCTTTTACCTGCGCCACTTGGTCCGATAACACCGTGAATGGTATTTTCTTCAACGTCCATATCTACGCCGAACAGTGCATGTTCAACATCGTTTTTGGTTGTAAAGCGTTTGGAGATACCTCTGAGTTTGATCATGGAATCACTTCTTTCTAAATAAAAACGGCATTCACAATGAATGCCGTCGCTATGGCTTCATTGATAGGCATTCGCCCCTAGATACAAGCACCTAAATTAATAGGTTGCTGCTACATCATAGGGTATCTGCCCTCCGTAGCTCTGAATGAATTTATTAACTTATGTTTAAGATTAAACGAATGTTTGATCAAAGTCAACGAAATGTTTTATGAAAAGGTTCACATGAATATTCACACACATTAGACTATAGAGTATGCGGGTTGGTCAATTTATGATACACTTATGTTAGATAATAAGACGTGAGGAAGTGTGAAGATATGCCACTTAAAAAAGACTTTTTGCTTGAGGAACTCTCTCAAGTGAGAGATATACTCAAAGAACGGTTCAAAGAACCAAGCGGGCGCACCCCGGTCATCTGTAAAGACGATGCTTTAAAGGAAATGGCCAAGCGCAAACCTTTGAAGAAGGCTGATTTTAAAGCCATTCAAGGGTTAGGGGATGTATTCATAAGACAGTATTCCGAAGATTTTTTGCGTGTCATTTATAAGCACAAGCAATCAGAAATCGGTGAAGTCAAAGTTTCAAAACGTTCAAGAAGAACCTTGGCAGACTACAAGGATCGACTTACCAACATATCTAGGAGAAATCGCAATCTTTATACGGGCAAGCTCTCAAGAAAACTCGGTGTAGATTTATTCAAAGACCATTTGAATGACTTAAACCAATTTATGTTGGGTATTCATACTAAACCCTTGAAACTGACCGACACTGAAGGGAAAAATGCTTCAAAAGAAATGGAGCAGTACCATAGACACCTGACCCTTTTATACAGACAGGTAAACCGTGAAGAGAGGGAAAGCGGCTCTTATCACTTGCACATTGCCTATCCGTTCATCCAGGGTAAACTTCAAGGCGAAGGCTTTGAGATCAAAGCCCCACTCATGTTTTTCCCAGTAAGATTGACGCGTAAAGGCTATGACTTCTATTTATCGTTTGATAAAGATAAAGACGTTCTTTTTAACCGAGACATCCTTCTTGCAAACAATAAGTTCAATAACCTTGGCTCCATCAAAGAGTATCATGAAACCGACGAGGTCACTGTTAAGAACATTGAAAAAGTTGTCGTGCCGTTCTTGGAAAAGAACCATCTCTTTATACTCAAGGACAAACATAAAAAAGGCATGTTCGAACCCTTCGAAGATACTAAGAAAGAAGACTTTAAAAAAGTCAAAAAAGGGGAACTTCATCTGAAGGATTACATCGTCCTAGGAAACTATAAAATCCATTCATCCAAAGTACAGGAGGATGTCACATCCATCCTTGAAAATAAAACCTACAACGAACTTCTCGAGGGCCTTATTGATGATCCTTACAAACCATATGATTATTCAAAAGACAATCCCTTTTCAAGTGATGTAAAACCCCATGTAAATGAAGAAAACCTCACTTACATCAATGCTTTAAATTACTCGCAGGAAAAGGTGCTTGATTTACTCAATACCCATGACAGCCTAGTCATTTGGGGACCGCCTGGGACTGGTAAAAGCCAGACCATCACCTCACTTATTGCTAAGCAGATTGGAAAAGAAGAAAACGTGCTTGTGGTCAGTGAAAAGAAAGTGGCGCTCGATGTCATCAAAAGCCGTCTTGGTTATGCATCCAAGTTTGCCTTGTTCATGGATGACGCACAAGACAAGCAGGCATTTTATTCTCAACTGAAAAACCATATCGACCCACTGCCTCCAGTGAGAAATCTAAACAACGACAAAGACACCTACGATGCCCATATTAAAAAAGTCCTCGGCAAAATGTGCCGCATGCATGATGCCTTTTATAAATTACGGAGTTTGGACGTTCCGCTTTATGAACTCTATCCCAGGTTTTTAACCACCAAGAAATTGAAAGATGAACTTTTTCCTGAAACCATCCATGCAGCCTTCAAAGAAACGTTTGACACGCTCGAAGTATCTAAACTCAAAATACTTGAAAAAACCTTTGATCAAAGTGACAAACTCAAAAACATTTTGATCTATAAATACGCCATAGACACGTATCCGATCATTACAAAGATGAATCTGCAGCTCACGCGAAGTGAAAAACTTAAAAGAGCCCAGTTCTACAAGGATTTTGAGGCTTTTAAGGAAACGTATGATAACGTGTTTTTTCTAAAAAGAAGAAAACTCAAGAAAAGATTCGTGCAAAATCACATCGAGGATTTGGATTATTTATTTGACAAATTCCGCATGAGAAAGAAATTCATCAACACCCTTACTTTGGACAAAGACTTCTTTGCATTCTTCAAAGCGCATTTTTCTAAGTTTGAAAAAGCGGCCTTTCAAATGCGCAAACTGAGTGCGTTTGAACACACATACATCACCATGCTCCTGTACAAGTCTCCATTTAACGAACTTGATAAAGTCCATCTGAAACACCACGATATTTTTGATGCGCTATTTACAGGGATGATAGAAAAGTTTGAGGCTCTGAATCAAGACAAAGTTTATGACCTCGAACACTACAAGACACTCATGGATGAATTAGAAACCACCATTCAAAACAAAACACAGATGTCAGAAGAGACGTTTTCGATGGCACTTTATCAAGATGCGCTCAATTTCTCGAACTCCAAACGAATTATGGACATTAAAAGAAGAATTGATCAAAGCAAGCGCCTCAGTGTATCGAAGTTCATCGATACTTACCAGCTTGAGCTTTTTTCTAACATCAAAGTATGGATGATGACACCTGAAGTCATCTCACAAATCATCCCCCTTAATTTCGCTATGTTCGATCTCGTCATCTTCGATGAAGCGAGTCAAATGTACGTAGAAAAAGCCATCCCGACGATTTATAGAGCCAAAAAAGTCGTTATCGCAGGAGACTCCAAACAGTTAAGACCGTCGTCGCTTGGTCAAGGACGACTTTCAAGCGATGACGATTTCGATGAAGATGAAGCATTTGATATCACACTGGACGCGCAAAGCCTTTTAGACCTTGCCAGGTACAAATACAAGGAATCCATATTGAATTATCACTATCGCTCCAAATACGAAGAATTAATCAGTTTCTCGAACCACGCCTTTTACGATGGTAAACTGATGGTGTCTCCCAACCAGGTGAAACCGAAAAAACCACCCATTGAGTACGTGGTCTGTGAAGACGGTTTATGGGACAAAAGGCAAAACCGCCCTGAAGCACTAAAAGTTATCAACATCATTAAAAAAGTCCTCAGAGAAAAAGACCCCGAAGAAACGCTTGGCGTAATCACCTTCAATACAGCACAAAGAAACCTGATCGAAGATTTACTTGATGAATCTCTTTTTAAAAAGACTCGCTTCACTTCACGCCTGGAAAAAGAGATGAACCGATTTGAAGACGGTGAAGACCGGAGCCTGTTCGTCAAAAACATTGAAAACGTGCAAGGAGATGAACGAGATATCATCATCTTTTCGACGGCCTACGCCAAGAACAAGCAAGGAAAGTTCCTAAGACAATTTGGTTGGTTGAACAACGAGGGCGGTCAGAACCGTCTGAATGTTGCCATCTCGCGTGCGAAGAAAAAGATATTCATGGTAACGAGTTTTTATCCAGAGAGTTTGCATGTGGAAGACCTTAAAGGCGCCGGACCTAAAAGATTCAAAAATTATCTGCAATACTGTCATGCAATTTCTAGAGGAGACTTAGAAGGCGCTAAACAAGTACTACAGCAGTTGTCTGATTCACAGATACTCTCGAAAGATCAACGCTTAAGTGTGATTCAACAAGCCGTACTTGAACGGCTTGAGAAGGAATCGCTCACTGTACATACAAACATCGGCATTGGGAAATACAAGCTCGACTTTGCTATTGAAGATGAGGTAACGAAAGACTATTCACTTGGCATCATTCTCGATATGAACGAAGCAAGCCACGCACCTGATATTAGAGACAGTCTATACCATCAGGAAAAATATCTAAAAGCTAGAGGCTGGAACATCAAACGGGTATTCGCTCCGAATTGGTACAAGGATGCTAACAAGGAGATGCGTGAAATCAGAAAAATCTTGCGTGAAGGTCTCTAAAATAAAAGTGAGCCCCGCGCGGGGCTCACTTTTATGGTTTGACTATTGGGGGGATACGTTTATTGGTGGTTATTTCGTAAGTGTGGGCAAGGGGAAGAAGAATTTCTTCACTGAAAGGCATGCCTATGAACAAGAGGCTTCTGGGGGTTTTATCCTTCAAGGCTTTTGCGGGAACGATGACTGAAGGGAGGCCTGAGACTGGTGGATAGCCCGTGATCTTGGTGGTGATGAGGGCATCGACGTTATGAGTCTTAAAAAGCGATTTAAAAGCCTTGATTTCATCATTCATGGCTTTTCGGGCATGTAAGTACGTCGCGTCTTTCATAGTTCTATCATGCCCGAGTGCTTCAAGAAAGCGTCCGTGACCGTGTTTGAGGTTGCGTCTTTTGTCTTCGTTGTTAAAGGCTACGATGTCTGAAAAGGTATGGATGTTTGTAGCATGTTTGATGGTGCTTAGAAATACGTTCATGTCCCGGTTCATTTCAGGGCTTAATGTTTTGGTGTTGTCTGGAAGGGTGTAGGCTTTTTTAACGGTTTTGACAAAGACGCCTTTACGTTTTAAAAGCGAGGTCGCTTCATCCAATATGGCCTTTTCTTCCCCTTGTTCCTCGTGGCCCTCAAATGTAAGAATGCCGACGCTAAGACCCTCTATGGTGTTTTCACACGCTGTTTCAAAGTTGGTTTTCTTTTTGGGAATAAGGGCTGTGAACCTGTCGGCTTCATCCTTTCCTTTTAAAACGTCAAGCAACATTGCGCTGTCTTTGACAGTACGGCTCATCGGGCCTGCGGTATCTTGGAGGCTGCTTACGGGGATAATGCCGTATCTTGAGACGAGACCAAGTGTCGGTTTGATGCTGGTGATACTTTGAGCCATCGCGGGGCTCATAAGCGATCCGTTGGTTTCACTGCCTATGGAAAGTGGTACGTAGTTTGCAGCGACAGCGACGGCACTTCCTGTTGATGAGCCAAGGGGGTCCATGGATTTGTCATAAGGGTGAATCACTTGTCCATGCAAAGATCCAAACCCTGATGGCATGGTAGTGGTCGACATGTAATAGGCGAATTCCGATAAGGAGGCTTTGGAAAGAATAATCATGCCTGCCTCTTTAAGCTTTTTCACAATGGTTGCGTCATAAGGTGCGTAAAAGTCCTTGAAGACTCTGGCGTTGGCGGTGGTGCGCATGGAACCCGTAGTTAAAATATTGTCTTTAAGAACGATAGGGATGCCGTGAAGCGGAGATCTCGGACCTTTTTCCTTGAGTTCGAGATCCAAAGCGCTTGCTTCAAATAGGGCGTGATGGTTCATATCGGCAAGGGCGTTTAAATAGGGTTCTCTTTCCATTATGACGTTTATGGCGTCTTCGACCAATGTAACAGAGGTGGTGCGACCTTCAATTAGCGCTATGTGCATTTCCTGTGCAGTCATTTCTTTCATGGGGGTCCCTTCTTTCTATAATGAACATTAAATCAGTGCGCACGCATGGCTTAGTGAAAAATTATATGCAGAGTAGTGGATTGGATAGAAAAAGCACCATGCAACATATTTCACGATACCTTTACGTGGTTTTGTATAGGTATAGTATAAAGGAATATCAAGTAGTTGTACAAGCAAAATTACTTTCTATGAAAAAGGGATGCGTATAAAGGCCGTATCGTTTATAATAGGCATTGAATGATCATTACTATGAATGGGAGGCAATCATATGAAATTGGGAATTCCTAAAGAACAAACCCCTGAAGAATCAAGGGTCGCGCTGGTTCCTCAGCATGTTCCAGGCCTTTTAAAAAGAGGCTATGAGGTGTTAGTGGAAAAAAACGCGGGTATTAAAGCGGGCTACAGTGATGAGGCATACAAGGACAAAGGGGCACACATTGCAGACTCCTTTGAAGTTATTGTCAAGGAAGTCGATATTGTGTTGAGTGTCCGTGCGGGTAAAGCGGCATCCAATGGGAAAGACATGGCGAGCCTTTTAAAAGAAGGTCAGATTATCATTGGTTTGATGGAACCTTACAGTAAAGATGAGGCGTTTGACACGTTTTTAAGGAAAAAGGTTTCGGCGTTTTCAATGGAACTGATACCTAGAACGACGCGAGCGCAAAGCATGGATGTTCTCTCTTCCATGGCAAATCTTGCAGGGTATAAATCCGTGCTCATAGGGGCGAATCAAAGCCTTAAGATGTTTCCGATGATGATGACGGCTGCAGGAACCATAACACCGGCCAATGTATTTGTGCTTGGTGTTGGGGTTGCGGGGCTGCAAGCTATCGCGACGGCTAAACGTCTAGGGGCTGTGGTCAATGCGTATGACATAAGAAGTGAAGTTAAGGAACAAGTCGAATCCCTGGGCGCGAAATTTGCATCGTTCGATCTTGAAAGCGGTGAAGGTGAAGGTGGCTATGCCAAGGAAATGGATGATACCTTCTACAAACGTCAACGTGAAATGATGATGGGTGAACTCAGTGAAAAAGATGTTGTGATCACTACGGCGAACATTCCTGGGAAAAAAGCACCGATTCTTATTACCGAGGAAATGGTTAAAGCGATGCCTGAGGGCAGTGTTATTGTGGACCTGGCGTCGGAGCGTGGGGGTAACTGTGAACTAAGTGAAGCGGGAAAGATCGTGAAGAAACACGGAGTGACTATCGTAGGCCCTACGAATGTGGCTGCGAATCTTCCGTTCAATGCATCCCAGCTTTATTCGAAAAATATCACGACTTTTCTATACAACCTCTTCAACAAGGAAGAGGCCACCATCAACTTTAACGACGATATCGTAGCGGCAACCGCGCTGACGCATCAGGGTGCGGTTGTCAGTGAGAAAGTCAAGACAATCATCGGAGGCGATCAAACATGACATTGATTTATCTAATAACCATCCTTGTGATGGCTGTATTTCTCGGATTCGAACTCATCACTAAGGTGCCTGCAACTCTGCATACACCGCTGATGAGCGGATCGAACGCAATTTCAGGGATTACGATTGTCGGTGCGGTCGGGGTGCTTCTAACCCATCTTAGTGTGAGTGAAGTCGGCGTCCTTCCCTTTATTCTGGCCGCAGTGGCCTTGTTCTTTGCGACCATCAACGTGGTCGGCGGATTTGTGGTTTCCAACCGCATGCTGCAAAAATTCAAAGGGAGGAAATAACGATGGACTATCAAACTTTATTTGATGCAAAAGAAGTTCTCGTAGGCCTTCTCTATCTTCTAAGTGCCATCTTCTTCATTATCGGCATCAAGAATCTTTCAAAGCCGAAAACCGCGCCTAGAGGAAACATGCTCGGAGCGACTGGGATGTTCATTGCGTTCTTGACGGCGTTCATCGATTTTGGAATCCATATCGA
>Ga0136596_1001485_pt1 | contig 10519 bp, 6 predicted proteins | sample AntRauTorcE11897_FD_101387 | JGI IMG/M metagenome (GOLD analysis project Ga0136596, IMG submission 101387) | Saline lake microbial communities from Rauer Islands, Antarctica - Metagenome Torckler E11 #897 | ecosystem: Environmental > Aquatic > Non-marine Saline and Alkaline > Saline | place... | reverse complement strand
TTCTCGGCCACAACATCGACCGTATGATCAAGAACACGACGCAGGAAGCTGCGTCGGATGCGCTCGATCGGGCCAACGACAAGATGGTCATGACCGCGGTTGAGCTCGGTGTTCGCGCCGAGGTTTCGAGTGCTAAATCGTCGAATGACGCTCTTGCGCGTCACGCCGAGTTCATGGCACAGCTCAAGAGCACCCGGTCCGCCGGCGATGAAGCCATCGCCGTCGAAGCCGAGCGCTACGTACAGCTCGATGAACGTGTCCGTGCCGGCTATGCCGCACAGGGCATCGACATCGACATGAGCCACCTTCTCCAGGCGGCCCAGACCGTCGGACAGCCCCGTCGGGCTGCCGCCGACGATGGCGAAGTCAGCTACTGACTTTCGTTCGTGAAAGACTACAACGGCGCCCTTGTAACAGAGGGCGCCGTTTTCTCAACACCATCATTCAGCAGAGGTATGCCCATGATGACTTCGAATTGGACTCAACAACCTTGGGATGCCTTGCTGCGCTATAGTGAGGCAATCCAGAAGGTGGTTCGGTCGTGGAGGTCGTTCATGGAGAGCGATTTCACCCCCGACCACTTCATGCCCGAAGATATCTCTTCGTGGCTGTCGCGCTTCGAGCATTCTATGCTCGCTCTGCGCGACCTACATGTCTACGATGGAATGCGCACCATGCGCATCTGTCCAGCTGGTTCGGGTTTGCCTGAACGGCTACACATCCGCATGCTCGAAACCATGCGTAAAGAAGGGTCAGTCAATGACCGTGCCTTAAGACAGGCATGGATCGATCAGCTTTTTGAGCACAAGGTCATCAGTCATGGCCTTTTAGAACGGATCGCGAAAAATGTCGCTCGGTCACGCATCGAACGGTACGGTACACTAAAACTTTTTGGTATCAACCGCCTCCAGCGGTTGTCGACTGAGAATGGCAAACCGACCTACCTATGCTGTTTCGAACGGTACTGTAGGAAGCACCGCTCGTCTCTCTATGTAATCGTCTTTGAAAGTAGTGATGATCCTATGGATTCGGAACTACTCAAGGAGCTGTCTTTCGTTCTGCGGGAGGAAAGCACATCGATGCCGAGACTCGAGACGATGGCTCGGCATATCGATCAAGCAATCGCGATGATCCATCCAGTGTGGTTGGGTCGTATTTCACTCGGTCCCGTCTTCGTGTCAAACGTGACACAAGATGAGCACGAGTTGCAAAGGACGTTGGATGAGTCAGCGGAAAGTGGCGAATACCTCGCTGCATCGCGGTTTATCTACGAATACCTGCTCGCCGAATCGGCCAAGCCAGTACAGACGTTGCTTGACCCGAAAGGGAGAAAGCATACATCACTGCAGAAGTTTGCCGTTCGTAAACTAAATGAAGAGTGCAACGAGCGCGGTATCACCGAGCTCCAAAAGCATCTTTTTGCACCCCACCATATCGTTCGAGCGCTTCCGGAAGAATTCCGGCGCTCGATTGGACATCGAATCACTATCGTGGAGAAATGACATGACAGCACAGAACAGTCTAGCCGTCACCGAAGCTGATCTGAAGAATCAGCTCGATGACGCACAAGCCTATCTCGACAATTCCCGCATGAGCTTCCAGCTCGGCACGGGACGGAAGATGGGCACTCATGTTCGTGGTTCGACCACGAGCGATCAGGTGAGCATTAGCAAGATCATTCAGTCCATCACGGACGATGATCCGCTGCCGAGCGACACTCAGCTGCACACACTTCGCGCCGTTCGGCGTGGGCTGCAGATGGGATTCCATGTCGCAGAGCAGTATCGTCAGCGCTCCGGCGCTGCATCGTTCGATTCTGCCCATGGCCTGGCCGATGCACAGAAGGCGGAACTCAACGAGAAGATGCAGACCGCGGCAGCCGTCATGGTCTACGTCACAGCACGCTTCATCCTCTGGGATATGCGTCTCCTTTCTGAGAACAACAGCTTCGTGGGGAACATTCCTGCGGAGTTCGATCGGATGGATATCTCCACGCCGCGTTCCGCGGCAATGGCGATGTTCTATTCGCTCGGTAAACATCTCGAAAAAGAGGTGAATGCGTCCGATGATCGACTTGTCGCTGCGGTCTATGGGTTCGCCCAAGTCGTACAAGATGCAATCATCAACCGCGTCTCTGGTTTGAAGCATGTGGAATCGTTCACGAGTGTGGCCTACACACTCGAAGATACTGACTTCAGCGTGGCTGGATTCGAAGGCGGTGCGTTCTCCGGAGCGTCATCGGTCGAGTTCAACCGGGTGGAGATGGGTGAAATCGTTGGAAACTCCGATGCGAAGCATTTCGCACGGCGTCTGGCGATGCGACTGTTGTGCTACAACATCGATGCACAGCGAAACGTGTTCTCCGAACTCGGAGGACTTCCACTTACGTGGATGGGATATGGCAAGCCTGGTACAGGCAAGTCGATGATGATTGCAGCTATTGCGACCATTCTCAAGGATCATTGCGATCATTTGGACATTCCGTTTATGTTCCATCCGCTTCCAGATAACCTCATCGACTCGTTCCAAGGCAAATCCGCCCAGAATATGATGTCGTGGTTTGGTCCCATCCAGGATCCGACCAAGTTGATCTTCGCACCTATCGATGATGCGGAGAATAACTTCGAGGATCGTGACCGCAAAGGTGTCAGTGAGGGCGTGAAAGCGGTGATCGGCGTTTTCCTTCGGTATACGGAGGGGGCGTACTCGATCAACCGTGGCAACGCCACTATCGGCCTTTTCACCAACCTCGCGGACATCATCGATCCGGCAGTGCGTTCGCGCATTCAGGGTCGTATGGTGATTGACGGGGCGGACTCGGTCGAGGACTACATCGATCAAAACTGGCTCATGTTGCAAGGGTTTGCCGATCAGGCGGATTTCTTCGACTTGAACGAGCCAGCTGACTACGAGCGGATGAGTGCCCAAAAGCTTCTAAAGAGTATGGGTGATGCTGCACAGACACGCGATACCCCGGAACAATCCCGGGCGAAAGACGTGTTCAATGCCGTGATGAAGGATTTCGATCCGACATCAGAGGATTTCTTCGGAGCGTTGTTTATGCGCTTCATGGATGCCTTCCCGGCGTTCTCGTCGCGTGATGTGAGGAATATTCACAGCGCGGTGAAACAACGCATCATGGACTTCGATCTCCCTGAGGACTGGTTCGATGATCCGGCTACCTTCTGCAACCTTCCCTACGAAGAGCAGAAAGTGATGGTCATTGACCTGCGTGATCAAAATCTCGGTGGGCTTCGTCTGTCCGAAATCATGCGTCAGGAAGCGGTGCGCTATCTCGACAACTACGAACTCATTGCCGACCGCAGCTTCAAGCGCCAGGTCGACGAGGAGGTTGAACGTCGTCGCGTTTTGGGTGCCGTTCACGCACAAATCAAGGAGATTGTGTAAGCATATACCCCAGGCGGGGAACCGCCTGGGTACCACCACCCACCATAGAGGAGGCAGAATATGCCGATGAACGAATTGATTCAAGCCGGCCTCTTTGGGCGCGGGTTGATACGGATTGAAGATCCGACCATGGTTGCTCGATACAATGCGTGTCTGCAAGATATGGGTCTCTCGTCGACGGACCTCACCTCGTTTCAGATTGATCGTATGGGGTGGAGCCCTGAGATTGCAGCTGAGGCAGGTGACTCCTACTATTTGACTTGGGCGCCTGATCGTATAAGTAGAAATGCGGGTGACCTCGGGAAAATTGTAGACTTGATGGATGCAGGAAAACTAAATGAGATACGCACCTTTGGACAAACATTCTCTAATAACCCTAATGAGAAGTTCCTTCTAATGATTCTAGGTTCTCAGGCAAAACTTGAGAACGACAACCGAGGTATAAACGTAAAGCGAGGATTACGAACCAGAGTTGAGATGGGACTTTGGCCTGGTATTGCACCAGTTGGGTACTTGAATCAAAAGCACATGGATAAGAAATGTCAGGTACTTCTTGATGCTGAACGAGCTCCTATAGTGAAACAAATGTTTGAGAAGATGGCGTACGAGAAGTGGTCTGGGCGAAAAATATATCACTGGCTGAAGTTTGAGCTGAACTTCAAGTCAGTCGGTAACCACAACCTCGCTTTAAGTAACATCTATCGCACTCTGCAGAACACGTTCTACTACGGGGTGTTTGAGTACCCCAAGGGCAGCGGCAACTGGTACCAAGGTAAACACGTACCAATCGTCGATAAAGAATTATTCGACAAAGTGCAGGGGCAACTGAAGCGAGACAATATCGTAAGACAATCCAAAGAGTTTGCTTTCACTAAGTTGATGACTTGTGGACTCTGTGGCTCAGGCATATCAGCCGAAGAAAAATACAAACAACTCAAGGACGGGACTTCAGCTAAGTACATCTACTATGGATGTGGACGATCCAAAGACCGGCATTGTAAGAACCCTTATATACGAGAAGAGGACTTAACTACTCAATTAATTAAACTGATGGGTAAAGTTACTTTTAATCCAACAGCAGTACAGATGAAGTTTAAAGACGAACTCAAACGATTTAATAAGTTCCATCGGGGTGTACTAGGTATATCAGGCAAGAAAGAACAACATAAAGATATTGATCTTAAGACATATGCGAAGTACATACTCAAGGAAGGCAGCAATGAAGAGAAGCGTGAGCTGATGGGATGTCTGGAGAGCAAGGTTGTTGTCAAAGATAAGCGAGTTACCCTCTATCACTAGAATTAATAGCTGTGATTGCACTACGTAAATCAGAAGGAACTTTATCGGGTGTATCAATTTTCTTAATCAAAATTTGTGCTAAGTCATCGCCTTTGGAAGGCAAATAGTTATCTGGATCTTTTCCTATTATAAGGTCAGAAAGTAACTTGTGAAATTTCTTATTATGTTGAGTACAATCAATTTCTCTTCTGATTTTTTGCAGTTCTTCTTCGGTCACATTAACACCACAAACCTCGCTCACAATATCAATCCACAACTCATTAGAAATACTGTCTTCCCAATCGCAGGTACCCTGAAGGTATACATTTTCAACATCTACATTTGTATCAGCATCAAGAATAAAATGAATGCTTGAGGTGTCACGAAAATCAGAAAGTAGGTTCTCTAGAATAGCCTTATTATTTGTCCATTGAGATTTTCCTCCTAGGTTAATTAATTTAACATCATCCTCCTGAAGAGTCTTTCCAGTGACAAGTTGATACATATGAGGGAATAATCTAAATTCAGTTGGTCCTTCTACAGCAATAAAACTATCGAAGAAGAGAATGTCACTATTTTGAACACCAAGTGTTTCATGAACATCTTCAGCTGAATCAGTTTCTAGTACACACGTATATCCGTCTTTGAGGGTCAATCTATTTATATTTCCAATCTCTTGCCTATCGATAAAGATAGTCGAGTGAGTACTAAGCACTATCTGAAATGAGCCACCTGCTAATTCACAAATAGCCTCAAATAAATTCCTCTGTGCCTCAGGGTACAAATGAACCTCAGGTTCATCAAAGCACCAAATAAATTTTTTACTTGTCGCACCTTCTACCGAGTTAATACTCGCCCATTTTAGAATAGCGAACATTATTTGTCTTTTTACTCCCTCTCCTTGAGACTCTAAGTTTATATCACCATCACTATTATTTTTCTGAATAATTAAGTCTGACACTGATTCTTCTACAGAAAAACTTACACCAACCTTTAGTCTCTTGAGATTATCATCATTTTCAAAAATTGAATCCGACTTAGAAACCAAAGCTTCGTTTACCGCTTGATTAACATCTGCACTAATTGTCCTCGCCTGTTCAACCAAGGCATCCTTATGTTGAGCAATTTGAGGCTCTAAAGCATCCTTTGCCAAGGACTCAATCTCCTTCAAGGAAGTCTTCCAATCGATATATCGATAAGTTGGGAAAAGTAATTGGTCTTTTTTGGGAGTATATGCAACATACGGTACCCACTGTTGCTCCAGCTCCAATTTATTGTAAATCGCTCGCAATCTTTCAAGATTTGAAAACGGTCCTTTCGCATTATCGTTTTCTATATCTTCGTCAGTAACTGAGTGTGATTTCAAAAGTTTATTTAACTCTGTCTGAGTCTTGTCCCACAGCAGAAGACCTTCTTTTGAGTCTCTTGAAGAAATAAAATATTTACCCGTATCGTCTCCCAAAGAATACTTTTTTAGAATGTAGATATGTTTATCTTTAGCACCTTCAATACACCACTTTAAGAGAGGTGAGGCACTCTTTTCAAAATCATCTGTTAGATCAGAGTCTTCAAAAACAATATCCGCAATAATGTAAGCACTTTTTTCATCATATTCAAATATAGGCAGCGACATTTCTTTTATCAAATCGTCAAATTCGTTCTTTTTAATTGGCGTGTTTGAAATATCAGAAGTTAGCAAATCTTCAGTTCCAGTTTTTATGGACTTGTTATCCAGCAAGCTGCCAATGGCATTAAGAATGACTGATTTACCAGAATCATTTTTACCAATCAGTGTTGTGGGTTTGTTTTTTTCGAAATCAACAGCAGTATTTTTACAGCTTTTTAAGTTAATAATGTTGATCTTATTTATGAACATAATATGACATTATAACAAAACTACTCATACAAGCCATGAGGGGGTTAACGACTTACTTAGGTACTTACTAGGCTATAACTCGCCACAGAGGAAATACGAACCACAAAAAAGGCCTCAGGGTCATCAGATAACGGATATTTAGTGCCGGGCTTCCTCGAGCTAGAACCGTGGTCGAGCAAGCACACCTTGCCCGATTTGCTTATTTTAAGACCTCTCTCTGATAGTGTCTCGAGCGCAACAAAAAGTGACAAAAGTGACACTTTTATTGATATTTCATAAAGTTACACAAGACTGTAACTTATGTAAGGAATACTTGTATTGCTATGTTTGAACATAAGACTATGGATTTAGTCCTCCATCTTTTCCTGAAAATAATCATCCAACTTTTCCAGTAAATTATCGATTGACAATTTATCTCTTGGTGAAGATCCAATAATCATATTAATATATTTGGGATTCCTCAACTCTTCTAACAGATTTGCTTTTGAGTTGTCCTTACTTGAATGCTGATGTATTTGTCCTGTTATCAGGAGTGAATACCCACTCTGTCCTCTCTTGAAGGATTTTAAAATACTAGTATTTTTTAGTTTTCTATTGTTTATGAATTCAACATCCCATTGAGTTGCCTTAATGCTGTACTTGTTGAAAAAACTACCAATATTAGATTCGAAATCATCTTTATTGCCAGATATCTCTCCCAATACACAAATTTTAAATTTATTATTTTGGCCTTTAAGGTTTTCCAAGAGACTGGGGAACAATATGTTTAACTCTTCTCTCTCTAATTCTTCTAGTGTTTCTTCTTTTTCTGACACCAATACCTCAACCTGAGGACTTTCAGATATACCGTCATTTTCACCTACCACCTTAACTAAATCTTTATTCTTTAAGAAAAATTCTCCATATCTGTGATTGCCAATATTTATAATAAATAAATCTTTCCTACACCTTGTTAGGGCTGTATAGATAAGCTCATCATTATTTTCATTTGAATCAATAATAAGAAACAACGTTGGCGCCTCCCACCCTTTAAAACTATGGATTGTTGAAAGTTTCGAGGTTCCTGGATTCATCCAGAAATTGAATTTTTTGTTCTTTCTAACTTTTTTAAGATCCCTATCTAGATTACTCGAACCACTTTCAAGTTTTTCGAAAATTTCTTTCGCCTCAAAAGTTGTCCTAGTTTTCTCTGCTTGTCTAATATAAAAATCTAACTTTCTTAACAGAGCTATCTTTGACGACAAAATACAAACATCGTTTGGGTGAATACTTTTTCTAATTAAAATTCTCCACATTTTTTGAAATAGCTCATCAACAGACATCTCATTACTAATATCAAAATACTCAACATCCTCATCTGAGAACAGTGATTCTTGCTCGACGATCTGCAATTCTTCATAAGAGTATTTATCTTTGAAAAATTCTTTCTGAAATCTTGAGGATAATTTTGCAATCTTTTCATTCAATCTATACGATTCACTTAATTCTGCCCACCTACCAGGAATTGTTGTGTTGGGTTTTTTATCAGAATCTAATTTTCTAGAGTATATATTTTGTTTCTCATCGCCGAACACTACAAACTCTCCACCCTCTGCCAAGAAATTATTTTTAATTATATTAATCCACTCTGTTTTATAGTCTTGAATCTCATCAATAAATATAGCGTCATATTTATTGATACGATGTTCTTTATCTTCAAAAAGATTCAAATCTTCGTAATCACTGAGGCTTTTGAAACTTATATTTAGATTGTTCGTTTGAGAATTTATAAAATTATGATAACTGGCTATATAAAAATTTCTCCAGTGAAAAACTTCTCTCACCTCACTAATTTTGTCGTGGATGTAATTTATGAGAGTAATGTTAAAGGAAAGAATCAGAACCTTCTTTTTTGTTCGTTTATGTGCGTTAACTGCTCTTTTTGCCAACACTAGGGTTTTACCTGAGCCAGCGACACCCTTTATTTTTTGTTGCTTCCCCTGCTCACTGATTGACAGTTCTTCTTGTTTTTGTGAATAAACAATGTCCTTACCCTCTTCTATCATGTGAAAAGTAGGTTTCAGAAATCTCCTAAATTCCTCATATAAATCTTCGGTAAAAAAAGACTGTCCACCATAGCTCTTTAGGATACTGTCATTAATATCCATTATTGAGTCGTGTCCATATAATTTTATATACGCATCTTTATTTTGAACACGTAAATCAATATTATCTTGATTCTCACAATGAAAATAAACAGCAGTTTGTATCAAAGAATACAGCCTCTTATCACTAATTTTCTTTTCTAGGAGTCCATTTATATGCAGGTTATATAGATTGTCTTTATAATTTCTTACCTGCTCTAAAGGGGATCTCAGCGGCACATTGTTTCTTTTTAATCTCCAGACTTGATGGTCTATAACATAGCTATCGAAATTCCAATCTTTAACCTCAATTATGAAAACCCCGGCATTTTTTTTCAGGATAATAATATCTGGATTATCTCCATTGATGTATGGCTGGAAATATACTTCAAAATCATCTGATAATTTTTCTTGCAATATTTTTAGACAATGAAGCTCTCCCTCAGTAGGAGCTGGTCTCAAATTCTTTATTATCTCTATGTTTGGAAATAGTTTTGCCATATTCTATATAGTATTTTCACAGTCTCAGTATCTTTAGTATAAAATCAGTTATTTTAAACAATACTCTAAACAAAGCATGTAAGTTTACTACTGACAAAATACCACGTCCTCATTAGGTAGTCCTAACTCCTGAGCGAACCACTCTCGTACTGTCTCCTTGTCCCCTAAAGAATCAATCAACCCTGCCTCTAGTGCTAATGAGCCGGGCATAGTTGATCCGTCTGCTAGCTTATGCACATCTAAAATATCCATACCTCGGTTTTCTGCAACTTGCTTCACAAACTCATTATGATAAATCTTAAGATCTCTCTCGAACAGAACACGTTCTTCTGAAGTAAGTGGTTTGTCTGGTGTACCAGAGTCTTTGAATTTAGCTGATGATAGAGAAACAAACTCTATTCCTTCAGACCTATTCTGTTGAGTATAATCAAGATATGACATCGTGACACCAATTGAACCAACGTCAGAAAATGGTGAGGCCACAATAATATCGGCTCCAGTTGCTACTAAATAACCTCCCGAGGCTCCTACTTCCACAATATATGCAGCAACAGGCATTGAACTATTCTTTAGTCCGTTTGCTATCGCTTCAGATGCTACAGGTTCACCTCCAGGAGAATCAATGAGTGCAAGGACTCCGGCAATATATGGGTCATATTCAGTTTCACCAAGCAATGAAAGGGTGTCGCCCATAGTTGTAGAAAAAAGTTCATCTCCATACTCATCAACAGCGACTCCGTATGAGGTAATGTCCCCCATAATTGGTACTACTGCAATATTGCAGTATCCGTCACTAATATATGTACTAGCGTTATATCCGCTCCACTCATCATTCCAGATACCCCACAACATTAATCCTGCATAAAAAATAGCAAGTGCTAAAATTCCAATCAGTAGATATTTTCCGACTGTCAATATAAATGGTTTCATAATTATTTTTTAATTAAATACACCGTACTCCTAATTTCTACTTATCTCAAGAAATATTCTATAGTAAAAGTATACCAAAGTTCGAATCCCTTAGCGTTGAACGCTAAGGGATTCGAAACAATGTTTATTCCAAGGCTCTAAATATAGGTCTCAGGGTCTACCGATAACCGGTATTCGTGGCGGAGACTAAGGGATTCGACACAACATCTATTCTCAGGCGCAAAATAAGGGCCTCAGGGTCTATCCGATAACAGGTATTTAGTGCGGAGACGAGAGGATTCGAACATTACATGTTCAGTACAGGTTGTCAGTATTTCTCATTCTTCGAAATACTAGTCAACCTTTTAGAAACTCATCACATGAGTTTCTAACTTCTTGCATCCCTACCGATACACGTCTTTCC
>Ga0136596_1001484_pt1 | contig 10522 bp, 10 predicted proteins | sample AntRauTorcE11897_FD_101387 | JGI IMG/M metagenome (GOLD analysis project Ga0136596, IMG submission 101387) | Saline lake microbial communities from Rauer Islands, Antarctica - Metagenome Torckler E11 #897 | ecosystem: Environmental > Aquatic > Non-marine Saline and Alkaline > Saline | place... | reverse complement strand
TTTCCGGGTGCGGATAAACGCCAGCGATAAAGCCGGGGTTTCTGAGGTGTGGTGATAGGGGTATTTGTGCGCATGATTGCGGCTCCGTTTTGTGTTGGAACCGTCAGCAACTCTTCTCACAAAGCTGGTGACGGATTGTACGGGGGTGAGAAACCGGCCAAAACGGCAACCGGCCAGGCCGAAGCCTGCCCCGCACAACCCGCCATAACACGAACAGCGGGCACAAAAAAAGCGCCTACTGGATCTGGGGGCGCTTGTGCGCCGTTTTGAATTCGGGTTCTCACGCCCGGCTAGCGAATTTGCGCCAGCCCCATCAATATAACGACACTGGCCAGCCGGTGCAAGGGTCAGATTGGAATTAAGCGGCATGGTTTGGCCCTCCCTTGCTTCCCTGTTCCGGGGCTTTCAGTAGCTCCAGGGCTTTTTGCCTGCTCTCGGGTTTCAGCTGATAAGTACCCGGCTGGACTACAAAACCATCCTTATTCCGAAACTTGCGAGACTTCCGATCGCAGTCAATCACCAGACCCTTACGGCGTAGAAGGCCAATGTAGTGAGGCCCGTTACTGGCCTCAGCAATGGTGTCTGCTTCTTCCCGGGTCAGTGGTTGAGCCAGCAGGCTTTTAAGAAGGCGGGCTTCACGCGGCGTTAGCTTAGTCGTTGGCATGGTTCTTTTCCCCTCAGGCGGCTTGCTGGTCGCGTTGCTTGGCTTTGCGATCTAACCAGGCTTCCAGTTCTTCAGTCAGGAAGTAGGAGCGGGAGCGGCGGTCTGTGCCATCTTTGATGGGGCGGGGAAAGGCAGGGTCTTTTTTCATCTGACCATGCAGGCCGGAACGGGTGAACCCTAAGAGGCGGGCGGCTTCATTCAAGGGAATGCGCCAGGGCTTAGGCTTGTTGCTGGGTGCGGGGGTTTTGGTTTGGTCTGCCATATCTTCACCTTTCTGCTTGTGTGTGCGGGTGTGTTGATATGGCAAATGTTAGGGGGTGGGGGTTAAGGTGTATTGCTGGATTTCAGAGTGAAACTTAGAATTTTTTCCACTTAATTTTCTGTTTGAATTCTGCTATTAGCTTTTTTTCTGCTGCTGCGGGGGAATAATATACAGCCTTAATTGTTCCAGCCTTAACACCTGTTTCAGAGGAAACCTCATCAAAAAGAGAGTCGTCAAGTGCCTCTCCATCCAAGTGTTTTTCATGCACAATAGATACGGCTTTCAGTTTTTCAGTCAAATTTCTGTTTACATACCCACCCAGAACTAATGGTGGCTTAGATACCTCATCCTTTTTTTTGTTGCGTACCAATGGTAACCCGTGACTTTCACCAATCCATTTTGATGAGCCTTGAAAGAATTCAGCTGCCATATCCTGAAGGGCATATCGGTAGTTCCTCTCAGGAATAATTGCGGATGTTAGAGAATGAATTGCACTCAGTAGGCCCCCTAAATCTTCCCCGAAGGTTTCTATAAACTGGTCTTCCTTTATCCATTCAAAAGCCCTTTCATTAAGATAATTAACTATTGAGCTTTCTAATTCTATGCTGTCAGATAGGGGAGTAATATCCCGGTGATAAGCATATTCATGAATAATTGCAGCTACTTCCTCATTAGAAAAGTGCCCAGCAAGGTCTATTCCATGATCTTGTAAATCATTAATGATGCCAGTACATTTCGATTTTCTGGTATTCAGATATTGTCCAAGCCGGTCAAGAACGGAATCCAAGCCCTGCTGGATTGATAAAAGTTCAGCCTCATCTTTTTTGTTATCCATCTGCGCTTTCCCCTTCACGCACTCCAATAAAGGGGGCTGGCGCGTGTGGTGGAGTTGCCACACTTTCAGGAGCTACCCTAGCCAGCCTTAACCGTTTAACCCTCTTGCGCTTGTCGATCCAGGCGCACCACCTTGGCCCCTTCCGGGTTGGCAAATTCCCAAGGGGTCATAAAGTGGCCTTGTTTGGCCAGGCTCAAATAGTCAGCCCACCAGGTCATCATTAACCGGCGTTCTTCCATGTGTTCAGCTTTGTGGATATAAGCGGCCCGCACGTTGTTGCGCTCTTGGTGGCTCATTTGCCTTTCTACTGCGTCCTTGCTCCAGCGGCCTGATTCTATAAGGGCAGAACAGGCCATGCTTCTGAAGCCGTGGCCACACACTTCAGTTTTAGTGTCATAGCCCAGTTTTCTGAGGGCATTGTTAACCGTGTTTTCAGACATGGCCTTGTGGTGGTAGTGATCCCCAGGAAAGATTAACTCCCCGTGTCCGGTCAACTGGTGGAGCTGCTCAAAGAGCGCCAGCACTTGAGGGCTCAGGGGTACAAGGTGCGTGGCTTTCATCTTGCTACCCCGTTCAGAAAACTTCACTCCAGGCAGGGGTTCACGCTCGGGCGGTATTTCCCAAACGCTGCGCTTCCAATCAATTTCAGGCCAACGGGCAAAGCGAAGCTCTGAGGATCTGACAAAGGTATGAAGGGTTACCAGCAAGGCCAGCCGGGTGAGTGCCCGGATATTGGCCCCTTCCAGTCGCTGGAAAAGCTCAAGCAAGCGGTCAAAGGGCAAGGCCGGGCGGTGTTGTGTCTTGGGCTGGGTTACGCTTCCTTTCAGGGGTAAGGCGGGGTTGTGTTCAATATAGCCATAGCGCATGGCATGGTGAAAGATGTTTATACACTGCTGAGAAAGGCGGGCGGCTACGTCATGCGCTCCCCGGTTTTCTACGGCTCTGATTGTTTGCATCAGGGCGGGGGTGCTTACTTCATCAATGCGAAGATTGCCCAGTACCGGGAAGATATTTTGCTCAAGGCGGGTTATGACTGATTGCGCGTGCTTGGGTGCCCACCTTGACCGGGTGTTTTCCCACCAGTCACGGGCTACGGCCTCAAGGCTTAACTTCTGGTTGGCGGCAAGGGTCTGCTCTTTGGTATACGCGGCGGGGTCAATGGCCCGAGTAAGGAGCTGTTCATATTCCCGGCGTTTGTCTCGGGCGGCCTGAAGGGTTACTTGTGGGTAATGCCCCAGGCTCATCATGTTGCGTTTATTGGTATGCGGTTTGGTATACCGATAACGCCAGATTTTTGAGCCGTTAGGTTTTACCAATAGGGAAAGGCCAGCACCATCAAAAACCTGGTACTGCTGAGCTTTGGGCTTAGCTGAAGCGCAAGCTGAATCAGATAGGGGCTTGGTTGTCCTTGCCATTGGTATACGCTTTTTTTGTCGAATCAGCGTATACCTTAACATATACCAATTATGGCAGACTACCTAAGAACACTCGAAAACACTTGAGGAAAGATAAAGCCTTGTATTCCGTGGCTTTCAGGGCTTTTGCATTCATCCGTGAACACTAAAAAACAGCAATATGGTGCCGACACCAGGAGTCGAACCCGGGACCTACTGATTACAAGTCAGTTGCTCTACCAACTGAGCTATGTCGGCTTATTTAAGATGGCTGGGGTAGAGAGATTCGAACTCCCGGATGCCTGGACCAAAACCAGGTGCCTTACCACTTGGCTATACCCCAACTGATCATCCTAAAAAGTGGTGGCCAGAGGCGGAATCGAACCGCCGACACAGGGATTTTCAATCCCTTGCTCTACCAACTGAGCTATCTGGCCAACGGGTGCATATTAAATAGATCCGAAGGCTTTTCGTCAAGCGCTTTTTGAAAAACTTTTTATTTTTTGTTCAGTCGCTTACGGGTTTTCAGGCGGCACATAGCCTTCAGCCTGGTCGGTTTCCTGATTATCCAGGAATTTCTCCATCTGGTCGAGCAGGTATTGGCGCGTTTGTGGCTCAAAAACCTTCAGGTGTTTTTCATTGATCAGGCGTGTCTGATGTTCCAGCCAGGCTTGCCAGGCTTGCTTGGAGACGGTCTTCATGAGTTCTTCACCCTTGGGGCCAGGCATGGGTGGCTGAGCGAGAGCTTCCAGTTCTTTCTGGTATTTGCGGCAGAAAACGGTTGCAGTCATGGTTGTAATCCTTGTAACAGGCGTTGAATGGGTGCAGGCAAACCCAGGTTTGCCGGTTGACTCAGGTTATACCAGAGGGAGGCGGTGGATGTCATATCTGGCGGGTAGCCAGTGCCGGGTTCCTGCACCTGCTCAGGTTTGGGCAAACGGGCTTTCCAGGGCTTTATTTGTAGGTGATAGTGACTGAAAGTGTGCTGAAAGCTGGGCATGGGCTCTGAATCGAGCTGTGCGCCCGGGTGTTGCTGTTCCAGCCAGTTTTTCATATCTGGGTAGCTGTCGAACTCCGGCAGGCTCCAGAGGCCGCCCCAGATGCCTTGCTGGGGACGTTGCTTCATCAGGATCTGGTTTTGTGGGTCGAACAGCAGTAGAAAATAACGCTGCTTTTCAGGTTTTACTTTTTTTGGCTTGGGTGTTGGTAGCTGGTCGGTTAATTGCAGGCTCAGTGCCTGACATCCATCCGCAACAGGGCAGCGATCACAGGAAGGGTTGCGGGGAGTGCAGAGTGTTGCCCCCAGATCCATGATGGCTTGGGTGTAATCAGCGGCTTGATCGTCGGGGGTGAGAAGAGCTGCTTTTTCCCAGAGTTGGCGGCTGATGGCGGTTTTGCCCGGCCAGCCAGAAATGGCGAAATAGCGAGCCACCACCCGTTTGACATTGCCATCCAAAATGACGGCCCGTTGGTTGCTGCTCAAAGCGATGATGGCGGCAGCCGTTGAAGGACCAATGCCGGGCAGGCTTTGCATGGTTTTTTGGCAGTCTACGGGGAAGTGTCCGTTATGCTGGCTTACGACCGCTTGTGCGCAGGCATGCAGGTTGCGGGCACGGGTGTAATAGCCCAGACCGGCCCACAGGTGTAGAACTTCGTCTTGAGGCGCTTTGGCCAGGCTTTCCACATCTGGAAAGCTTTGCATAAAACGCTGATAATAGCCCAGGACTGTGGTGACCTGGGTTTGCTGAAGCATGATTTCGGAAACCCAGACCCGATAGGGCGTGGGATTCTGTTGCCAGGGCAGGTTTTTACGGCCCTCTTGCTGGTACCAGTTCAGCAGTTGTTCGGCAAAGCTTGTGGAGATCAAAGCGGCAGCCTCGGTTGATGAACAAAAAAAGCCCCGGATTTTACCCCGGGGCCAAGTCTGTTTGCACTCTCTCTCCCTTGAGTTGTTTCTGATGGCTTGCAATCAGAAGAGTTCCTTTTTGTTGCCGAATTTCTAAATAATTCGCTCATTATGTAATTAACATGACTTGGGTGGGGCTGTTACAGGAAAGATGCTGCAAAATTAAGACAAAGATGTGGCTGATAGGTGATTTGGTGGTTAAAAGCATTTGCTTTTGACCGCCTAAGCTTTTAGATTGCAATTCATTAAACATTCGATAACAAAAATTGTGCTCATTTTTAATGGGACAAGGTGTCGCACTGGTATAGAGGTAGGCATGGAGACGGATTCTCAGGCTACAAGGGTGAACTCTGAGCAGATTGCACAGCAACTGAGGCTGCGGCGGTCGCTGATGGCGACGGGGGCGGGTTTTGCCACCAGTCTGGTTCTGGGGGTTGCCTGGTTTCTGGGTTATGTTTTCTGGTCACCTGCAGAAATTACCGGTTTTATTCTGGTGGGCTCTTTGGGTCATCTGTTTTTCCCCTGGCTGGTTTATTCGCAACGCAACCTGAAATATGCCGACCCCAGCTTAACTGCCTCACAAATCGGTTGGCATCTGGCTATTGGCTGCTATGCCATGTATGCCGCTCCGGAAATCCGCAGCTTGCTGGTCATCAACCTGTTGTTGATTATGCTGTTTGCGGTTTTCCGCTTCCATCCCAAACGTCTTCCTGTGCTTGCCATGGTGCTCATAGCCGCTTATGCCATGGCGGTCATGTCTCAGTTGCTGTTCAGCCCCATCGCCGTGCACTGGCCGCGTGAATCCCTGACTGCGCTGGTTTTTGTGTTGGCTGTGATCGGTATCAGTTTGCTGGGCGGTGAGATTGGTGGCTTACGAATGGCTCTTAAGAGCCGTAATGCCCATCTGGCCCAGGCCATGCAGCGTATTGAGGAGATGGCCGTTACTGATGAGCTGACCGGGCTTTACAATCGTCGCCATCTGATGCGTATTCTCAAGCGTCAGAAGGGTTTGAGCGACCGCGGCGATTACCGTTTTTCCATTGGCTTTGTGGATCTGGATTTTTTCAAACAGATCAATGACAACTATGGACACGGAGTGGGTGATCAGGCCCTGGCTTCGGTGGCTGCTGAAATCAGAAACAGTCTTCGGGATGTTGACTATGTGGCGCGAATAGGCGGAGAGGAGTTTGTGGTTGTGCTGGCCCAGGCCGCGGAGCCGGAGGCACTGAGGATTGCTGAGCGAATTCGTGCCGACATTGAGCGTATGGTCATCGACCTAGGTGATGATCATCCCAATCTGCGGCTGACCACTTCAATCGGTATTGCCAGCTACCACCAGGAAGAAGGTGTTGAAGACATTATGGTCAGGGCTGATCGAGCGCTTTATGCGGCCAAGGAGTGTGGGCGCAACTGTATTATTGGTGAAACCGATCTGAACAATTCGGCTTTTCCAGAACAGGAGCTGGGTCAGGTATCAGCCTTGTAGGTCTTGACGTCTTGCTTGAAAAAAATCCTCGAGAAGGCTTTTACACTGTTTTTGAAGCAGACCGCCTTCCACCTCCAGGCGATGGTTGAACCAGGGTTGGGCAGGCAGGTTGCAAACGGAAGCCACCGCGCCTGTACGAGGTTCTTTGGCGCCATAGTAAAGCTTTCTGATGCGGGCATGAATGAGAGTGCCGATGCATTGGGTGCAGGGTTCCAGAGTGACGTAGAGATCACAGCCACTGAGCCGGTAGTTACCCAGCTTTTTACCTGCCTCTCTGATGGCCTGTACCTCAGCATGAGCTGAAGCATCGCATTGGCTGATGCAGGCATTGAAACCCCGCCCGATGATTTCTCCGTCAGCCTGGACAACCACAGCACCGACCGGAACTTCCCCGGCTGCCGCAGCTTCTTCGGCCAGCTCCAAAGCTCGGTGCATGTAGTATTCAGGCTTCCTGTTCATCCGCCAGCTCTCTTGGAGCTATTCCCACTCAATGGTGGCCGGGGGCTTGGAGGAAACATCATAGGTCACCCTGGAGACACCAGGCAGTTCATTGATGATGCGGTTGGAGACCTTCTCCAGCAATTCATAGGGCAGATGCGCCCAGCGTGCGGTCATGAAGTCGATGGTTTCCACGGCACGCAGAGCAATGACCCATTCATAGCGGCGGCCATCACCCACAACACCCACTGATTTGACGGGCAGAAAAACTGCAAAGGCCTGACTGGTCTTGTCATACCAGCCTGCTTCTCTCAGCTCATGGATGAAGATGGCATCGGCTTCACGCAGGATGTCGGCATATTCTTTTTTGACCTCACCCAGAATCCGTACGCCCAGACCGGGACCGGGGAAGGGGTGACGATAAACCATGTCGTACGGCAGGCCCAGTTCCAGGCCGATCTTGCGCACCTCATCCTTGAACAGCTCCCGGAGGGGTTCAACCAACGACATTCGCATGGTTTCCGGCAGGCCGCCCACATTATGGTGGGATTTGATTACGTGGGCCTTGCCGGTTTTGGAGGCTGCCGACTCGATGACATCCGGATAAATGGTGCCCTGGGCCAGGAAGTCAACATCCTTGAGTTTGCTGGCTTCGGCATCAAAGACATCAATGAAGCTGTTGCCGATGACCTTGCGCTTGGCTTCCGGGTCATCCACACCTTCCAGGCGATCAAGGAAGAGTTTTTCAGCATCGGCACGAATGACCTTAACACCCATATTGCGGGCAAACATTTCCATGACCTGTTCGCCTTCATTCTTGCGCAGCAGGCCATTGTCCACAAAAACACAGGTCAGTTGGTCGCCGATGGCTTTGTGCAGTAATGCCGCCACAACAGAGGAGTCGACCCCACCGGAAAGCCCCAGCAGTACCTTGCGATCGCCAACCTGTTCACGAACCCGGGCAATCTGGTCTTCAATGATCTGGGCGGCTGTCCAGAGGGCTTTGCACTGGCAGATTTCCAGGAGGAAATGCTCCAGAATGCGTTTGCCCTGCAGGGTATGGGTGACTTCCGGGTGGAATTGCACACCATAGAATTTTTTGGCTTCCCAAGCCATGGCGGCGATCGGGCAGCTGGGTGTGGAGGCGGTGATGACAAATTCGGGAGGCAACTGGTCGACCTTGTCGCCATGGCTCATCCAGACATCCAGCAATCCCAGACCGTTTTCAGAAACGTGATCCTTGATGTCGTGGAAAAGGCCGCCTTCAGCTTCCAGTTGAATCTGGGCATAGCCAAATTCATGGATTTTGGAACCTTGCACTGAGCCGCCCAGTTGGGCTGCCATGGTTTGCATGCCATAGCAGATGCCCAGTACCGGAACACCCAGCTGGAAAACCGCTTCCGGGGCACGGGGTGATCCGGCTTCGGGGACCGATTCCGGTCCGCCTGCGAGAATAATGCCTTGGGGATTGAAATCGCGAACTTCATCATCGCTGAGGTCAAAAGCACGGATTTCGCAGTAAACCCCGATTTCCCGCACACGCCGGGCAATCAGCTGGGTGTACTGGGAGCCAAAATCCAGAATCAGAATTCTATAAGCATGGATATCTTGCATGAGCTTGTCCTGTTAGCTGACCCGGTAGTTGGGTGCTTCCTTGGTGATTTGTACATCATGCACATGAGATTCACGCATGCCGGCATTGGAAATTTTGGAGAAACCGGGCTTGGTGCGCATGGTTTCTATATCGCCACAACCGGTGTAGCCCATGGCTGCACGCAGCCCACCCATCAGCTGGTGGACTATGGCGTTCATAGCACCCTTGTAGGGAACCCGGCCTTCAATGCCTTCGGGCACCAGCTTTTCGACACCGGCATCCTTGTCCTGGAAATAACGGTCGGAAGACCCCTGGGACTGGCCCATGGCACCGATTGAACCCATGCCGCGATAAGCTTTGTAGGTGCGGCCCTGGTATAGCTCGATTTCACCGGGAGCTTCTTCGGTGCCAGCCAGCAGGCCGCCGACCATCACCACATGAGCACCGGCCACGATGGCTTTGGCCAGGTCGCCTGAAAAACGGATGCCGCCATCGGCAATCGCCGGAATGTTATAAGGTTTGAGGGCTTCCACTACATTGGCAACCGCAGAAATCTGGGGAACCCCAACACCGGCAACAATGCGGGTGGTGCAAATGGAACCGGGGCCAATGCCGACCTTAACAGCATCTGCGCCCGCTTCGGCCAGGGCAACAGCAGCTTCGGCCGTGGCAATGTTGCCACCGATCACGTCAACCTGCGGGAAATTCTCTTTGATCCAGGCAACGCGATCAATGACACCCTTGGAGTGACCGTGTGCGGTGTCCACTATGATGACATCCACTCCGGCCTCGACCAGTGCCTTGACGCGTTCCGGTGTTTCCGGGCCGGTGCCAACGGCTGCACCCACACGCAGACTGCCGTTTTCATCCTTGGCAGCCAAGGGGTAGGTCTTGGCTTTTTCAACATCCCGGAAGGTCACCAGGCCACGCAGGTGGAAGGCATCATCGACCAGCAGCATTTTTTCAATGCGATGCTCATACAGGCGGGCCTTGATATCATCCAGAGGAGTGTTTTCCAGAGCAGTGATCAGCTTGTTCTGAGGTGTCATGATGGCGGCAACGGTATCACCGGCATGAGGCTGGACGCGCAGGTCGCGACCGGTCACGATGCCGACCAGTTCACCCTTGTCCACAACAGGAAACCCGGAAAAGCCGTAGTCTTCGGCCATGGCCAGAAGCTCGTGAATTTTGGTGGTGGGCGCTACGGTGACCGGATCTTTGACCACAACACTTTCGTGTTTTTTCACCTTGCGAACTTCGGCGGCTTGCTGGGCGATGGTCATGCTTTTGTGAATAACCCCAAGGCCCCCTTCCTGGGCCATGGCAATCGCCAGGCGCGCTTCTGTTACGGTATCCATGGCTGATGAAATCAGCGGCATATTCAGTTGAATGTTCCGGCTCAGCTGGGTTTTGAGGGTGACGTCTTTTGGCAGTATCTCGGAATAGCCGGGAACCAAAAGGACATCATCGAAGGTGAGAGCTTCTTCAACGATACGTAGCATAGGTGACCTGCAAATCTGGGATGAAAGGAAGGAGAAAAAAGTTAATCCCCTATTTTAACCGAGCCAGGCAGCCGGGTAAACCGGATCCTCTTCCTATTAGCGCCTGGATGCTGAATTATGTTAAATTGAACGGCTATTTTTTCCAGTAACGACCTTACCATCCTGACCAGCAAGGACATCACCTGATCATGACTTCCACGACTGCCTCTGGCGCTGATTTTCCGGCTGACTCTGTAGGTCTGGTGACCCCCCAGACTCTGCAGTTTGATCAGTCCCTGGCCCTGGAATGCGGCTCACAACTGAACCGCTGGCAGTTGATGGTGGAGACCTATGGCGAGTTGAATGCCGATGCCAGCAATGCTGTGCTGATTTGTCATGCTCTGTCCGGCCACCATCATGCAGCAGGCTATCATTCGCCTGAAGATCGTAAGCCCGGTTGGT